>Ga0247758_1001322_pt1 | contig 18969 bp, 16 predicted proteins | sample UWRJL156409C4_FD_180950 | JGI IMG/M metagenome (GOLD analysis project Ga0247758, IMG submission 180950) | Plant litter microbial communities from Arlington Agricultural Research Station in Wisconsin, United States - UWRJ-L156-409C-4 | ecosystem: Environmental > Terrestrial > Plant litter >...
CCAGCACAAACTCCACATCAAACCCATCCACCCTCGCCCCCCAATGAATCTCCGCCAGCGCCTCCCCCATCGCCTCCGCATACCGCACCACCGGCAGCCCCAGCTCCACCATCTGATCCAGATGCAGATTCCAATTCCTCAGCCCAAAGTTCGCGGCCTTTGGCGCACCGCTCCTCCTGCTGCGTCCGAGGTATACTCTTGCGAGGCAGTCTTCGTTTGCAGGGTCGGACCGGACGGAGGGTTGGGAAGCGGGGGGGCAGTAAAGGGTTATGATGGCGTTGCGGATGGGGAGTGGGAGGGGCGGGATGTGCTCTGTGAAGAGGGCTGTGGAGGGGAGGGGGAAGGAGGAGAGGGAGGGAGGGAAGGAGGCGATGCGGGAGGGGGACCACCATTCGTGGGATTTCGGGAAGAGGGTGTATACTGCGGGGACTTGGGCGTGGAGGGATGGGGTTTGGTTTGGATTTGGGTTTGCGTTTGGAAGGGGGCGGTTGGCGATGACGGTGGCGAGGAGGGTGTGGGCGGTGTGGTCGGCGTGGAGGGAGGTGGTGAAGAAGGGGCGGGCGACTTTGACGACTGTGTTGGGTTGGTCGGGGACAGTGAAGACGAGGCCGCATTGGCCGAAGCCGATTTTGCGGAAGGTTCGGTGGTTCCAGGTTGGGTGATTGTCTTGTTGCGGGATGTGGGTGTTGAGTTGGGTTGATTCAGGGGTATGGAGGGATAGGAGATGGTGGAGGACATCTCTGGGGGAGATGTCATCTGCGGTGGAAGTCATGGTCGGATAGGGACCGAGTTCAGTACGATCTCTGACAGGTAGTTAAGTTGAATTCGACGGGCGGCTTCCATTTTATATGCTATTTCCCCTCCAGCGAAGTGGCGTTGGTGGGAAACTCACGCATGCGCTTAAAGCTTGGAACTGGGCCTTGTCATCAACCTTTGGCGTTACGTGCGAAGCCTAAAGCTGTCTGCCTACGCAAGTGGATACCCAGCTATTCTCACTTGTAGGCATCAGCTTCCAGCCAGGTCAGGGTATCCATCCACATTGGCCAGGTGGAAGACGCGCACTCGGCATTAGTCTTTGATTCGGCAAGCAAATCCGAAGGCCGAGGCTGCATCAATTTGCCGCGACGCCGCCTTCCCATGACAATGAGCTCGATATATCAATGCCTTTTTTTGCTCTATTTATATCCCACAACCGCTATGTAGAAAGGTGTCAAGACTTCCCGGTTCTGCGTTTCGTGTCCGAGCCAAGATATTCTATCGCGTTGCGGCAAAGTGGGCACGAGTTTTTCCCACTGTTCTGGAACCACTTGTACAGACAGATCCGATGGTAAGAGTGCCTGCAGGTACCGCACTCTTTGTCTGGCAACATCTTGTCCGACGAGACAATCGAGTAGCAAATGGCGCACTCTGTCTGGCCCTTCAGCGTGCCAATAATGTTCCGACGGAAGGCGGTGAGACCGTCAATGATGCCTCCGTTCTAAACAAACGTTGTCAGTTTTTTGCCCAACAAGAACCCTGGAAGTAAAGTCTTACCCCGAATTTGATAACGCCTTGAGTTGACAACAGCCAAGCTTGCCATTTTTTCTCACTAACAGCAACGCGCTTGATCCCGACAACCTCGCACGTCTCTAGAGGGAACGCTGGGGGGACCCGAATGACCATCGAGGCAACTTCTTCATCCACTTCGTAGCCCGCCGTGACCTCGCGCGCGGCCCTGCTGACCTTGACAAGAAGCTCTTTTTCGTCGTCTGTAGGCCCCTCTTGCTTCTCGGCCCAGTCGATAACCTCGTCGAGTGCATCTGAAATGATGAGGGGAGAGAAGTACTTGACCAGCCACGGTTTCAGTGAGTTTTTGGTCTGCTTATCCCGGCAGTCGAGAAACCACGTCCTGAACAGGCCGGGGATGTGTTTGAGTGTGAGGAACAGAAGATGAAGCAACAGCCAGTGCATGTTTCGTTCTTCTGCCTCGGTGTTGGCTATTTCCACGTCGTATGACCGGATGAAATCTCGTGTGAAGCCTTCCTTGTCAAGATTCAATTCGTGACCGGCAGAATGGCCCAGTACATCGAACATGAAATTCAGAAACGGCTCCACGAAGTTTTGTTTCTTGAGAGAGTCCGAATAGTCATTCTGAAGTTTGAAAGATGCCTTGCTGTAGGTGTCAAAGATGAGGTGCCAAGCAAGGAGGTATGAGCGGACCGCGGGCGGAAATTGTACGAGAAACTCCTCGGGATACATCTCCAATGTCGGCGCGTCCAAGAGAAGAGACAGCAGCTCATCCGGGAGAGACGCATCTAATACTGTTAGCACAGTTGATCATTGAGGCTATGGACGCCTTACCCTGTTTCTCAAGCAGAATATCAACCGAAAGCTGCTCCTGGGCTGCGGGTAGGGCGCGGTGCAGAAGGCCGAAAGCTGCGGTTTGAACCTCCCGTGAATCTGCGGCAACTAGTCCGTAGAGATCGGACAGGTCCCCAATATGGCTAAGCGGAACTCTCTCCAGCATCCTGCAGAGTAGAGAGTTGACGATTTGACTGGCCTGAGAAACCTCGCTGGGAATCTTGAGAAGCTCTATCAAGCCACTGGATATATCCTGTGAGCTTTGAGAGACAGCTTCGGTGAGGTCGTCGCTGGCATCAGGAGCATCCGTGAGGGTGGCGATTAGTTTCAAAGAAGCATAGACGTAGGGGAGTCGGGCACTAGCGCTGTCTCGTGCTGCCGTTTGTGTCCACAGCAGGATACAGTAGTCGATCGCCTGTTCCCAGTAGGGTCCATAGACCCCCTTGACACTCGGTAAAATACGCAATATCCCTTTGCATGCTTCAGTGGCAAGACTGCCGCTCATCTCGTCTGGAGTATCCATCCACGAGGTCATCTGTTTGAGGGCCAAGGTCTGCTTACGCGTGTCAACCGGCACCTGGCCAGGCTCGTAGACTGACAGGCAGGCGTTCAGAAGAACGGCTGAGTATAGCGTGACATCACGCCCGGGTGAAGAGCCAATCATTTCGCTGACAAGGCGATTGCAAAATTTCTTGACGGTTTCAGACGATCCAAGAGTCTCTCCGAATCCCACCAGGAATGCAATGACGGCGAAGATAGTATTGGGTGCAACCTTCAGGATCCCTAACGTCCCCAGCCACTCGTCGAGACGAGTTGGTGCGCCATGTGTTTCGACCAACGCCTGGAGGAGAGTGCTGAGAACCTTGGCACTGTATAGCGATGCAGGGCTGAGATCCTGGGAGTGTTGTAGGGTGAAGGTAGTGAGACGCTCGACAATGGTATTACCGGACAGATTGCTCTCCCTCCAATTCACAGCCTCTGCGGTGATGTCGTTGATGACCTTCCGGCTCAACGCAATGAAGTCTTGGATTTCGTTTGATGTATCTCCTCCATCGTCCACAGCGTCCCAAAGCCCGCCGTCTTCCATCGTCGTTAGCTGATCAGCCGCCAACTCCACTGTTAGACCCAGGAGATATAGTAACTCAAGGTGAAATGATTCTGGTAGTGAAGATAGAGATATCCCGGAGGTAAGCAATGCAGTAGTATAGATCGCCATCCTAGCAGGTATCGAGCGCCCTTTTGCGTCACGTCTTGGCTTCTTTTGCTTGGCTTCAGATCCTTTGGCCAGAAAGTAGGCTCCTCCCATACTGCTGGTCAGAGAAAGCGAGGGGTTCGGGACTCTCTGCAGGAAGGGGGTGAGTTCTTCCAGCCAGTTATTCGAGCTGGGAAAGAGATCCTCTATTGGAACGCCTGTGGAGTCAGAAGTCGCGATCGCACGTTGAATCAACACATCCAGACTGATAATATACGTCAACATAATAAGCCCTTCACCGACGGCACCAGAAATGAACGTACCCTAATGAAGATGGGCTCGCATCCTCGAGACTAGTTTGGATAATCTTGACAAGAGGGCGCTGCCCCGAAGACTTCTGATCAAGATGTGCTTGGAGAGCAGCGGCTTTCCCAGATATGTCCTTGTCTTGGATTTCTGTCAGAGCTAGAAGTTTTGTGACCAGTTCCACGTGTGCCTCCCGATGCTGCGCAATTAAAGCAGGCTTTTCATCAGTGATCATCTTCAGGGCCCTCAATGTTGGGCCGGAGCTTTCTGACACATCAAGTTGCCGGACAATATCAGCAATAATAGCGGTCAGCGAGCGATCGGTGATGGCACCAAAACTCAGACTCGACTGGCAAAGCTCCCAGAAAAGGGGCTTCCCATCACCCTCCGCACACACGAGCCACAAAGAGGCCAGGAATTCCTGTAGTCTCTCATGGGCCTGCGCAAGTGCCGCGCCAGGGGGCAAGCGTATGAGGGCATCCATAGCGACCGCCGAGCTCTCCAGGGTTGAGTGAAACGCTGAAGTGACAAGAGCCTCCCAAATCGTCGGGAATTGCTCTGGGCGTATGCTCGAGAGGCTATTGAGGCATGAGACAAGTTGTGGAAGCGAGGGTGATGTAGTGATCAGTTTCAGCTTCTCGGCGTCATTAACGGGGAAGAGAATTGAAACGAAGCTGCCCTTGACGCATAGTGCAGGACACCTCTCAAAAGCTGCTTGTAAAACGGATGCCGCTCCAAAGGGCTTGTAGGTCCTTCGGATAAGCAAGTCCAGGGCCCCCTGAAGAACTGCGCTCGATGACTCTGTGATGGTGTTTCGTAGCACCACGTTCTCGGCGTTCTCTTCTGTCTCCTTACCGAGTTCACTAAGAATTGCCCCTGCCAGCCCGAACCAGCGTTGTCCCTCACCGTCTACAGCCTGCTGTGACTTTTGGTAATCTTTGGAAACCTCAGGAAGGGAGTTGGTCATCCTCAACAGAAACGCATCGCGGAGCCTCTGCCACTCTTCTCCGACAGACGCGCGGATCGCAGGATCTGGGTGACGGGCAATAATCTTCCAGTTTTTGGGCGACAGAGTGGTGGTTGCTGGCGAGGCCCAAATAAGTTGCTCCTGGGACGGATGGAGATACTGTCGCACCAACGGGTAAAATGATTCCTTGACGAAGACAACGTCCGGCGCTATAGCCCTGAGAAGTCTCTCGAAGGAACTGATATAAACTCCCCAGGACTGCGGCGCATTGGCACGCGGCTCCAGTCTGCTTGATATTCCGATTCTCAGAGACTTCAAGAAACTTATCGCGACCTCTGTTGAAGTGGCCCTCTCCGGTAGGACCTGCTGGAGGAGATCCAGATCTTGCCAGTATGTAGAAGAGCCTCCCTGGGAACCTTTCTCGACGAACGGCCGTAGTCGCTGTAGCGGATGGGTCTTGGTCCCCCATACCTCCGGAAACAGCCGCGTCAGCTTTGTCAAGGCTTGAACGAGGTCGCCGGCTGAGCCAGTTTGAACGCTCTTGAGGCTATCGGATATAAGGATACGCCCAATTTGGCTGAGGCGCGGCCGTAGAAGCTCAGGTTTCTTGTCGAGGACAGTCTGGAGAAACTGAAAAAGGGTCTTGCGCACGAAGCCGTCCCCCGCCGCAGCCATACTCCATACCACCTCCACCTCCAGGTAGTGGGCCAAGTCATCTTCGACGGCACTAATCTCGACCCTGATAATGAGATTATGGATAAGGGACAAGCTCTCGCCGACGACCCGGTAGTATTTGGCCATAGATTCCTCCTTCGTGCTAGACCGCTCGTCGCTGAGAGTGTCGGGGGTTTCTAACATGGCGTCCGTCGCATACTTCAGAATCTGGGCCCGGCATCTCGTCCAGAACTTTGCTTCCTTCTCTTTTGTGTCTAAGAACAAGGACAACCCGCTGCTCGCAGCGCGGGCGACGCCCCTGTCCTTGTCGAATGTGCCAGCGAGCCAGGGTCCAACTATTGAGGGAATGCGCTTTTCCATGCGCTTTTGTGCGGACTTCAGGAGCTCGAGAAGGAGCGTATGGGAGGATTCGCGAACCGTTCGGGAGTTATCGATCGAGACTCGGGCATACAATTGGACCTAGGATCGTGCGTCAGCCGTGGGTGGTCCTCTACGATTTATGGAGGGCGCGTTGTCAACTTACCCAGGCCCCGAGGATCGACTCCTCGAGCTCGCCATCGTGTCCTCTGACATAGGCGAGAATTTCATCCAACGCCTTCCCCTTGGTGACGCTGTCTTTCTTCAGGAGGTTCTTGAAGGGGACGACAATGTCCTGCGGGATGCCTGACAAGTCGGGAGGCGGGGTAATGTACGAGAGCGTCGTCGAAGATGAAAAGCCGCCAAACCCTGCGGGGCTTCCAAATGTGCCCGGGCTGCCTCCCGCGAGGGGATTCCCAGACTTTGTTGAGCGTTTCATAGTTCCCAGCAAAGCGTTTGCGGATAATGGAACTGAGGCATCGCGAGCTCGTCGCAATGCAGCGAACCGCGTCGTCAACTTGAGAAGCTATGGTGGGGCAAATCTGAAAATGCCCCTCACGTGATGTGGGGCAGTTAAAGCAATTCGGCGAGCTGTTTCGGGACGGCCCACTGAAAACGGCGAACTTCACCGACCCGGAGACATCGGCAAACAGTCATTGCCGATGAACGGCTCGGAAAGCTCAATACCCATACCTACGAAAACCATCAAGGAACATTATGAGTAAATCGCATCTTAGCTTAGCGCTCTAGTTTCGGCTCTGCTGTTGGACTCTCGACGCGAGTCCCAGAACAGCTGGCCTGAGGGCCCACCGCCGGCGGGAGTCACGCAGCGTCGGGCTGGGCACCTGAGCTAACGCGCCGGGCTATGACGTAACACCGCGGTGAGCTCAGCCATAGCTAACCGCAACACTCGGCGACAAACAAAGACATCCAAGAGAGCTCAGCACCAGTACGTGAGCGCCTAGAGTAGCGGCTGGTATGGTTCATGGGTTCTCATCAGAATGGTCCATAAATCGGCCAGCAGCACTGGACGGAATACATGTGACAATTCTTCAAAAGACCCCCCTGAACAAGGACGAACAGGGGCATTTATTGGGTCCGTCCAGGCATCAGTCATCGTCGCTCCCAGCAACCGGTGCCCACTCGACGCACTAAATATGGCAAAATACCAGGGGACAGTTCAGTAGTGCAACAACTATAAGCCACACGTGAACGGCTGTCAGCAGTTAGCGCTCTATCAAATTTGGGGAATTGATTCCAGCGAGAGTTCCAGCGGCCAGGTCGATCCCCCAAGAGCCCTGTTTGACAAACCCCGCCTCGTCCCCGCCCACCAATCGCTTCCCCGCAGTGTGAGGGGAGAACCGCGTCAGTGGCTGCAGCCATCAAGGGTCCACCAACGAGAGAGTGCCGACTGCCGTCCCCCCACGGCCCGGCTGGGGTTACCATCATTGCACTCGCCGTCGTGCCGTCCAAGATCCGTCTCCTTTCCACGTTCAACGACGGGTGTTTTTGCGTGCTGAAGGCTGTGCTGTTTCTATGCCGCTTGCTTGTTTGTCATTTGCACCGTCTCGAGTGTCACATTCCGGTAGTTGTGACTAAACCTGGGGACGTGCCGCTTCCCCTCATCGATGCCGCCGCAATCGATAGCCCATGCCCGCTTTGTCATGTAGGTTCCGATCACTCCCGAGAAGGTTTTGTCCGCCGATGGCAGAACGCGAGAGGTACCCGACCCGCCTCGGCCATTACCTTCTCCTGGAGAGCGTTATTGTCCGAGGCTTGGGACGGCTACCTTATTGTCCTCTCCTAAAACTAACGATGTTGATGCTGCATCGCCCGGAACATAGGCTGATGGGGTTGAAGAGCAACAGGTAGCCGCGATACACCACGGCTGACGGCCCTCGCTATTGTCTCGCAGTCATGCTAGCATCGTCCTCCTTTATAACTAGGCGCGTCGGGTGCGCCCACCCGGTGTCGTTACGCTCTCTCGGTACCTCGGGCGCAGATGTGCTGCGCCGACACCACCAGGCGCGGAGCTTCCGCTTCGGCCGTGTCTGGCCTTCGTTCTTCGAAGACGAGCCGCAACGCGACGATATCTACCGCCGCTGCCGACGTTTCCGTTACAAGTACACCGAGCTACTCAACCAAAGGCCGGACGGGGGAAAGCAATCTCGGGCTGACGATGCCAAGTGCGTTCACAAGCGCATCATCGACGACCACCAGCACCCACGTGGTGTAAGCCACCGGTCGGGCAAAAACTCCCGGCATTTGACTGCCGAGGAGACGTTGGACAACCCTGACGGTGTCCGACCAGGCCAGAATATTGAAGACGCAGAGCGGGCACCCTTGGAGCACTGGCTGTTCGGCGACCGCCCCCGTCGTCAAGCCTACAACTATCTGGACAACTGGGATTTGCCCCTGCCAAAGTACGCGAGCTTGCGCCGCTTAAATCGGGCAAAACACTTCAACTCCGAATCATCGATAGCGCCGGATGCCAGCATTATCGCCGAACCGAGTCCAGAATACGTTATCGATCCCATCACAAACCGCAAGGTTGCCGCCAAGGCGTCAACAGGAGCCTCCCCTGAAAAGGGTGCGGAACCCCCTGTCAAGAGCTCCAAGTCCTACAAGTCCCAGTTTTCCTCCCTGAGTCCACCAGCTTTCGAGGACTCTCCGACTCCCTCTTCTGCGGCAGCGAAGGTTTTGAGTAAACCACTTCCGGATCTTTCTTCTGTGGAAAGGCAACCGATATTGGAAAGTGATCGGTATGTGGCGGAACTCAACGACATCCCAGTTTCCAACCTGTTGGACGCATTGAGCGAGACGCATCAACGCGTTTCCTGGCACCCTTCCATCACCCCGTCTCCCATTGCTCAGACAACTAAGCCCTGGACCCCAGAATATGATATCAATGGGCACCGGGCACATGGAAAGGATGGGCATGTGCTAGCCCAACAGTCTGATGCTAGTAGCAGCCAAGTTCAGTACAACGACTTGGACCAGTATCATGCCGTGCGACACTTGGAGCCCAACGGAAAGGTAGCGGAGCAGGATATCATTCAAGAGTATGATGACCTCGGCGAGTACGGCGCTCTCCGGTCGCACGAACCGGACGGAAAATACAAGTTTGAGGGGGAACGATCTGTGGCCCTGGAAGAGCTGAAGTACTACGAGCCATTCCGAAGCTGCGAGCCCGATGGGAAATATGCTGCTGCCTACGCCGAACCCAAGTTGGATCCATCCGAGTTGGCACAGTACAGGCAACCATATATGAGCCATGAGCCTGATGGCATATATGCGGGGAGCCACGAGATATCGAGCGCCGAAGATGCTGAATTGCCGGAGTATGAGCCTTTCCGCAGCCATGAACCTGATGGCAAATACGCCGACAATAACCCAGTGCCCACAGTCAGCACGAGTGAGCTTAAGGAATACACGTCGGCTCCCGCCCATGAGCTAGATGGAAACCAGAGAAGTAAACCTGTCCCAGAGTCGGACCCCGAGGAGTTGCAGAAATACCAGGCATTCCGAAGCCATGAGCCCGATGGAAGCTATGCGGCCCAGGCTAGGCCCAGCGAGGACGCAGACCTTGGCAACCACGAAGCGTTCAGCTATGAGGATGCAGAAGTTACTCGCTCGCCAACAGAAAACCAGGTGCCCAAGGAACTTCCCGAGGAGGGATTCGCCGAGCTTCAGCTTGACGAGCTTCAGAAATACAACGCTGTACACTACAACGAACTAGACGGGAAGCTAACCGAGCTAAAGGAGGCAAACGAGACTGTTTTCGATTACGACCTCAAAGCAGCGGAATCAGAAGACGGCTCATCTGACAAGACATACTACCGAAAGACGTTGGAGTCGATCATGTCTCAGTCTGCGGCAGAGTCAGACGCTATCGATGCCGACACAAGCGCATCCCTTAGGAGCTCCAAGGAGAGACGGAATGCAACAGAGCCAACCCAATCTTACACGCTCACCGGGAACTATGTTAGAGACTTCCCCGAGGAGTTCGCCAGGTCGTGGAGCACCCACAACTCCGACTCCGAGTCTACGCTGCTTCCAGTGGATATCAACAAAGCGGATACCGTGAATCCCGAGGTAACGGAACACGTTACGGTCAAGCCAGCGAACGCCTTGGAGCCAGCTTTGGACAGACATCGCAACAAGCATGAGCAAGGTTCCACAGTCGAGAGTGCCTCTGCGAACACTGAGGGATCTTTGCCTCCAACCAAGAATGTCGCTTCTGCCAGTACTGTGCCCACATTGTACAAAGTCCTAGTCTACGATCCGACGATGCAGTGCATCGACGTCGCCGAAACCACCTCTGTCGTCCCTGACAGCAGCACACCACTGACACCTGCGGAGGTTTTGCTGCGGATATCCAACCCTGCTAAGTTCCTGCCCCTTTTCGGCCCACTTCAGGCTCAGGGGTTCGAGATCGTTTCCGGCGCCGGCGACATTCTCATTTTCCGCAAGGTTAGAGAGGCTGTACCGCAAACTGCGCAATCTGATACTCTGACGGCGCCGGCTGCCGCCCCTACGATCAGCCGGCCAGCAATCAACCCCATCGATATGACCGGCGGCCCACGCGACTACACCATCGCTGCCGACCGGTTCGCTAGCCCCACGGGCTTCGTTAACTACGACCTCCCCCCTCCACGCTTCAAGTCCAACATCGATGTGCGTCGCGAGGAGCCTGTGTTCAGTGGTTCAAAGGAACAGCCGAACAGGGAGGGCAAGAAGAGCCTACCCAAGCGGCTTGCTATCGGCGCTCTTTGGGTTGCTGGTGCGTCGTACTCACTTGGTGTCGTGGGAGAATATTTCAGGACTGGTGGGACAGACGGGAAGGGGCCCAAGGGTCTTTAACCTATTTTCTTTTGTCTTTGCGGAGTACTTTGGTTGAGGGCCCGTTAAGCAACACTTTTGGATACGGAGCATCGGCATTGTCAAACTCGGATGGACGGCATGAAGGCACATGTATTATGGAGTTCCCTTGGTATTTTTGACTTTGTTATGCTATACTAGGATAGTAAATCTTGTGTCCATGAGGTTCCTTACAAGGCAATTCAACTCAATCTTCGTCATCGCTCGTTGCGATTATTGTGACTTTCCCGTCCCTGATTTGTTGCCCCTGAATGACCTGACGTGACCTTCAAGACGGCCACCTTGCGCCGACGGAAACTCCAAGCCCGGATTGATTGGTCATAAAAATCTCAGGCTCTTCAAACAAAGCAAGGCTTCCTCGTTAAGTTAAAAGAGGAGGGAGCGATGAGGTGCCAATCATGACTGCGTCGTCGTGGAGTCGTTGCTCATTTCCGCCCGCTCAAGCCAAGCCTTGGCCAAGATCGTTCATGCCGACCCCGCAAGCACCGATCCGTTGGAAAATGATAAAATTATAATACAATGGACAATGAAGTCGAAGTGAAGTCATCCCGTCGTCCCATGCGTTCTCTCAGCGCCGCTCCGTAAATCCACTCTCGGGCTTCCCGGCCGCCCCGCTCGTGCCGATAATTGTCTTTTGGAGCGCGTGCTTGTACTCTTGCGAGTCCCAGCTCTGGCGCCGGTCGAGCCGTGGCTGCCACGCATCGGTGCTGCTCATAGCGCGGGCGGCGTCGGCCGCAGTGTGCGGGGTTGTGGGGCTGGTGGCGGCCGTGAGGTTTTGCGAGATACCGGCGGTGTCGATGAGAGGGGTCGGTGCTCGGGGTTGGTCGTTCTCGGGCGGGATGAGAGACTTGTGGGTGGGAGCTGCTGCAGCGGGGGGTGCGGTTGGTGCCATTTTTGGAGGTTGGTGAGATTGTGTGGTGGTGAGGTTGTGTGGTAGGTTGTGTGGTGGTTTGTGTGGTGGTTTGGTGTGTCCGGTGCAGATATGTGGTGTTATAAGTTGTTATTTATGTCTGCCTCGAGAACCGGAGCACAAAACTTCGAGTCGGGGGCGCTTTATGCTAAAAGTTGGCAGTTGTGGTCGTGTGACTGTATCACGATTTATTACCGAAGAGCTGGTACCTTAGCCTCTTAAATGAATGCCGCTTCATCCCCGCGGGCTCTGGGGCTCTCATTCCATGGCCTGACGAGCGGAGGCGACGTGGGCGATAACGGCGTCTGGGATCTGCAATTCCTCATCGTGCATCACTGGTGGCCACCGCCTGTTTTGAGCCTCCAATGGCAGGGAGGTGTCACCTCAGACCGACGTTGAAAGGCGGGGTTCACCTGCCGAGGTGTGGGGATCGCGGTTGCCTCTTGCAGGGAGCTCGGGACTTATCGCGCCAGTGGGTGGCCAGACCCGCCCCTATCGGAGGGCACCTCACGCCACAACGCGCGAGCTTCCAGCATTCCACAACGTCGCGCTGCGGGTTGCTTCGTCAAATCACACTTCTTCCATTCTACTTTTCATCCGGAAATCTGAAGTTCGAGTACACCCTCGTCTGATTGCCATATATGGGCGATTCAGGCCGGTTTATCGGGCTCATTGGGCTCACGAGTCCACTCGATCTTGGGCGCGCCGACGACTCTGGAAACAACTGCAATGGCTTTGGGGTCGGAACCGTGAGCGATCTCGATGTGTTCCGAATGTGCAGCAATCTGGGCTTCGCATGGAACATCGGCCGTTCTTCGTTTCTCTCGTATGGTGATTCTGGCGATTCGCTCAATTCCGTCACGGGCGACAGCCGATGAATTGCATACTCTAGCTCCCTGTCCGGAGGGTCGGGAGGGCGTCGAGGCCGCCGTGGAACCTCCGGCCATATTTGAGCAGGCTGTCCAAGACTACCACCATCAAGCTCCGCGGGGTTGTTCGTGCTGCCGGGTGCCGGTCCATATTCGAGCTCTGGTGGTAGCGGGCGGGTAGGGAGACCGAGCTCCGCGCCAGCAATATCATCATCCCGCTCCACTATCTTCCCCTTTTCATCTTTGGTGCGCCGACCTCGTCGGGGCATCAACCAACTCACAACCAACCCGGGGAGATCTGTGAGCTTGAAAGGCTCCGCGAGTTTCCCGGATTTTCGCTTGAAGAAGTAGATGAGTCCCAGGATCCCGAGCATCACGACAGCCAGCACCGTCAAAATCACGATCACAAATACCGCTGTGTTTCGATCTATCGACCCACTTCCGCTTGTGCTTCCTCCGACAGTCTCCGTTTGGTTGTTGCCGCCCGGCGGTCCTGTCAGAGAGCCTGTGCTCGTCGGAACCGAGAAGATGGTGACAACAGTTCGGATGATTTGGCTTGACGTGGGAGTGGCCTGGCTCGATTCAGTGGGGACTGTTCCGGTGGCGACCGCTTGCCGCCTCAGACCTGGCGTCAGCGGATGAGTCTCGAGGATATCAAGGTCTGAATCACGCCATCGTATTTGCATCGCCGGTCCAACCGTGACAGCAGCACCAGGTTCGGTAACCGCTTGACTCCAACCCCATACGCCGCCACGAAAATCGGTTGTGTCTGTCGTACAGCTCATCCCGATCGGCACGCAATATGCGACGGTCTCTCCTGGCATCACTGGCGGGAATCCCTCCTCCATCCTCGCCTTCCTTAATCCGCAGCCAAGCCCCACAGCGAATCCACGTGGGCATATCGCCGGTGAATAATAGTGGAATCCTCCGCCTTCCAAATTCTTCGGCCATGCTGGCGGATCACAGCTCGCCGGGCCTGTCCTTGGGAATATTGGAAGTTGTGAAGGCAACCTTCTGCCTGTGATGAGCCAGCTGGTTGGACATGGCGGTGTGAAGACGGATGTTATCGCGGCCAATGGCGCGGTGCCGCCGTGTGCAAGAGCGGTGGTCATTGCTCTGTTGCGCGCCTATCCGTCGCTTGGTATATGGTGAGCAACATGCTCAGAGATGTGCATCGTCCTAAGGTGCTCGACAGGCGACAATGGTCTGATGATGGGACGACCGGACGCACAGCTGGCTCACCGCACACGCTCGTCTTGCTGGTTTTAGGGTCGAGGGCACAGCAAACTCCTTGAGCGCCCCCGCTTGAGGTGCACGGCTAGCATGGGAGCTTGACCCCAGCATTGCGGGACGAGGCAGATCTCGGGGATCCACGCTTTGCATTGTTGTGATGCCCAGGATCCATCGCGTTGATCAAACCTTCAAACCGCCCGAACCAGGACGTCCATCCGTTGGTAGAAACACCGGCGCCAGCCGGAGCGAGCAAGCGCTGCGGTGCACCTTCTTCTCCAGGGCTCACAAACGCGACAGTACCCGAAAGGCTCTTCCCCTTCTGTTGACCACTCACGCCGCAACATTGCGGCCCAGGCAGCCCCCCATTGACACGTCAACGTGGGATCTCACATGAGACACCATTGCCGCTACGACAGAAGTTCCCCAGTGCACGGCTCAGATCCCCAAACACTTGGTAGGGGCCGGGGTGGGCCCCGAGCACCCATGTAATCGGCATGAGGGATCGATCGCAGGCCAACAACCATTGCGATGCCCAGTTGCACATGCTTTCTGTTGAACTTCCCCCCACAATGTTCCCCTGAAAAGCCTTCCATCACAGCGCTGCATAGCCAAATAGAGGCAAATGCGACTCAACGAGACAAGAGCCCCCGTATCGCGGCATACACCCCCAAAAGCCGGGTCCGCCAGGTCGGCTCCCACATGCTTGGCATTCACGGCCGTGCTCCCCATCCAAAAGGTTTCATCTGGGACTGCGGATGCACCGCTACGTGCCTCCGCCAGCTGTTCTTGAGCTTCTTACTGTTGCGCTTGACCGCTTTGCATGTTCTTCCAACCCAGCACAGCCCGGAGTTGCTGTGCTCGGGCCTCGCGAACGATAGGGGATTTTTTACCTGCCTGCCTTTATTCGCTGCTCACATCCCGTTTTCGCTTGGCGGTTAGACCTGATTATCGGTACCTGTCGCAGATGGGTCGGGGATTTTTATGTCAACGGCCACCACCCCACCTTTTATTGGCTGTGTTCTTGCCAGTACTCCCAGCTTACAATCGTCAGCATTGTAGGAGCTCATCGCCAGCGTCTATCTTCCCTGCAACAAATCCGGAGATCTCACTGCAAGCCAACGAGCTTGTCCAGGCGGCCAAAAGGCAGCTGGCCGAGCGGGATGCATTACCTTACCTACGATCCATGAGCAGTCTGTCCACCTCAATGCGCGTCACTTTCTTGGGCCGCAAGTCATTCACTCAGCAATAATCCCACTGGCGTGCCCACTTGTCTCTTCACTGCCGAGGATAACGCGGAGTGTTCAAATCCAAAGCGAGGAACTTTTGCTCGTCTCAGAGATTTAACAGCTAAAGGGTCTAAAACGTTGATTTTGCTGCCTAGCAGGGGACAGCACCTGTTTCGTCGTAGAGAAGCCGCTTTGAGCTTCGGTTCTGGAGGATGTCTGGTGCGCATCCCATTGCGTTCCCCGGTTGACTGGTCCAGCTGGAAACCCTCTCAATTTCCAGGACTCGGATCTGCGCGGGGATTTCCCCGTTGCGCTTGGTTCAGACACCAATATGACAACATGAGTACGCCCTTTATTTTCCTACCCGACTGGCCGGCTCTCTGGACTGAAGGATCTGGCCCCTTTTCCAGCCCGACAATTGCGGCCGCTTCCACCGCATTTGGAGCTGCCAGGTTACTTCTCCCCCGTCTCGAAAACATCCAGCGGCGCCCCCAAAGCTTTACAGACCTCTCCCTCCCCGAAAGGAATCTGACCCCCGTTCCACTGCAACAGCCTCATCGTTGGCTTCTCTGCATCCACCGCCTCCCACCGCCCAGTCTTCTCCACCTGGCTGAGGGTGTGAAAATGGCCCCTGGCCTGCAAGTACCCCTTGTCCGGGTTCGGATCACCGGTCCGCGCGAAGGACGTCCAATAATCCACTGCCAGCTGCATGAAAGGTACATCGAGCCCGTCGCGGTCGGGGTAGCCACTGCGCTGCAGTGTGCCGAACACAATCATCTGCTCGCCTGCGTGACACTTCATGTACTCACTGTCGGGGTCTCCGTCGGGTCGTGCGGCTGTCTTGGGTGGGACGCACCATGGACGTGTGTAGCCGGCCGAGTTGTAGGTGCGGTTGAACTGGTAGAAGTAAGCCGAGCGGAAGGCATGGTGCTTCACGGCACTGTAAGTCGTGGCGAGGCCGTAGCAGGTAAACACGGCGTCGGTGGCGATGCGGACGGTGGTGTTGAGGATCTGTGCAGGGGTGAGGATAGTGGCGACGCCTGACGAGTTGGCGGGGATGCCGGAGAAGGTGGAGATGTTGGCCGGCTTGTCGAGTCCAAGGAAGGACGAGGCGTTGGAAGGCATCGAGAACTGTCGCCCAACCTGGGCGTTGAAGTAAGCAGCGAGGGTGGTATCGTTGGCCGGATAAGCGTCCGCGTCGATATTGACACCGGCCTCGTCGCGGTTAACACCCGTCATGACAGTGACGTTGGTCGCGAAGCTGGCAGCCGTTTGGTTGACGACGAGTTCGTGATAGGTGAGGTAAGTGCCGTCCACGACGAAGCCGCTGATGACGGCGTCAGCTTTTCGGTCTTAACATGGCGCCATCATTGCAGGGGAAGTTTGACTTACTTGGCGTTGGTAGGGAGATTAACGAGCTCGAACCCGCTGAGTTTCCCAAGGCACGCCACAGCGTCCGTCGCGTTCAAGCAGCCCGCAGCGCGTAAGACACTCTTTGTCGTCGTCTCGTAGTTGTTCTCGAGCGAGTCGTAGTTCATGTACCTCAGGATCTTTCTCCCGTCGGGGTATCCATCAGGGCTAGACTGCTTGATGGCGCGCTGGAACAGGCCCTTCGCCTTGGCCGTACCGAGCAATACATGCACACCCATTGCACCGGCCGATTCTCCGAACAGCGTGACCCTGGTAGGGTCTCCGCCGAAATATTCGATGTACTTGTTCACCCACTCCAGAGCGCTGAGAGCGTCGGAGAGGGCATAGTTGCCCTTGTGTACGCCATCGTTCAGGTTCAGAAAACCGATAGACCCGACTCGGTAGTTGACCGACACCGACACGACGTCTCCACGCGACGCGAGGTTCGTTCCGTCGGTGTTGGGATTCTTGCCCGAGCCGGATGTCCCGCCACCGCCGTACAGGTACAACATGACAGGCTTCAGATTAGCTCTGTTCTTGGCCTTGCTGTCGCCCATGCGCGGGAGATAAGGGGTCCAGATGTTAGCAAAGAGGCAGTCCTCGCTACTACCGTTCTTGACCTCTCCCACGGGCTGCGAGCAGTCAGCCCCAGCTTCTGTGGCGTCCACCTCGCCTGCGTCCTCGAAGCTTGCCGCCTTGGAGTACGTGAAGCGCTCCGGCTTGTTGGCGAAACGCACGCCGCGGAATTTGAAGGTGTGGTAGTCGCGGTAGCCCGTCAGCTGCTTGTTCTCGACGAAGTGGTCGAGCTGCCATTCTCGCGAGTTATTCGCAAAGTACCTGGTTGAGACCGGGGCCGACTGTGAGCATAGCGCCGGCACCTCGCTGAGACAGTCGAGATCAAAGATCTTTCCAGAGGTGTCAATGCCCCGACAGTTGTCGGAATCGTCCTCCTTTTTAGAGACCCAGTAAATTTGGTCCTTTTGGGCGAGTCCCTGGTAGACTTGGTAGGCCAGAGAGGAGTTCAGGGCGTCGTTGAAGTTGGCCTTTTCTGGGTTCCAAAGTGTCTCGCCGAGCAGCATGCAGGATATGGTTGCTGATGAGTATTGGCTGGGTTGACTGACGAGGATTGCGGCAGAAGTGCCGTTGTTTTCGGCGCCTGGTGGACAAGTCAGTTCAAAGTCATGAGTGGGACAAAATTCAAAGGGCGTACCATCGAGGTTATTCTTCGACAGAATCGTCAAACCTCCCCCCACCCAGAGAGCTTGGGCTCCGCTGACCGCAAATACTGCAGCCGCAGCAAAAATGTTCCGGAATGTACTCGTTTTTCCCATTGCGAACTGTTGCGCTCAGGACAAAAATGTGGACAATTCAACGAGAAGCACCGGCAATCCGCAGCTTCGCTCTTGGCCGTGGGTTGCATATAAATGCATTACCTACTTACCCCAACCACAACCACAACATTTCCCTCGTTCCAATATCAGCCAGGGCGGAATACCGGACAGGCGGTTTAAGCATGCTGGACATAATCTGCGTATATCACATGCAGATTAGCCGGCACCAGACTGCCAGCCGCACCCGGAGCGAACCCGCCCCCTCCGGCATCCTTGGGATGGATGCGCTGCAAACGATGCTGCAGGGAATGTGGGAGGTCGGGATCTTGGCGCCAGCATTGTTCGGTCAAGATGTTGGATGAGACCTCAACATCAACTCGGGACCGAGTTACACATGTTGGTGTTTTCTGGCGCTGGTAAGCTCTAGTCTAGGACCCTACGTCTCTCGCGGGCCGCTCCGGCTAAATTTGCCTGGAATTCTACGAAGGGAAACGGACATGCGAAAAGCGGAGCGAGAGTATCCAAACCCGGAAAGTTCAGGTGCGGGACGGGATTGTGTCTGTTCAAGTCTGGGGCCAAGCGCAGCAGGATATAGAGACCGGACATAGAGACCCGGGTACCTGCGTTTCCGAGCTTGCTTATATCCAAATCGATCTCGTCGGAGGCAGAGGTCAGGAAGCTGGGTTGGCGCAGTGTGGCCTCGAAGTTGATTTTAGCTGGCAATTCTGGGGCGATAGCTATCGGCAGCATAGTGCCTCTATACTGGGAAACTTTCAGTCGCCGGGAATCATGCGACGGAGAGTGTAATAGGGGCAACGGAGACAAACACACCTGGGACCAAGAATTATTGTAGCCACCGGTCGGAGGCGAGAAACCACTGGCGGCCCGAGAGATGGCTTCTGATGATCGGCTTCCAGGGTTGAAACGCGCCGCATCGTAGAATCTAAGGCGGGTGGTGGACTAAGAGGGTTGGCGCCAACTCGCTCACTATCGCCTAGTGCTTCCAGGAGCGCGAGTTCCCCCAGCCCTAGAAGAACACCAAGCACAGCATCGCCATCCAAGACGGCTCGTCCATCGCCGCCGCGCCCACAGGCAATAGCCGCGATCTCCGCCTCTACGTCGGCGGCACAGACGGCGCAATGAAGCAGTACCAGTACAACATCGAGACCGACGCCCTCAGCAACGCCATCAGTACGTCCCCCCTCCCTTTCCCCTCCATTTCCCCTCCCCCCCTTTACCAAACCACTAACCTCCTCTCGCCCCGCAGCAACC
>Ga0247758_1001326_pt1 | contig 18925 bp, 16 predicted proteins | sample UWRJL156409C4_FD_180950 | JGI IMG/M metagenome (GOLD analysis project Ga0247758, IMG submission 180950) | Plant litter microbial communities from Arlington Agricultural Research Station in Wisconsin, United States - UWRJ-L156-409C-4 | ecosystem: Environmental > Terrestrial > Plant litter >...
AAACCCGGCGCCCCAACACCCCCCCCCCCCCCCCCTGTTCCTATCCGCCACACCATTAGCGCGCCAAGAGGCAACAGTCTGCTTTCGGACGGCCCAGCGGCGACTTCTGGGATTTGCACCCTGTCCCTGCCAATCTGAATCTCCACCCCGACGCCGCGCAGTGCGACCCTGCAAATGCCCCCTCTCGGACTAGGCTCCGGACCCACACGGGGAGTTGGACGCCCAAGCAAGGGATCAAAATACGGATTATTTAGGGTGACGCCTCCCCACCACCGCGCAAATTGTCAGCTCACCGCGCCAGGTCGACTCTCGCATCTCGCGACGCCTGCCAATCTTCCAGGATTTTTGCGGGGGATTGCGATGGATTCTCACCAACAGCACCTTGGCGCTGGTCGCGATGGCAGTGGGTTTCGCTTCCGCCCCGTCGCGATTGCGCCCGCTCCACCCGCTCGAAAGCGCTCGCCGTCCCCGCCGCCCGCATCGAATCCAAGGGTCACATACGCCGAGCCCGAAGATTGGGAAGCCCACCGCGGCACCATCACGCGCCTGTATTTCTACGAGGAAATGAGGCTCAAAGACGTGAAGCAATACATGGAAGAAGTCCATTCATTTTTCGCAACGTACGTGTTCTATCCCGTGACCCTACTTTCCGGCTTGCAAGCTCACCGCGTCCGTAGCGAAAAAATGTACAAAACGCGTACCAAGAAATGGGGGCTCGATAAGCGCGCTGGACACAATCCAGCTCGTGTAGCCTACATGGTGCGACTCGCGCGCGACCGCGCTGCGGAAGGGAAGGAGTCCGCCTTCACGGTCCACGGCAATCCCGTCGACTGGGACGACATCAGGCGATATCTCGAGCGCAGACCAGATCTAATGGCCAAGATCGACGGGGGTTTGGTCGAGTTCGGGGGAGCAAGCGCAGGTGTGGTTTGTAGGACGCCGTCGCCCGATCCTGCAAGAATGTTCTCTGTACCAAGCCCTCTCGATGCAGAGCGAGATACCCGCATGCACGGGGAGGTCCTGCTGCTTTTTCGCGGCTACATGGACGCTGCGTTCGAGCAGGGCATGTGGCGGTACAACGCCAAACAGAAATGCTACCTCGGGCCCAGCGGGTCACAAGCGACGGGGCGCATTTGCGCCTGGGCATCCGACATCTGGGCCGCTGTGCAACAGGGATCGAGCCCGGCGCAGACGGTAGCGGTGATCAACGGGCTGATGGACCACTTAGCTTCAATGATCAGGGATCAGGACTGCTCGCTGTTCGTTCATCTCGTGCGGAGCTATTACTTTCTGCATCAGTGGGACCGTACTGTGTCGCGAACAGTTGCGACATTTGTGGGGGGCATGTGCGACGCCTTGCTGGGCACACAACACCCCTTTTCATCGGCGTGGAGGAGGGTTGTGTGTCTTGAGGCTGCCGGACTGCATTCGCTTTTGGAGAAGGCAGCTCTATTTCGGTTGGAATACCTCGAGAACCATGCGCGAGAGCACAAGGTGTCGGCCTCCAGTATCCTGCTCGAGGAGTATTTTCTAGCGCGGAGCATAGCTTCGCAAAGCCAGGCCACCGAGATCGATCAACTAGTGCTGTGGATTCTCAACCGTATCGAAGAAGGACGAGACGAGCTAGCGGGCGACTACTACCGTCTCCTGCTCCGCTTGGTGACGCCCCAGATCTTCAACGGCAATTATCAGCTGGCGGAGCTCATGTTGGCATCGATAGGATCGTGGATCGACGGAAGTGAGGCGAACGATCCCTACTTCCTGGTTGTCGTCGCTGGGTACCATTTCAACCTCGGACTGATGTGTCACGAGATGGGAGAGGAAGACGAGGCCTCTCGGCAGTTTGCAGAGGCACTTGCATCATGCACCCTGTATCATGGTCCATGGAAGCACCTCGCCGGTCATGTGCTCCATTGGATGATGGGCTATGGAGTTGCGGAACAGCCCAAGAAGGCTGAACGATGGCGGCAGATCCTGGAGGCCGCCGTGTATCGAGTGATGCAGGACTCGCGGCAAGGGGGGCACCGTCAGGAAGGAAGAGCATACATGAAGCTGCGCAAGCAGTCATGGCCGCAGGCTATCAACCACGAGCTGGTGGCTCAACTCGATAACCTTTCAGTCGATGACGAAAGTGCTTATCGGAAGCCCTACCAATATCGGGGCAGCCTTACTGTGGACCAGATGACGCCTCCGCTTTCTCCCTTTTCTTCCTCTCCTCCTTTTCCCTGACTTCCGCCCTCCACCGCATTCCCCGCACCATAATCACCCACAACATGGGCGAGAGCAACACATACAGTCCAGCGATGAGCGTGAATGCCCAACCCGCGCCCATTTTGTCGATCATGGGGACGATTACGGCCGTGGCAGCGGCTCCGACAAGACATCGCGTCAGATTGTTCGCCGCGACAGCCGCGCCCGCCCTTCCGGGGTAGATATCGACAATCAGCACGTTGGCTGAGTTGTTGAATCCGACGATGGCCAGTCCCACCAGGAAGAGGAGCACGCAGATAACCGCGACGGGTGCCTCGGCTTCGATTGCCCAACCCCAGGCGACGGTCACGGCTGCCGAGAGCACGAGCAGCGGCAGTCCGACCTCCAACCGGGCGCGCTCGATGGGGAATTTGGTGAGGTCCGCCTGGCGCGCCTTATCGACCTGCATGCCCAATCGTGCAGCGTGTCGGCGGTAGTTGTAGTTGGTCGCTGGTCCTGCGATAGCCGCCGCCGCGAGACTGCCGCCTGCTGTGGGAAGGTACATCAGACCGATTTGCAGATCGTTGTATCCATACAGGGCTCCGAGCTGGCTTGGTAAAGCAGTGACAATGGCATAAAATCCCGCGAAGACAACCGCTGAGTAGGCCAGAAGCATGAAAAGCTCTTTGTCTCCAAGGAGCTTGAGGGAGCTGAGCGGGTTCGGTGGCCGGATGCGCAGGGCGGGCGTACGTGACCGGGAGGAAGGAGTCCGTTGGAGAATGTTGGGGCGGCGACGGCGAGAGTATGTGCCCTCGCACATGTGCCAGAAAGTGCGGTAGATGGGATGAGCGCGGGAGGAACCGTCACCCACTATACGGCGGCACGTCTCCGGGAACCAGAACAACATGACAAGGAGGTTAACAGAGGCGGCGATGGCGAGGAACCAGAAGATCCACCGCCAACCGAGATACTGTGACAGCACACCGCCGAGCACTGGTCCGACGCTTGGCCCAAGAATGACCGGGATGGCTGTAATGGCAATATACTGTCCACGGTCCGCGCTGGTGATGATATCAGCCACGACGGCCTGGCAGAGCGCCACCGTGGTGCTTGACCCGGCCGACTGAAGGCAGCGCACGATGAGCAGCGAGGCGTAGTTCTTGCTCAACGCTAGCCCAATATTGGCGGCGATGTAAACGACGAAGCAGATCACGTAAGCCGGACGTCGGCCTGCTGTGTCGGCAAATCCGCCGATGAACATGGGCGTGATGCCCTGGAAGATCATGTACGTCGTCACAGTCAGGTTGATCTCGGCGTTGGAGACGTTGAACTCCTTCGCGAGGATAGGGAGGGCAGGCAGGTAGATCTGGGCCGTCACTGGTGAGAAGAAGGCCGAGAAGGACGCAAGGAGCACGATAAAGCGCTTTTGCCACGTCGAATGGATTGAGTATATTGGGGGGAGGTCGGGATCGCCGGGGACCTCGGCGAGCGGCTCTCCGGTCTCCGCCCCGGAGCAAATCGCCGCGCCGCTCCCATAGTGCGGGCCGCCTCTGCGTTCGGCGTCGGTCTCGGTGGTTGTCCGAGAACGCTTCTCGTCGACGCCAGACCCGTCAACATCGACGTCATTGACGGGCTCTCGGCGGGGTTCGTCTGTCGTCATCTGCGCTCGCGGTATCTAGCTCTCAACGTTCGTCGATAAGGATAAATTGAACATGATGCCAGAAGGGGATTCGAGACTTTATGAAGGATGTCGTTTTCCCAGCGTCATCTGCAGTGCAACAATCGCCGGACTCGCGAGCGGAAGCTAGAGAACTTGTGGTAGATTTCGGTGGATCTCAGTGGATCGTCTGAAATTCCCAGGGCCGCAGCGCGCCTACGGTGCCGAACCGGCAACGAAATGGCGCCATTGCCGCGCTTGTTGAGGACGGTCGCCCCCGCGGGCCCCCAACTTGCCGACGCTTCTTCCGCGAGAGGCGATTTTACGCCGCTCGCCGCTATCGCTCCGCAAGATCCCAGAAGACGGGGTTAATGCGGACATTGGCGGCCACGGACCGATGTACCCATAGGTTGCAGGCTCGGCGTCCGAGAACTGGAGCACACGCGATATGCAAGCTCACCTCCGGCTTTCCTGGTTGCAGAGGGCTGAGGTCGAATGAATGGAGGAACATGGAATTGGGCTCTCCCCCCAGCTGCTCCTTCCCGGGCATTTTCTATCGTCGCATCGAGAATGGACGTCGGGGCTGGGCGGAGCTGTAGGTTCCTCCAACACATTGCGATATCTCGATAACGGCCATAAAGCACGCGCAACGACTGGTCGGGTGTGAGGTTTGTCTGCGGCGGACGTCAGAGAAAGCAACAGAGCCGTGATTGAACCTTATCGAGCCAGGCGAAAGTTTCTCCCCGGCTTCAACGAACCTAGGTCTGAAATGTATTTTGAGATATCAGGTATATTTTCTTGGTACGCTGCTGAAACAATGGGAAACCCCAACTCCATCATCGTTCCCGACGGGCTGTTCCATCGTGCCTATCGTCCGCTTATAAGTGGAGCTGGGACTTCTTGCCATGCGCTGGGTATCGGACGGCGCGGAGAGCCCCGAATTCCCCACGGACTCAACGGGACGGCGATATTTCGGGAACTCATTCCTCGTCGCTCCCCCAAGTCCCGATCTCGATTTTATAGTTGACCAGCGCCTGACACTGTCCAAGTCCCCCCCCTATCTGGAGTATCTAGCCGTCCTCAACACATCTCACCATGGCGACAAGGCTTCGTTCACACTCTTCCCGGTGCTTCCCCCCGAGCTCAGGGTGAAAGTCTGGAGGATGTCGATGGAAAATAGGTACCGTCTTTTGAACATCCACATCATTGATCTCACATCCTACGCCGTTCTTCACCCACCGACGCGATATTCCTGGCAAGGTAATCAGCGGCCCACATCGGTACGGTGCTATGGTCTGCGATTGCTATATAAACAGCAAGCTGCTATACGTGAACAGCGAGTCACGGGCTGAGGCGCTTCGGTTCTACCGCGTCCATATCCCGGCAAGCCTCATGCGGGTCGATCTGGAGCCTGAGGCCTATGAAAGCGGGCTGGGTACTCAGCTGGAGCCGAAATACTCGGAAGGGATCCTATATTTCAATCCTGAAAATGATTTCGTGAAGATCGGCGGCGGAATGGGCACTCTGGACTTCATTCACGACCTAAAAGCCTACGACCCAAAGGATGTCGGCCTACTGAGAGCGGTTCTGAACCAACAGAGTAGTCTTTTCAACGTCAAGCCTTCAATCCGAAACATTCCCGAGTCCCCTGCGAGGGCATCTTGGCTCCACTTTCTGTCGACGGTGGAAGATGTGATCTGGACCTTCGAAACCAAAATTTCCAAATATTACGATATCGACTTCCGAACTTCGGCAATTACTTGGTTCCCTTTCCGGGCATTATCCGGTTTCTCACTCCCCTTACAGGCCGCCACGCCGTTCTTTGAACTATTGGATCACGATCCACGACCGGTCAGGTCCGATCTGATGCTTGCGGTTTGTGCGCCCCGTGTGCCTAATGTCGACAAGTGGCCAGATCTGCTGGCGCAATGGGGTGTCGTTCATCGCCAACCAGTTCGGCAGCGGGTTCTTGTCCGTACAATCCGAAATACGGTCAAGAAGTTCTCAGTGCGGAGAAACCAGCGAATTCATGGTTGCGAAGTAGAACCATCCTTCACAGTCGGTCGGGGGGTGATGGGGTCAAGGTTGGCGAACACTCGGCTGTTGCCGCTCAACGCAGTTGCGATTGGCGGGGACAGGGCTTTTTTCAGGCACACCAGAATCAATGTCGGCGGTCACTGGCCGCAGGTCCAGCTGGCAGTGTCGTATCTTTCTCAGGCCGCACAACAGGGACCTGGTGATGGCGGGGTTGAGGGCTGACAGCAGGTCACAAGGCGAAACCTGGTTGGCTAGCGCTGGTCAGGCGGGCCGAACATCTGGGAAAGTGGGTCCGACCCCGCACACCGCCATCACCCCTGGCTTGACCTCGAGCATCCCTTTTCAATCCAACAAAGGTCCCAAATTTCCCACTCACTTGTCCATCATTCGTGTATTTGTGCTGTGTGTCGCCCGCCATTTTGCGCCCATCATGTCTGGTATTCCACCATTGTTTCCTTCGTCGTCCCGCGCCGAGATGACGTCCTCCAGTCGCTACTCATTTCCATCCAATCCCGTGGCCAATCCAAAGGCCGTCGTCACGGGCGGCGGCAAAGGGAGTCACTATCGCTTCACGGTTCTTACAGCCCGGCTACTGAGATACGAGTGGTCTGGCGATGGCGGCTTCGAAGATCGCGTCTCCACCGTCGCATTTTGGCGCGATTTTGATGTGCCAAACTACACCGTCGTTGACAGCGGCAAAGCGCTCGAGATCCACACCGAGTACTTCACGCTCTCCTACGACAAGCAGGAGTTCTCCTCCACCGGTCTGACGGTTAAAGCCGGCAAGGATGTTTGGCAATACGACGGCAACAGCTATGGCGACCTCGGCGGCACCGCTAGGACACTCGACGGCGCTAATGGCCGCATCCCGATTGATCCCGGTGTTCTCTCTCGCCACAAATCCTACGCCGTGCTCGATGATAGCAAATCAATGCTCTTTGACAACGGGTGGATTGCCATCCGCCAGCCTGGCCGCAAGGATGGCTACTTCTTCGCCTACCATGGTGACCACAAGGCCGCCATCAAGGACTTCTACCGCCTTTCAGGGAGGCAGCCCATCCTCCCGCGCTGGACGCTGGGGAATTGGTGGTCACGCTACCACGCCTACTCCGCCAACGAGTACATCGAGCTCCTGGACAACTTTCAGAAGGCTGAAGTGCCACTTTCTGTTGGCGTACTGGACATGGACTGGCACAAGGTGGACATCCCATCACAGTACGGCTCAGGTTGGACTGGCTACAGCTGGAACCGAGACCTCTTCCCAGACCCCGAGGGTCTTCTCAAAGAGATGCACGCCCGGGGCCTAAAGATAACGCTGAACGATCACCCAGCCGACGGCATTCGAGCCTTTGAAGACCTTTATGAAAAGGTCGCCAAGGCGTATAATCTAGACCCATCAAAGGGAGAACCGGTTCAATTCGACTGTACCAACAAGAAGTTCCTCGACGTATACTTCGATATCCTTAAGGCAAGTCTTGAGAAGCAGGGAATCGACTTTTGGTGGATTGATTGGCAGCAGGGCAATAGATCGAAGATCCCCGGTGTCGACCCCCTCTGGGTGCTCAACCACTATCACTACCTCACCAGCATACGTAATCTCGATACCAATGAGAAGCCAATAACCTTTTCGAGATATGCCGGACCCGGCTCACACCGATACCCCATCGGCTTCTCCGGAGACAGCCATATCAGCTGGGCATCCCTCCAGTTCCAGCCCGAATTCACCGCAACCGCCTCCAACATCGGCTACGGCTGGTGGAGCCACGACATTGGCGGCCACATGTGGGGCGTCCGATCCAACCAGCTCACGGCTCGATGGGTGCAGCTAGGCTGTTTCTCGCCCATCCTGCGGTTGCATTCTGAGAAGAGCCAATGGACATCCCGAGAGCCCTGGCTGTATGAGCCAGAAGCCCGCGAGTCGATGGAGAAGTTCCTGAGGCTCCGCCACCGTCTGATTCCCTACCTGTACACCATGAACATCCGTGCAAGCTACGAAGACGAGCCGTTGATCCAGCCCATGTACTGGAACCACAACGATGACGCCGCCTACGCCATGCCCAACCAGTATTACTTCGGCCCCGATCTGATCGTATCACCCATCACCAAGCCCCAGAGCACCACCACCCTCCTCGCGGGCGTGACGTCTTGGCTCCCCGCAACTACCCGCCGCTACATTGACGTGCTCCACCCCAGCCTGGTCTACGACGGGGGCCGCCACATCCGTATCCACCGGCCGCTATCCGAGATCCCCGTCTTCGCCAAAGAAGGCACCATCATCGTCCTCGACTCCACCCCCACCCTGCGCAATGGCGTCCCCCGCCCGGTCGACGTCGAAATCCTCCTCGTCGTCGGCGCCGACGCGCACTTTGAGCTCGTCGAGGAGCCGGAGAAGGAAGAGTCCTCTGTGCACCCGCCGCTGAGCTCCTTCGTCCGCACGCCCATCACATGGCGACAGAAAGACGGCCGGTTGACAATCGGTCCGGTTTGGAACGGCACCGGGAAGTGGCGCCAGTGGAACGTCAAATTGGTAGGACACACGAACACCAATGTCGCGGCCGACTCCTGCTTTAAGATCACCAAGGACACCGAAAACTCTTGCACAACCCTGAAACTGGGCAATGTACACCGCTGGTCACAGAATGGCTTTGAGATCTACCTCGGCGATGACCTCCAGCTTGACGTGGTTGATGTCAAGACAAGACTGCATGAGATGCTGATGCGATGCGAGATGTACCATCCGACGAAGGAGGATATTTGGCAAATTGTTACAGAGGACGGAGGGTCTGTTCAGGAGCGGGTGGAGAAGCTGTTAAAGTTGGATATCGACGATGCGCTGAAGGATGCGGTGTTGGAAATTTGGGCGGCCGATAGGCGTGCGGTGGGATCCGCTGCTGGGTCGGAGAAATGGAGTGAGGTTGAGGAGAAGGTAGAGGGGGTGTTGAATGCGGATCTGACTCAGCTGAGGATCACTGATGAGGATGGGGATAGTTATGTGATGGTTTAGTGTCTTGACGGTTTGCATGTTTTTTTGTTGTTGAATAGTTTCGGAAATTGGTAGTGGGCACATGTCTGTTTGGACATGCCCGGAGCATTTTGGAACATCCTGGATTGCAGGGCCTTTGAGACATATCATCTTAATCTCTTATTAGGATGATCGAGTTATCGCATTGCAATGTCACCCTCTGCTGCGACGTGATGCGGGACGTGTGTTCATGTGCTGAACTTTTTGCGTCATCCTTCATTGCTGTCTAAATTCCCGATACAAACTCGGTGCACAGTGATGAAGCAACGACAAGGTCCTCGAAGTTGCCCTGTCACTTCAGCACCTCATCAAACGGCCCCGAGTGCAACCACTCGCCAATGATAGAGATGACCTTGCCCGTCTTGATCCTCGCATCCTGCAGCAGCTCGTCATCCGCGAAGCTCTCAATCTTCTGATCGAACCCATGAATCGTATCCGGCACCAGTAACCACCGGTAAATGCCTCCATCCACGCGCTCCTCAAACGCAAACCTCTCATCGCCCTCGAGTATCAACTCGCCCTTTCCAACCGGCTCTTCTCTACCCATCGGGTCCTCCACCAGCGGAACCTTCCGTCCAGCAAGCTTACACGCCATACGCCACGCCTCCTGCCCGAGCAGATCCATTTCGCACCCGATCAGAAACACATTCTTTGGAAACGCCTCCCTCGCAGCAAAGTACGGGCTCAACAACGCGTGATCACATCGCTGGCCGGCAGCAACGTACGCCCAGCTGAACATATCCGTCATAGACAAGAGAAAGTCATCCTTGCGTGCGCGGAAGCCACCTAACGCAGGCTTGAAGCGTCTTGTGCGGGCCTTCGTCTCAGCCGGAGCGACGAAGTCCACGACAGGGTACAGGGGAATCACGGCGCGGATGCGGGTGCGCACGCTCTCGAGCTGGGAGACGGCAAGGGCGAGGTTTCCACCGGCGGACCAGCCTGCGAGGGCGACGCGAGAGGGGTCAATTGGGAGGGAGGGGTCGGAGAGGACGCTGGCGATGAGGGCTTCGAGGTCGTAGATTGGGCCGGGGAAGGGGGAACCAGGGGCCTTTTCGTAGTTGAGGGCGACAACGAGGAAGTTGTTGCGGTTGGCGAAGGTGGAGTTCCAGTCGTCGTTGTCGCGGGGGCAGCCGAGGACGAAACCCCCGCCGTGAATGGTGAGGAGGGTGGGGAGGCGCTTGGCGGTCTCTGAGGGTGAGTAAGACTTGGGAAAGAAGATTCTGTGGCGTGGTCAGTTCTCATGTGCCCGAATGGAGGCGGGCGTGCATGGCAGGAGGGGACCTACCTGACGGGGAGGGACTTCCGGCTGGGATACGCCTTGGTGACGGTTGGCCGGTCGCCGGTTGAGGGGGTCAGCAAGTCGTATAGGCGCTCGAAAAAGTGTAGCGGGGCGAACAGGAACTTTTGGATTGCGAAAACGAGGAGGCCGCATTTGAGGCGCTGGGAAACGGAAAACTTGGGCGCGAGCACCGTGGTGTCGTCGCTGCCGGCCGTGCCAAGCACCGAGCTCCTGGCGCCGACTTCCGCCATGGCTGCTGCTGATACTGGGGTCAATGGCGATCGTCAGAGCGTGCTTGATGGTTGAACGCTGGATGAGGTTGGGGTCGAGGGAAATCTCGACTTCGTACTGGGGCTGAGTTACGGAATTCACTGCCGTGGAATGTGGGGTATTGGACACAGCCCCGTTGTCGTTGCAGCGTTCAGGGGTCTGTGACTTCGTTCCTTCCGCAAACCTGAACCGGGCCGTGGTGCGTACCAATCAGCACGCGTTGACACGTTGAGAGCAAACGGGTTTCGCGACGAAACGCTCCCGCATTCAGGATCAAAGGCAGGAAAAAAAATTGGACTCCCTTCCAGCGGTGTTCGGGATCTCAGCGGATCATTTGGGCTGCTTGAGGTGTCACATGGAGTGCCCGTTTGAAGCCGTGAAAGCAATCATCTGCATGTGCTTGTGGAACCAGCCAGGTGGGTTGAGGTCGATCATGCCTGCAGGTGCAAACAAATGCGGCTTGGCATTCTGGGGAGGGCGGTGATGTCATCACACCTCGGCACCGTCACTTCGGATGAACGTCACATCAGCTTTCCAGCAACGAACAACTTTCTTCAAAACGGAATCGCCGTGTCTGAAATCAATTGGAACCTCAAACCTTTACCTTTCTTGTGTAGACACTTCATTTGCACTCCTACCCCGCATCAACCATGAATCGCATCCCGATGCTCTCCACCGTACTGCCAACCAGGGCATCCCTGGCTGTCGCGCGCAGCATGCGAGCACATCCCCGTTTGACGACCACACACCAGCTCCCCGCCACCGCGGCAGCCCGCCGATACGAATCGACTTCATCCCCGAAGGCGGCCGAGAAGGCCAGCGCCGAGAGCGGCGGCTCACGCAGCAAGGACGCCGCGGAGCAAGCAGCATCCGGCCCCACAGATGGCATCGTTCCCGATGCGCTTGCCTCGGAAGGCGCAAAGGGCCGCACGGGTGGCGGTGAGCCGCTAGAGAGTTCACACGCGGCTCCGGCAAAGCCTAAGATTTACAACGCTGCCGTCCACGGGGGAACCGCCAACCTGACCAAGGAGCAGCAGGAGGAGGTGGACGCCCACAACAAAGAATTCGAAAAGAAGCACGGCAAGGCAACGCCAGCGGAGTCTGACAAGGTGGATAAGAGTTTTTGGAGCGGAAAGGGAGACCGGGCGAACAACTGAGCGTCGGCTAGCTTGTGGCGTTTTGCAAACGCAGAATTGCGCTGAATCACAAGTGCAGCGAAAAGTCAGAATGCAGGGAAGCACCATATCTCAGAAAGCAGAAGTTGGGGGGTTGACAGGCATGTTTGGAGGAGCTGAGCGGCGGCCTAGAGGGCGCGGGTGGCCGAAACAGGCTTTCCACATTTCATGGATATTACCGTTTGTCTGCATGGGTGCCGTCTCATCCAGACGCAGAGCATCAGCAATAGCAATGAGAGGTCCACGTTATCCCCTACCACTGGCCGTGTTTGTTGAGCCGTGATGATATGATTCGAAGATTGGTCTGCTGCACTGGTCGGTCTGTGCTCAAGGCAATAGAAAGTGGGATTTCAAGCTGATGAAGCTTAAAAGCAATGTCCGGGCCCCCTTTGTTGTCGTTTGTGCTTACTCTCTATAACGGTCCTCAACTTTCCTGTTCTTTTCATCGGAAAGATCTTCCGGTTGTTAGCAACCCAGAAGGATGATCAGAGTTTCGACCGACTTGATGGCACCGGAAGCAGAGATTTAACTGGCCTGGGGAACTAGCCTGGGGATTGGGCGAGCCTGAGTAGGTACCTCGTCAGCAAAGGCATTTCGCCGGACTGGGCTGTCGAAGTGCTGAATATGATGCTACCGGGAACAGAGATCCAATTGGCAAAGTTGGACGATTCTCAGCACCTCGCCAGCATCAGTATTCGTCGGAATTGACCCGTGAGGTTCTCACCAGCATCGCCATGATGAAGCTGAGGGCGGAGGGATTTTTTATGTCTTCAACAGGATTGCTTGGGATATTGTGAACGGCCTCAGAGAAATGAGAGGCCAGACTAAGGAGGTTATAAGTTTGCCCTTTCCCATCTCGGTTCCTGCAGCCCCGAGGCCTCGCCACATACGAGCTTGTTTGACCCTCGTAGCTTGCTGGTGTTTCAATATGTGTGGAACCAGTGCAGGCGCCCTTGACCTTGACGCTGTTTTCGAGGCCTGTGCTGCGGGCGCGAGAGGCGACGTTGAAATACCCATCTTCGGCCTTGGGCAAGGAGGACACGGCAGGCGAGCCTGTGATACGATTGTGTCAGCGATTTCCCATTCCAGTAAGGAGGCCGGATACAGCCACTGAATGGTCGCACGCGGGGTAGGTTGCCGGAAACAGGAGCATCAAGGGAACAGCGAGAACGTATGGAATGCATGGCTGCAACCGGCCTTATCGGGGCTCCTTTGTCACGTAAATGTATAATAGTGGCCTCTGGAAACCCCAGTTTCCAGGAGGGCCAGAGTTTAACAGCCTAGTCACCGCAACCCTACCTTTGAACCCAACTGTACTACCTTCACTCTGGTGTTTTCCAAATGCCTTCGTGTTCCAGTTTTCGACCCCTTACATCTATCAACGGAGGTGAGTCTTAGCACAGAGGTTACAGTGTTAGCATAGTGCGACACATTGCTCCGCAGTGTTCCTCCTGCTGCGGGGGATCCTTCGGGCCGTGCTGCTCTGGTGACGGCCCAGCGCCGTCATAATTACTCCAAGATGCTGGTTTGGCTTGTTGGCTGATAGTAGACCTGTTGGACCTAAACGCTGGTGAAAAGGCACACGGAAAACTGGTGTTGTATTCTGGCTTGTGGGAGGTGGAAGGAATTCCTCCGTCCTGGAACTGTCTTATGTTGACCTGCAAATGCCAAGCCTTTGTGGGGCCCGGCCTGTGGGCCCATAACAAGACCCGGTATTGGTTTGTGCCATCTGATGTGATGTTCATGTCTTGAACCGGGACTACGGAGTTGGTTGGCCTCGACGAGTTCCAGGACAACATAAATGTCAGTATTAAGCCGATTTGAAGCATTGGATTTTCGAGAAGCAAAATATACTCCTAACCTAGCGCCAACCGCGGCGAGAATAATGATGACGATTCCTCCAGCCAGGATGAGAAAGCGCTTCCGATAGAGACCACATATCTTTCCTGTGGAGTATGAGCCATGTCATGGTTAGTTCTCGCCGCCCTCTAGATTTGCCTCAGGTTGTTTTTTTTCTGAGTGTTTCGGCCTTGCCAGTCAATCAATAACGTCCCGTGCCCAGGGCTACCCATGCATGCTTCGACAGCCTCAACATACCCGGTCCGTGAACTTTGTCATTGCTATCCCTCCAATGGCAGCGGGCGAAACAACTGTGTTTGGGAAGGCAGAAACCCGCCCGGATATCTAGGTCCGTAATCTCCCCCTCTTCGCCCCGCAATTGTCTTAGCGAGTCTGGATAGGTACTCTTGCTCCGCTTCTGCTGCATCCCCGCAACGATCAGAACCCCGCCTTGTTCGCCCTTGCAGGCCGACACCTCCAAGGATGCTGGAGAGGTGCGGGTGAGCTCCGGATGCGGCTGGTGCTCGGTACCGGCTAATCTAGGTACAGGTAATATACGCGTATTACCCTCAGCATGCTTACACCGCATGTCCGGGATCCCGCCCTACCTGATATTAGGGACAAGAAAAATCTCGTGGTTAGGGTAGCCAAATACTTATATGTAAGTCCATAACTAAGAAAAAGCCGCAGCACCCTCGCGCGTTGCTCACTGAAGTTTTCCAGTTTCTTTCCTGAGGATACCAACAGGATACCAACGTACAATGGCAGCAATGAGAGCACTCTGGGCATTTTCCACTGCTGCGGCAGTGTTCGCAGCTACCGGAGCTCAGGCTCTCTGGGTGGGAGGGGGCATGACAATCCTCTCCAACAACCAGCTCGACGGTAAGGCCTTCATGAAGTCGTACTGCGGACAATTTGAACACCACTGACAACACCTGCATCCAGGCACCGAAAACGACGGCTCCGCTGCCATCCTCATTCATCAACCCGCCCCCTTCTCCGTGGTAACCTACTCCTGTTCCATCCTCGGCGAAACCCTTTGGAGCCCCTCTGCCGCCCCCTTCAACGCAGCCCTCAACTCCCCTCTCACCTACCAAGCCTACCTCGGCGTGTTTCCCTCCTCCCAACTATACTGGATCTCCAAATCCTCTCCCTCATCCGATTCATGCCGCGCCATTGACGCCAAAGGCATCCTCCACGATGCGGACTGCCACCAAGAACTCCCCACCCTCTGCACCCAATCCGCCCCCGTCTCCGCCCGCTTCATCTCCAACTCCTCCCGGCCCTACCAAATCCAACACTTCGCCTCCAACACCCTCCTCACCGGCTACCGAGACTTGCATACATTCAAGTTCCGAGGCGTCCGCTTCGCCGATCCTCCCGCCCGCTTCACCTACTCCCGCCCCCGTAACTTTGACGTCTCCTCCGAAGTCGACGCCACCGAAGCCGGCGCGGACTGCTCGCAGCCCATAGGCGAAGTCAAAAACGGAAGTAGTGAGGATTGTTTATTCGCTAATATTTGGACTCCGTATCTACCTCAGAAAGGAAACAGCAAAGCGGGTAAGAAGGGGCATCTGAAGCCAGTGATGTTGTATTTCTATGGCGGTGGTTTGACGTCTGGGTCGGGGAAGAACCAGAACACTGATGGGACGAACCTGGCGTCGCGAGGGGATGTGGTTGTGGTATCGGTCAACTACCGGGTTGGCAATCTTGGGTTCTTGAACCTCAATGATGGGGTGCATAAAGGGAACTATGCTTTATCGGATATGGTTACCGCGATTGAGTGGGTGCATAAGTATATCGAGTACTTTGGCGGCGATTCCGACAGGGTGACCATCTTCGGCGGGTCGGCAGGCGGCGTGGGCGTGCACGTACTCCTCGGTGTGGCCAAGGTGAAGGGGTTATTTCACCAGGCCATCAAGCAGTCCAGTCCCGATGGGAATCCCGGTGGCAGCAAGGGCATACAGTACATGAACTACGACTCGCTGCAACACAACTACGACACCACAAGTAAGAGCGTCCTCCGCGCTGCCGGCTGCTTGAACGCAACCGATGCCGTGGCATGTCTCAGCAAACTCAGCGGTTTCGATCTTGTTAACCTCTCCACCAACGCCATTGGATTCGTTGTTGACGGCGAATACTTGACGAATCACGAGCTCGTGGTCAACTCCACGTCCGCCAGCTTAGCGACGAACGTGACAGTGATGACTGGTGTTAGCCGCGATGAGTTCGGGGTGTTCATAGACGCCAACGACTATCCTGCCAACGACACCACACTCGCGGCCTACTTCAACGCCCAAATGGCCAAGCAGTTCTCCATATCCTTCGACGTCTCGTCCCTCCTGGGGCTAGACAAGCCCTCCATCGTTTCCATCTTCTCCGGCGTCCCCCTTAACGCCTCTAACCTCCTCTCCGCGCCCCTTACCCCCGCACAAATACTCAACACCTCCGTGCGCATCGTCACCGACGCCGCCTTCACTTGCTACGGCCTAGCGACAACCTATAGCGCCGTGAAGCACAACGCCTTCCGCGCCGCCTACTACTACCAGTTCAATCGTACCTACTCATCAGCAGGGTACACTCGTCCCTGGTGCGACGCACCCAAGACCGCCGCACGGCCTAACGGTGATCCAGATGGCGAATACATGAAATGCCATGGGGGTGACCAAATGGTAGTCTTTGGTACAGAACGACGGAGCAACTATCCCGATCGGGATGGACTCGATGTGCCATTCATGCAGCTGATCGTGGACTACTGGGCCGCCTTTGCGCGAACAGGGGATCCGAATCCAGATAAGGGGTATTTGCAGGCCAGGGGTTACCGGCACACACTGAGCCAGATGGAGAAGACGGGGAGATGGGAAGCGGTGAGCGCAGAGAAGCCAACACTAAGGCTTTTGCAGTGGAACGGGGGTCAGATTCCTTTTGGAGAAGTTCAGGCTTGCAAGGCCTTGGGAGTCCCGTTGGACGTCTTTGAGTCGGGCAAGAATTGAGCGGGTAGCACCGAACTTGGGATGTATTAGTCTAGGTTGATAGATCTAAAAGGGGGTTTAATTCAGCCCAAAATGACAACTGTCACGTAGATCCAAGCCATGTAAATTTGCAGTCTCCAGCGGGGACCAGCTGAGCAGAGGGATGATTGTGCCCAAGAGCTGGGGCCATGAGCGAAGCAAGTTGTGTTCCCCGCTAGGCCAGCGAAGACAGTGTTTTGGATCCCCAAATCTCTCAACCTTCTAATATAAGAAACAGCTCCTTCTTAGAAACAGGGCGGTGGAAACCACCACGCTTGTGATGGCTATTAGAACACACGTGCAGACACTCGCTCCTCGGTGCAGGACTTACACCATACTGCTCAAGACTTCACCGTGAGCCAAAATGTTCGAAATAGGCAGTGGCGAGAAAACCTCGGAGTCTGATGGTCTAGTTTTACGCTCCGTTGGGCGCATATGTTATGTTTTAAAATTAGTGCCCGGACATTTCTGACAAACGGTGGCTGGGCTTACCTAATGGGTGAGCTTCCAAACCAAGAATTGCACCATACACATTGTGTCACTGCGCAATGAATACTGATGCGCGGTTTGTCCAAGCCCTGTCCCTTGGCGTCGCAGCCCAGAACGGCCATTACTTTGGCGCCAGCCTGAGGCAGGTGATGCTGATGTATTGTCTCAAACAGCGCACACGTTTCCTGCCTGGCGTCGTGGCCGTTGCGGATTTCTCTGTTGAAGAACAAGATAAAAACATCCTTGTCGCGGGCGTCCCTAAATACCTGACTGAAAGAGCGGGAATTGTACTGACTCACGTCGATGTATCCGATATATCGGGCGTAGTTTGCGATGGCTGTTCATCTGAGACGAATCCCTAGGCTCACAAAACTTCCCCTTTCGTTCGTAGTCCTGAGCCGGGGTGAGCTGTGGCTAATTCCACGGTATGCTCGATGGGGGTCGCGTCCACAACGGGAAGAGGGGGGGGGGTTAGTAAGGAAGACGAATTCGTCAAACGAAGGGACGATGAGGTACGTGGTATCTGTGTGCGGCGACAGGTCAGCGACAGGTCAGGTCAGCGACGCACGCCAGTGACGTACAGCGACGAACCGAGGCAAGCCCCGGCTAAAATAAGCCTCCTCACCTTCGGTGTGGCCGAGGCGGAAAGAACACTGGGCACCTGCCAGCACGCTATTCGCCGCGACGCCGATCGCGGGTCCGCCGCGTTCGGCGGATAAGTAGCTAACCTAGCGACAGTTGGCGAGGATAGCACAGGCGAAGCGTGCCGTCTCGTGGTGTGCTCCGCCGTTGTCGATAGCAGAGGGCTAAAGGAGGATATTCCAGCCGTCATCGTAGCCCGGATGCAGGGGCTCGAAGATCGGGGCGCGCGGTGCGGCAGGCGATGGCGGTAGCTCTGCTCAAGTACTTGTCTTGGAGATTATCCTGTAGTAACACAAATAGACATATTTTCCTCCATTTGGGCCTTGTGTGGCTACTGGAGCGTCGCAGCCCGCGTCCTTTCTCGCTCCTCCCGATTCTCAACAAGAGTGACCTGTCCGCTGCCCTGGTCTTGAGCGCCGGGAGCCACGGCCAGACCGAGGATGTTGAAGTCGGGTTGTAGGGTGTTTGTTGACCTCCATGATGGGACGTAGGAAGAGGTTGCTGCTGGACGAAAAGTAAAAGCCCGAGGAAGAGGGGACGGAGATTTAAATACTTGTGATCGTACAGTCTGCTCGGCGTGCTCCGCCTCTTCCGCATTTGATCGGGGGGGCCGGAATGGATTCATATGCTCGGCATCAACAGTGGAGCGTGCAACAAATAAATGATGCAAAGGAGTTCTCCTCTTCATCTGGGATGATGGGAAACGAGCCGGGAACATTGCGATATCCGGGCGAGATATATCCTTTTCATCTGGGCAATGGGAATGCACCAGGGACTTCACAATATCTCGGCGAGATCGTGAACCCCTGGGCCTTTGAACCATCGACTGCAACAAGTCATGGCACTAAAAGTTGCAACGGACCTTCCAGGTCGAACCCGACTCGTTCAAGTTTCTAGGACCACCAAGCAGTTGGACTGTGCGACTTGGCATCGTCCACCTCAACCCACATCTTCCGGCAGATTCCCCTAGAAAGGCTTACCTAATCATGCAACGACCTAACTTTGCAACGGGTTTCCCACCAAAAAACCCACTTTTCAATAGCTCCTATCTCCACAACCACGACTAGTAAAATTAAGGGGAAATTACTATATAGATTATTCACCATACCAACATACCTTCAAGGTTCTTATATTATTATAATAAAACTATATAAAAGATAGTAAAATATTAAAATACATGACTTTTATTGATTCATTTAAATAATATACTGTAAATTCAATAATAGGTTTATAACTTAAATACTAATTGATATACGTCATCCTATCTTTATAGTATATAATACAGCTCTTAACTAGACATTTGAGTAATACGGA
>Ga0247758_1001328_pt1 | contig 18908 bp, 22 predicted proteins | sample UWRJL156409C4_FD_180950 | JGI IMG/M metagenome (GOLD analysis project Ga0247758, IMG submission 180950) | Plant litter microbial communities from Arlington Agricultural Research Station in Wisconsin, United States - UWRJ-L156-409C-4 | ecosystem: Environmental > Terrestrial > Plant litter >...
CCTCGAGACTTGGAATCTCGAGGCCCGGTGACAACCAACCGCCCCACCATCACGAGAGGCACCCACCAGATGCGAACTGAAAGGCACTGCGGATGCTAGCAGCAGACTCCCTGTCCGAGACCATCGGCATCCGCGCGGACGGCGACAAGACCGATCTGCGTGCCCTGGTGCGATCGATGATCTCCGCTGGTCTGGCCCCCATCCTGATCAAACCAGGCTCCAAGGAGCCGTTCTGCCCGCTGCCCGATGTCACCCGGAAGAGGGCGGACGCCGCGGCGCGGACGGCGGCGCAGGCCGCGGGTCAGCGTCGCTGGGAGCGCGCGGCGCACGCCTGCGGCAAGTACCACACGATGACCGACTCCAAGACGTCCAAGAAGTACCTGGATTTCGCGGCCAAGGTCTACGGCGAGGACACCTGCAACCTGGCGCTGCACGTGGGGCGCTCGAGGATGGTGTGCGTCGACGCCGACCAGGCCTCCGAGGTTGCGGCGTTCACCGGGTTCTGGCACTCGCTCACCGGCGAGATGGCCGGGGTGCCGCCGACGGTGTGGTCCCCGGGCAAGGTCGATCAGGCCACGGGTGTCTGGTCGCACTCCGGGGGCGGCCACTTCTGGATGACGATCCCCGAGGGCGTGGAGCTGCCCTCGCGGATGGGCACCTGGACCAGCCCGCACGGGTGGGTCGCCTACTGGGGCGACGCTTACGTGCTCGTGCCCCCCAGCGTCCGCGACGAGGGCCCTTACCGCTGGACCGGGACCGGTGTGCCGGTGCTGCCCGCGTGGCTGCACACGTTGATCTGGGGTCCCGAGCTGGCGTGGCGGGAGCGGCGTGCCGGGCGACTGGACGCCGCGCTCGGTAACCATGAGGACTGGTCCCGGGTGGACGGCTGGTCGGCCAAGACCTCGTGGGCCGAGATCCTCGAGCCGGACGGCTGGGAGGTAAGCGGCCGGATCAGCACTTGCGGCTGCGACGAGTGGACCGCGCCGGGGGACCACGGCTCACCGAAGTCGGCGACCGCGCACGACCTCGGCTGTGGGCAGTTCGACGACAGCCCCGGCCACAACCCGCTGCACATCTGGACCGACAGCCCGCCGGACTTCCTGGTCGACGCGCCCAAGACGGTGACCAAGCTGCAGTACGTGGCGTGGCGCGACCACGGCGGCGACGTCGGCCCGGCGATGGGCGCGCTGGGCATCGGCAGCTCGGGGCCCGCGCTCGTGCCGCTGGGCATCGACACCACGGTGCCACCTGCGGAAACCCCGGAAGTAGTTAGCGTGGCTAACGTGCTCACAACTCACCACCTGGACGTCCCGACCGGTCTCCTGACGACCGTGATCGGAGACGCGTTCGCCGCCGGGAATCTCGCGGTGGACCGGGACACGGCTCCGCAACAACCGCTCGCCGCGCTGCCGCTGCTCTCGCCCCTGCCCCAGGCCGGGGGCACGATGCCGGACATGCCGCCGCTGATGCCGTTGCTCACGCAACCGAACCCCGTCTGGAACCCACCCGGCAACCTCGGCCTGGCGCCGATGAATCTCGTGCCCCCGATCCCCGCGTCCGCGGCCCCGTCGCCGACCGTCCGGATCCCGGCCCAGGGCACCCGGCTGCCCGCGGAGTTCTGGGCTCAACGCCCGATGCTGGGCCACATCCACGCCGAGGCCAAGGCCGTGATGCTCAGCGCCGACGCGGTGCTGCACGGCGTCCTGGCCCACGCCAGCGCGATGATCCCGCACACCGTGCAGGCCAAGACCAAGTTCGGCACCTCGAGCCTGAGCATCTTCACCGCGCTGTGCGGCCGGTCGGGCACCGGCAAGTCCAGCGCGCAGCGGCTGGCCGCGCGGCTGCTCGGCGACCGGGCGCTGATCCCGTACCCCACGCCCACCGCCGAGGGTATGGCCGAGTCGCTGATGGGCACGGTCGACGAGGAGTACCCCGACCCCGACGACGACACCAAGGTCAAGAAGCGCAAGGTGCGGCGCCAGACGCGGCACAACGCGATGTTCTACGTCGACGAGGCGCAGGACCTGGGTCGGCAGTTCGAGCGCAAGGAGGCGTCGATCGGGGGCGCGCTGCGCAGCGCGTGGTCGGGGGCGGCGATCGGGTCGATGAACGCCAGCGAGGACCGGCGCCGACTCATCCGGCCCGACAGCTACCACATCGGGATGATCGTCTCGGCCCAGCCGCAGAGCCTGGGGTTCCTGGTGGGCGAGCGCGACCTCGGCACGGCGCAGCGGTTCCTGTTCGCCGAGGCACACGACCCCGACGCGGTGGACGACGAGTCCGACCACGAGTTCCGGCCGCTGTCCTGGACCCCGCCGAGGGCGTCGGGCAACGTCACGGTGATCGGCGCGGAGGACGAGCTGCCCGGCGGGTTCACGCTGCGGGCGCCGCGCGAGGTGGACAGGGAGTGCGCCGCGCGCCGGATGGCCTCCGCGCGGGGCGAGGCCGACGACATGGACTCGCAGTGGTCGGTGACCCTGCTCAAGATCGCCGGGGTGCTGGCCTACCTGGACGGCCGGACGTGGATCTCCGGGCAGGACTGGGAGCTGGCGCGCTGCGTCTACGACACCTCCACCGCGGTGCGCGAGTCGATGGGCGAGCTGATCGAGCAGCGCGAGGTGGAGCTGCGCCGTGAGGAGGCCGGACACGCGGCGTCGCGGTCGGTGGCGATCAAACGCGAGGTGGACAACGCCGCGGTGGTGGAGAACACCTACGCCGACAAGCTGGCCAAGGCGGTCACCGAGGCCGGGCGGCCGCTGTCGTCGGGGTACCTCAAGCGACTGGTCGACCCCCGGCGGCGCGATCGCCTGGACGACTTCCTCGCCGCGGCGGTGCAGCGGGGGCTGGTGTATCCGGCGGGCACCGGGCGCCAGGGAGCGCAGCTGTGGCGGGGAGCCACGCCCGAGGAGCTTGCCGCATTGGCGGCACAGCCCGGGTGACCTGCGCGTTAGGTTCAAAGTGTGACAGTGTGATAGCTTTGCCTGGCACGACGAACCCGACGAAGGCGAGAATCCGATGACCGACACCAGCACCCCCGCCGAGTACCAGCTCCAGTACGTCCGCCCCAACTACGGCGCGCGGTCGCACCGAATGGACAAGCCCATCACGATCCTGGGCACCGAGTTGATCAACGACATCACCGTGGTGTGGTTCCGTAACGGCGACGGCCTGGAGACCTACCGTCCCGTCGCCCACTTCACCAGGACTCACCCGACGCTGGGAGAGCACTACGCCGCCGTGGACGCAGAGGGCAACCCGCAGCCACACGCACCGATCCCGTTCTCCACCACCCACCTCTACGACCGGCAGCAGGCCCAGGTTCTCAAGGTCCTGGGCACCGGGTTCGGGCCGACGGAGTTCCTGGCCCAGACCCCCGGCGTGCACTTCGAGGGCGACGGCGAGGCCCGTTGGTTCAACTGGTCCACGTTGCTGCACGGCGACCGGTTCGTCGCGGCGTGCGAGCACGGGATGCCGATCACCGAGACCTGCTCGGCCTGCGCCACGGTGACCGAGGTCGTGACGCTGGGGATGCACGAGCCGGCGGTCACTTCGGATTCGGTGAGCGATTCCGAGCACCCGAACCTGGTGACCGCGTCCGAGTTGAAGACTGGCGACGTGTTCCGGTTCCGGTACTCGGACACCCGGTTGCTGGTGTTGGAACCGATGGGCGACCTGGGGAGCACTCTGGTGGCCAACATCGATGGCGCGAACAAGAGCCTGATCTACTTGCGTGAGAAGGTGATCCTGGTCCAGCCTGCCCGGCTGGACTTCGAGTACGTCCGGGTGCCCGCCAAGATGATCGACACCACGCCCGCGGTCGCCCGCGCCGCGGCCGCCATGTCCGAGCTGGGTCGGGTCCTGCGTGAGCAGTACAAGTTGGACCCGACGCACACGGCGGCGTGCCACCTGTCCGAGCACCACGAGCTGTGCGTCCGGATCCCGCGCGGCGCCCCCAGCGACGCGGTGATGCCGTGCGTGTTCGAGCAGCGGGTCGCCGTGCGCAGGTGGTTGGTTCGCCAGCGGGCCTACGCAATGCTCGAGGGCCGCACGTTCCCGGGTGGGACCAAGCCGGCCGACCACGCCACGGACAGCGCGGTCGAAATCGGTCGGGCCTTCCGTGACGAACGAGCGGCGGACCCGGCATATCAGGAAGCATGCCGTGTGTCCGACTCCGGTAACCACGATCTGTGCACCCCGTCCGCTGACGGATCCTGTGTGTTCGACTCGAAGGTCGCCGTTCGTCGTTGGCTGGGTCGCGTGAACAACGAACTACGGCCGCTCTCCGAAAAGCCCGTCACGGACTCCGACCTCTCCTCGCTGTGACCATCCTGGTCAGCTACATCCTGCCCTCGGTCCTCGTCGGGATCGGGGGCGGGTGGCTGGCCGCCGAGCTGCAGATCTGGAGAGGTGGTCCACGATGCTCGACGACGGGTTCTACACCGGCACGCACATGGTCAACTGGTTGTCGCAGGCGCACGTGAAGCTGTTCGTTTCCCATCGGCGACTGATGAAATACAGCAGGCTCCCCCGCGCGGTGTCGCCGTGGGCTCTGGACTCCGGAGGCTTCTCCGAGTACAGCCTGTACGGGCGGTGGATGACCAGCCCCGTGGACTACGTCACTGCCGTGCGTCGCTACGACCTGGAGATCGGTCGACTCGAGTGGGCCGCGCCCCAGGACTCGATGTGCGAAGCCGTGATGCTGGACAAGGCACGCGAAGCCGACGCCGCGTTGACCGGCCGGGCACCCCTGTCCCGAGACGAGCAGTTGTTGTTGCACCAGCAACGAACGGTGCAGAACTTCCTGGACGTCACGGAGATCTGGGAGGGCATCACCGACGACGAGTCCCCGTTCATGCCCGTACTGCAGGGGCACGCCGTGCAGGAGTACCTGCGTTGCGTGGATCTCTACGCCCGGGCCGGGGTCGACCTCACTCATTACGAGCTGGTCGGGATCGGTTCGGTGTGTCGCCGCCAGGCCACCGACGAGATCGGGGAGGTGCTCCAGGCCATCCGGGATTACGTCGACCCAGAGCTCCCGATGCACGGGTTCGGTGTCAAGAAGCAGGGCCTGCGTCGCTACGGCCACATGCTCACCACCGCCGACAGCCTGGCCTGGTCGTTCGACGCCCGTCGCGCGGCACCGCTGCCCGGGTGCACGCACAAGAACTGTGCCAACTGCCTGGAGTACATGCTGCGCTGGCGCAACGACCTGGTCCTGGCGGCATGAGCGTTCCGCAACTGCGCCCCTACCAACTCGACGCCATCCACAAGGTGTTCAAGGCCTACGCCAACGGTGACCGGCGCACGGCCGGGGTCGCGGCCACCGGCGCGGGCAAGACCGTGATCCTGGCGAACCTGATCAACCGGTATCGCTCCGAGATCGATCCCCGGCCCGTGCTGGTGCTCGCCCACCGTGCCGAGTTGCTGGAGCAAGCCGCGGAGAAGCTGCGCGCGGAGATGCCCGGCACCCGGGTCGGTTACATCCAGGCGGGGCGCAACCACGTCACTGCGCCGGTGATCGTCGGCAGCGTGCAGACCCTGGCGCCCAAGGAGACCCCGGCCAGCCGCCGCCGCTGGTCCGCTCTGCCGAGCTTCGGGCTGATCGTGGTCGACGAGTGCCATCGGTCGATGGGCAAGGACTACCAGCGCACGCTCGCCGCGCTGGGATGCCTGGCGCCGGAAGGCCCGCGCACCTTGGGCGTGACGGCCACGTTCACCCGGGAGGACAAGGCCCGACTCACTGATTTCTGGGAGTCGGTCGCGTTCTCCATCGACATCCTGGACCTGATCGACTGGGGTTACCTGGTGCCGCCGAAGTTCCACCGCGTGCTCGTGGAAGGCCTGGACCTCAGCCACGTCCGCACGTCGATGCGCGACGGCGTCACCGACCTGTCGTCGGAGGAGCTGGCGACCGCGATGCTGCGCGCCGGGGCGCCGGGTGTGGTGGCACAGGCCTACGCGCGACACGCCGAGGGTCGGCAGGGCATCGTGTTCTGTCCGAACGTCGTCAGCGCGGACCAGGTCACCCAGGCCCTCATCGGGCTGGGGTTCACCGCGGCGACCGTGTCCGGCACGACCTCGAAGTCCGAGCGGACCCGGATCGTGCGGGAGTACAAGGCCGGGCGGCTGCAGGTGGTCAGCAACTGCAGCGTGTTGGGCGAGGGGTTCGATGCGCCGAGCACCAAGTGCGTGGTCATCGCCCGGCCGACGCTGTCGAAGATCCTGTTCCGTCAGCAGGTCGGCCGTGGCCTGCGCCCGGCGCCGGAGACCGGATTCCACGACTGCCTGGTGCTGGACCTCGTGGGCAGCACGGGCCGCAACAACCTCGCCACCCTGGACGACATCACCGGCAACCGGATCCACGTGGAGGAGGGGGAGACCCTCATCCAGGCGCGCGACCGGCAGCAGGCCGCGCCCCGCGCCGAGGTGCTCGGCGACACCGCCATCACCGGGTCGCTGGACTTGGTCGCGGTGGACCCGTGGGAGGCCGAGCGCCGTTCCAAGCTGACCCGCAAGGAGCGCGAGGCCGAGGACGAGCAGGACTCCCCCGAGCTCGAGCCGGACGACACCGAACCGGAAACGCGGATCCGCTACCGGCCGGTGGAGTTCCGCGAGGGGTGGTTCCTGTGCAGCCACCGCGGGCGGTGGTTCGTGCCGATCACGACCAAGGGCCGCAAGCAGCACGGCGTGGTGGCGATCATCCCCACCGGCGCGGCGTGGCTGGTAATCGTGGCGTTCGTCGGGCCGGGCGCGCAGCTGGACCGCGCGTTCGCCCGTCGCGAGGACGCCGCGGTGCGCGCCGTGGAACTGACACTGAACCTGGTGACCGAGGGCGCCGACCGCGCGCAGTCCGATCCGGACGCCGCGTGGCGACGACGCAAAGCAGGGTGGCGCAAGCGCGCCCAGGCCGAGGAGTTCGGCGCCGATCTCGACGAGGTGCTCTACGCGGGGCAGGCCGCGGATTTCATCCAGCGTGTCACCCACGGTCGCATCGTGGACGCCCTGCAGGTGTGATACTGTGACAATCCGACCGGGGCGACCGGGTCGGGAACCCGAGAGAAATCGAGAAACCGCAGATGAGCTACCCGATGCAGCCCCCGGCCCCCGGTCAGTACGGCCCCCCGCAGCCCCAGTTCCAGCAGCCGCAGTACGCACCCCAGCCCCCGGCTCCGCAGTACGCGCAGCCCGTCGCGCCGGTCCCCGGCCCGCCCCCGCTGCAGCCGATGGCCCAGCCGCTGCAGCTGGCCACGTTCACCGCGCCCCCGCGCATCGACTACGACCGCGTCAAGGCCGTCGACCTGGTCGGCCGGCCCCTGCTGCTCAAGGTCGAGAAGCTCATCGCGGACTACGTGTCCAAGGAATACCCCAACCCCAAGGACGTCATCACCGTCGACCTGGTCGACCTCACCACCGGCCAGATCCACATCGGGCCGATGTGGGGAGCCGGCCGCGTCGTCGACCACCTCAAGAGCCACGCCGGCACCGGCAACGTGCTGCCGATCAAGCTGGTCAGCAAGCCGGGCAACGGCGGCCGCGAGTACCTCAGCCCCGAACCCCTGGACGGCCCCGAGCTGGCCTACGCCAACCAGTGGTTCGCCACCTACCCCACGGCGCTGGCGGACTCCCGCACGGCCAAGGAGGCGCAGTCGGCAGCGGCCAACCAGTCCGCGCCGTTGCCACCGATGCCGGTGCAGGGTCTCGCCCCGGCCGCTCCGCAGCAGGTGCCCGGCATGCCGCAGGGCTACGCCCCCGCCCCAGCCCAGCAGCCGCACTACGACCCGGCGCAGGGCTACCAGCAGCCTGCCCCCCAGTACTCCGGAGCACCTCAGCAGTACGCTCCGGTACCGCCCCCCGCGCAGCCCCAGCAGGCAGCACCGCAGTACGCGGCACCCGCTGCTCCGCAGGGCTACCAGCAGCCCGCACCTCCGGCTCCGGCCGGACCTGCGAACCCGGCGGCATGGCAGCCCACCCCGGAGCAGCACGCCGCGTACATGGCGCAGCAGGCACCGGCCGCGCAGGGCGCACCGATGAACCCGACGTACCCGGCTCAGCAGCAACCGCAGTACCCGACGCAGCCGCCGGCGCCTCCGATGCAGGCGCCGGCACCCGCTGGGGGTCCGGTGATGGACGCCGAGGCCATCCAGCGTGCCATTGCTCAGTTCCAGCCCCAGGGCTAGAACCGCGGCCACGGCGACGTGACGCGCGGCCCAGGCCAGCGTCATGGGAGACGGATCCGGGCACGGATCCAGCGCGGGTGGTGTAACGGCAGCACACCCCTTGCAAGGGAGGTCGGGGTTCGAATCCCTACCGCGCACGGGGCGGCTGGCATGCCCATGTCGGCAGAGGATTTGCCGTCGAAAAGTCCAGCGAATCGGGGCCGGACCTCCTCACCGGGTCCGGCCCCAGGGTCCCGAACACCCGATGACCCCAAGGAGACAAGCCGTGGACCTGACCGACGTGGAGCGGTTCCGAACCGGGAACCGGAACTCGCGCAACATCTACGCCGTGAACAAGGACGGGTCCGAAGAGCACGTGGCCGTGGCGTTCGCCGAAGACTTCGGCCCCTACGTGGTTGACGCGCTCAACGATCTGCTCAACTTGCGGTGACCCGGATGCTCACCACCTTCGTCCCCCCGGCGGGTAGCGGCGACGCGGCCGCCGGGGGCGGCTTGCCCGAGGTCCGCACCGCGCTACTGTCCGCGATCAACGCCGCGCACCGCGGCTCGGCACGCAGCCGCCAGACCGCCATCGGCCCGTCGCAGTACGGCCACCCCTGCGGGCGCCACCTGGTCTACATGGCCAGCGGCTGGGACCGCAGCGGCGGATTCACCGACCCGTGGCCCAGCATCCTGGGCACCGCCGGGCACGCGTGGCTGGACACCGCGCTGCGGAAAGCGAACGCCGAGGGGCGTCAAGAGCTGACTGGATCCGGCGACTGGTGCCCCGCGTACCCGAGGTCGGATCGTCGCCAAAGACACAACAGTCGCGACGACTTGACGTGTGCCACGTGTCGGAAACAGTTGTGGACCGCCCCGACGTGGATCACCGAGCAACGGGTCACCGTCGCGCCGGGGCTGTCCGGTCAGGGCGACGCGTTTCACGTGCCCACCGGCACCGTGGTCGACTTCAAGATCCTCGGCGGCACGAAGTTCACCGAGTTGCGCAAGACCCCACCCGAGTCCAACTACTGGACCAAGGGCGACGGGCAGCAGTACTTCCGCCAGATCCAAGGCTACGGCCTCGGTTTCATCAACGCGGGCTACGCGGTGAACCACGTGGCGCTGGCCATCTTCGGCCGGTCCAAGCGACTGTCCGACATGTACTTGATCACCTGGCCGTTCGACCGAGCCGTGGTCACCGAGACCCTCGGCCGACTGGACGCCGCCCGGACGCTGGCCGCGGCGGGTGTCGCACCGCTGGCCGTGCCCGCGCGGCCCAGCACCGGAGCGTGTTTCTTCTGCCCGTTCAAGGGCGCCGAGGCCAAAGGCTTGTGCGAGAAGGGAAAGAACTGACGTGGAGGACGAGAAGACCTACGCCCCGGTGGACTTCGGGTCCCTGGCTCCGGAGAACGACGAGCTGATGACCCGGTACCGGACGCTCAAGGAGCAGCTCAAGGTCCTGGAGTCCCAGGTGGACGACGCCAAAGCCGAGATCCTGTCACGAAGCTGGCGCGAGGACCTGGCCGACCAGCTCAAGGCCGGGGGTTTCGACGGTGTCGAGTTGCGGTTCAGCGACGGCCGGATCGGGATGCGGCTGACGGTGACCACGCCGATCCGGTTTCAGGGCAAGGAGCTCGAGCGCGACGACCCCGAGCTCTACGCCCGGTACAAGCGCGCCGCGGCCAAGCCCGAGATCCGGATGACGATGGTGGATCCGGAATGAACTCCAACCGCGACAAGGGGATCCGCGCCGAGCGCGACCTCGCCAAGTACCTACGCCAGTGGTTCCCCAGCGCGGAACGCTCCGTGGCGGGTGGCTTCAAGTCCACCGGCGGGGGCACGGTGGTGCGGGAGTCGCAGGACCGCGGCGACCTGCGCGACGCGTGCCTGCCGCACTGGCCGATCGCGTGGCAGTGCAAGGACGTGGTGAAGTCCCACCCCAAGGGACTCGCGAACCAGGCGCTGTTCGAGCTGCTGGCCGAGACCCGACGCCAGCGCGACGCCGCCGGGGCGACCGCCGGATTCCTGGTGGAGAAGCGCGCCGGCCACGCGAACCCCGCCACCTGGTGGGTGCACCTGGACGCATTGGAACTCGCGGCGATCGGCTACGGCCGGTGGCTGGTGTTCCGCGGCGTCCGCTCCGAGGACCCCGGTCTGCCGGTACGGCTGGAGCTGGGGAGCCTGATGTCCATGCTGGAGCGCTACCGCTACGCACCGGTGCCCCAGATCACCACCATCGAGCAGGAGAGCACCGATGACCCAACCCTCGACGCAGGCTGAGAACCACGCACCCGAGGTGCCGACAGCGGAATACTGCTTCACCGAGGCCGCGCAGGTGCTGCAGGACGCCGAGCGCACGATCAACAACGCTGGCGGCGCGAAGTACGCGGACGACATCGTGCACGCCACCGTGGCCATCGCCAAGGGGTGGGCGTTCCTTGGCGGACAAATCGCCGGCGCGCCGACCCAGCTCTACGGGACGGTGGAGGAGTTCCCGTTGCAGGGCGACGCGCGTCCCGCGATGGCGTTCCCGATGCACGCCCGCGGCCCCTTCGAGGAGGCGACCCCCAACCTGCCGCCGATGCCCAGCGTCACGGGCATCGTGACCGACGTCGGAGCGTCCGGCACCGATCCGCACGTGCACTTCCACTCGTGCAACCACGCCTGGGTTCGTCCGACGGAGCCCTGCGCCAACAGCTGCGGCACCCGACCCGACCAGGCAGTGGCACAGCCGGTGTGCCCCGCGACGTGTCCGGACATGCGCCGGTGAGCCACGTCCAGTTCTGGGCGGCCGACCGGGGAGCGTGCGGGCACTACCGCTGCGTGCTCCCCGGCGGGGCGTTGCGCGATCAGGGCCACACGGTGCGCGTCGACCTGCTGCTGGACCGCTACTCGCTGTGCGAGACCGACGTCATCGTCGGGCAGCGGGTGCATGAGGACGGCCCCAGCACCACGTGGCGGGACCTGGCCAAGCAGACCGACCGCGGGCTGCTGGTGTACGAACTCGACGACGACGTCTGGTCGCTGCCGCGCGAGGTGCACAACCCGGCGTCGCGTGTGTGGACGCAGGCGAAGCTGCGCAACGTGGAAGCCAACCTCGCGTGCGCCGACGCGGTGACGGTCTCCACGGCCGTGCTCGCCGAGGTCGTGTCGGAACACACCAGCGCCCCGGTGCACGTGGTCCCCAACGCCGTGCCGGACGCGCTGCTCGAGACCGCGCTGCCTCTGCGCGTCGCCCCGCACGTGCTGGGCTGGTCGGGCAGCGACACCCACAACGGCGACTGGCTCGAGGACCGCGCCAACCGCGCCGTGGTGCGTTGGCTCGGCCGCACCCGAGGCTGGGAGCTGATCACCATCGGCCGCCCGCCCGAGCCGCTGACCCAGGCCACCAAGGACAATGCGATCTGGTGGACCCCGCAGGAGGGCACCCGCGACGTCGACGAGTACTACGCGAAGGTGCGCACCCAGTTCGACATCGGCCTGGCCCCGCTGGCGCGCACCACGTTCAACCGGTCCAAGTCCGACCTGCGGCTGCTGGAGCTGGCCGCGGTGGGAATCCCGTGGCTGGCCACCGACTTCGGTCCCTACGCCACCGGCGCGGGAGCCCACGGCGGTCTGCGGGCGCGGAGCTTCCCCGAGTGGGCGGACAAGCTGACGGTGCTGTCGGAGAACGACACCATCCGGCAGGCCGCGTCCGAGATGGGTCGGAAGTGGGCGCGCACCCGCACGGTCTCGGCGATCCTGCCGCAGTGGCAGAAGGCGCTCGGGCTGGACTCCCGGTGATACCGTCGGTGACCAGCACAGACCGGAGGCGACGGCATGGAAGAACCACGACCACCCCGGCCGTTGATCGAACCGTTCCGGCTGTTGCTCGCCGGGGTCTGCGCGGTCTACTCGGTCGCGGCGTTGCTGAACTTCGAGAAGCTGGGCAGCCCCGCGATCAAAGCCTTGGACGACCGGCCGCAGGCCGTGGTGTTCCTGGTCGGCCTCACCATCTCCGGGGTGTTCTCCGTTCAGGGGACGCTGCGCCGACGCCCGGTCCAGGAGGGCATCGGGATGTTCGCGCTGTCCGGTTTCTGGCTCAGCTTCGCGATCCTCGGATGGTGGAACAGCGGCGGCCGCGCCGCGGCGTTCTCCTCGTTCTTGATGGCGTTCGCCATCGGAGGGTTCTGGGTGTTCGCACAGCACCTGCTCTACGACCGGTGGCGGTCGCGACGGACCCGCCGTGCCAGAGCCGGAGGTGCGTGATGGCCGTGGAACCCTGGGCCGCCTTGATGGCCGCGGCCGGGACGTTCGTCGGCGCGGTGGGTATGGCGGTCACCAACCGTCGCACCGGCAAGCTGTCGATGAACGACCACCAGCTCAAGTACATCCAGGAACAGCAAGAAGACATCGCCGCCTTGCGCGCGGACCTCGCGGACCTGTGGGACTGGGTCAACGGCGCGATCCGCAAGGCTGGGGAGCACAAGATCGACCTGGGGCCGTTGCCGCAGAGCCGACCGAAGTCCAAGACCCCGGCGGGGTCCACCGAGACGGGAGCGTGAGCGACGTGGCCAGATACGGCAGCGGCAGCAGAGGAGGGGCGCGACCGATCTGGGTGGTGCTGCACACCGCCGAAGGTGCCCGCACCAAGGAATCCTTGGCCAACTTCTTCGACGGCAACCCCGATGCCAGCAGCCACGTCGGCATCGACGCGGGCGGCTTCAACGACATGATCGACAGCTTGCTCTACGCCTGGACCCTGGGCAGCGGCAACAGGCTGTCGATCAACGGCGAGCTATGCGCGTTCGCTCGCTGGAACCGCACGCAGTGGCTCTCGACCGGCGTCGTCGACGGGTGCGTGAACCCGCGCCAGATCATCCGCAACGCCGCGGCATGGGCACGGCGAGAGTGTGAGCGGTGGGGCATCCCGAAGCGGATCCTCACGGTCGAGCAGTGTGCGGCCGGGTGGTCGGGGATCATCGACCACCGCACCTACAACCTCGCCTACCGCGCGGGGGACCACACCGACGTCGGCAACGGGCACCCGTGGGACGTCTTCTACGCAGACCTGATTGGAGTGAGCGACATGTCCGCCAGCGACGTGATCGGCAAGCGTCCCGACGGTTCCGAGGTCACCCTCGGAGAGGCCGTGCTGAACCTCTACAACGGTGCCTACTTCGGCGGTGGTGACGCGGGCGCCAGGCCGGTGTTCGCCGCCGTCAACGACGGCACCCAGGCCCTGGTGGAGGCTTACACCGCGTCGGGCAAAACCAAGGGCATCGGCCTGCAGGTGTGGGAGACGCGCTCCCTGATCGGCACGCTGGGGACCGCTGTGGCCACGGCTCGCACCGAGATCACCGCGCTCAAGCAGCAGCTGGCGGACTCGCGGGCCGACACCGCCAGCGCCCTGGCGTCGATCTCGGCCACGCTCGAGGGGCTGGAGACCGGCACGGGGACCAGCGTCGGCGAGATCGCCCGCGCCGTGGTGGCCGAGCTCAAGAAGGAAGGCAACTGACCATGGTCGACATGAGCAAGCGGCCTCGGCCGATCTTCGATAAGTTCAAGACCATCGGTGGTGGTCTCTCGGTCACCGCCGGCGCGCTGTCCTCGCTCGTCACCCTCGGCGCGCTGCACCAGGCCGAAGCCGATTCGATCAACGGTGTGCTGGTCGCCGGCGCCGGACTGCTCACCACGGTGATGACGCTGCTGACCACCTTCGGCGTGGTCAAGTCCTCCGAGCCGCTGGTGACGCCGGTCGTCGATCCGCGCGACGACGCGGGCAACCGGCTGGTGGCGGCACCCGGCAAGCAGGGGATGGGCCTCACGGGCGGTACGCTGCCCGACTAGATCCCCCGACCCGCCCTGAACCCCTGTCGCACTGTGATAGTGTGACAGGGGTTCTTGGTGTTCCGAGCAAGGGAGCGGGTATGCACGTTCAGGCGATGGACGCGGTCGCGAAGATGATCGCGACCAGCGGATACATCCCGGCGAGGGGACTGGACCCCGACCGCCTGGGGCTGGACCTCGGCGGGGCGGACGTCAACGGCACGGCCCGCTCGCTGTTCGACCCGGCCATCACGTGGCTCGGGTTGGACATCGCCCCCGGCCCCGGCGTGGACATCGTCGCGGACGCGCGGACCTGGCGCGGCAAGGTTGCGGCATTGGAAAGCCCCCGGATCATGATGAGCGCGGATCTGGACGCAGGTTTCGACGTGGTGCTGTGCACCGAGCTGCTCGAGCACGTACGGGACTGGCACCTGGTGCTGGAGACCATCGACCGGGTGCTCGCCCCCGGCGGCTACGCGTTCATCACCTGCGCGGGCACCGACGGCAGGACCGGCCGCCGACCGCACGGCGCCCGCGGCGAGCTGGACCCCCCGCTGGGGGAGCACTACCAGAACGTGAACATCGAGCGATTCCGCCGCATGGTGGAGCGCGGCTCGTGGGCGGACACCCAGGCCAGCTACAACCCCGACCCCGGCGACATCTACGCCTGGATGCGGAAATGACCCCCGAGGAACAGGCGATCCGCCGGCGCAACACCGTGGGCGGCTTCGCCGTCGTCGCGTTGCTGATCGTCGTGGTGCTGGCGGCGATTATTCCCGCGATCGTCACGAGCAACGAGCAGGACCGGCAGCGCGAGATCCGGCAGTGCGAGATGACCGAGGTGCTCGCGGGGGCCGACCTGCTGGTCGCGGAACTGAGGTGCGCGCAGTGAAACATTACGCCGTGATCCCGACCCACAACCGCCCGGACGACCTCGCCGAGCTGCTGGACTCCATCCCGCCGGACGTGCACGTGCTGGTGATCGACAACGCCAGCGACCCGTCCATCACGGGTGAGGCCGGGTTTCGGGGGGACCAGTTCACTCGGTTCCTCGGCCGTCGCATCCGGGTGCTGCGCGACGAGGAACAGCCGCCGAACCTGTCCCGGCTGTGGAACCTCGGCCTGGACTGGGCCGCTCGGTTGCACACCGAGTACTGCGGTCTGGCCGAACACTCCCCCGACGTGACCAAGCTGCCCCCGATCGGCGGGTACGCCGTCACCGTGCTCAACGACGACGTCGTGCTGCCGCAGGAGTTCTTCTCCCGCATGGGTGGCGAGTTGCTGGACCACGAAGTGGACATCGCGTTCCCTTGCTCGGACGGGTCGACCCGTTGCCACGTCAACAAGGCCAAGGGCGCGGTGGGGACCCGGTTGCGGATGACCGGGTTCTGCTTCACCGTGCGCGGGTCCTCGGGCCTGCGTGCCGACGAGCGGCTGCGCTGGTGGTGCGGGGACGACGACCTCGAGCAGCAGGCGTTGCAGGGCGGCAGGGGCACGGTACGGGTGCCGTTCTCGGTCGGTTCGATCGTCCACAAGTACCCGGACCAGTCGACCACCGGCGTGCTGCGGGAGCAGACGAGCCTGGACATGGCGACGTTCGTCAAGAAGTGGGGGTTCCGGCCGTGGTGACGAGATGGCGAACCGTGTTCCTGCCCGTGGGAGAGTTCTTCGATCGAGCGTCGGGCAGGTGGTGGGAGCGCACGACCACGGGCGAACTCCGGTGGACCTCCGGGGACCTGCTCTTGGGCAAGCCGCCCCCGCACGTGGAATGCCGACCCGCACCCCGACGATTGAGGAACCCGAGATGAGCATCAAAGTCACCGAGCTCGGTGCCCCGGCCGGGATTCCTCACGAGCGGCTGTCCGTGTGGGGCGTAGGTATCACCGTCGTGATCCCCACCATCCGCCCCAGGTACGCGCTGCTGCGCCGGGCGCTGGACTCCGTGGCCGCGCAGACCCGCCGTCCCAGCGCCGTGGTGGTCGTGGAGGACATCGCCAAGGACGGTGCGGCCGCCACCCGGCACCGTGGCCTGGCGATGTCACGGACTGAGTACACCGCGTTCCTGGACGACGACGACGAGATGCTGCCCAACCACCTCGAGACGCTGCACACCACGGCGATCGAGCACGGCGCAGGGTACGTGTGGTCCCGGTTCCAGACAGCAGTGCCGCATCCGCGCAACACTGCCAACGATTTCGGGTACCAGAACGAGTACGTCTACGAACAGGGACCGAAGCCCCTCGGCCGGGGGACGTTCGAGCAGTGGAACGACGCGCAGCCCGCGCAGACCACGGTGACCACGTTGGTAAACACGGCGCGGGCACTGGACGTCGGCGGGTTCTTGCCCTCCACCACGTGCTCGTGCGATTGCTCGGTGCCGACCGGGCACCAGGACGGGTGTCGCTTGGACCTCATCGACGGCCAGCGCGCCGGGGAGGACTGGGACTTCACCCTCCGGATGCGCGCGGCCGGGGTCGTGTTCCGGCACGCGCCGCACGTCACCTGGAACTGGCACCACCACGGCCGGAACACCTCCGGCCTGCCGAACAACTGGTAAGGGGAATAATCGCGTGACCGTTCTGGACAGCGACATCGTCAACATCGCCCGGGTGTGCCACGCGGCCAACCGGGAACTCCAGCTCATTCAGGGAGACCCCGCCCCCAGCCCGGAGTGGGTAACCGCACCCGAATGGCAGCAGACCTCAGCGGTTGACGGGGTCCTGCAGGCCCTGTCCGGAATCAGCCCGCGAGAGCTGCACAACGCGTGGTGCACATCCAAGGAGGCGGATGGCTGGGTGTTCGGTCTGGTCAAGGACGCCGAGGCCAAGACGCACCCGTGCCTGGTCGACTACGACCAGTTGGACGACGGGCAGAAGATGAAGGACCTGGTGTTCGCCGCGATCGTCACGGCGATGACGGCCGTCATCGGGTAGCCTCGCTCCCGGCTCACGCCACGAACAGCCCGCCTCGTCGACCAACTTGGGGCGGGCTGTTCGCTGCTCAGACCCGAGGCGTACCGAGGTTGGCCACGGTCACCCGCGACGGGTACGCCGAGGCGTGGCCGATCGCGAGACCGGATCCGGCCGAGCGGAACAGCAGCGCCAGCGTCACGGTGCCGCCGACGACGTCCCCGGCCTGCACCCGCCACCGGCTTCCGGGCAGGCGACGGGCGTTGTTCTGCCAGCAATAGAACCCGCCGAACCCGTTGGCCAGTGGCGTGTTCGTCCCCGAACTGAGGCAACGCAGGATCACGGGCACCAGCGGGTCGGTGTTGTTGATCGCGGCGAGGTCGAACTCGGCGTCCGCCGTCGCGGTGCCGACGCCGAGGATCACCTCGGTCAGCCACTCCAGGACGTTGCCCGCGACAGCGGCCACGGGCAGCGACCGCCACGCCGCGGGGCACACGGTCCAGGCCCCGGACACCCCGGCGAGCGCGCCGAAGGTGCCGAAGAACGGACCGGTGTCGGTGAACCCCAGCACCGTGCCGTCCGCGCCCGCGGCACCCGTCGCCCCTGCCGGGCCCTGAGCGCCCGGTGCGCCGTCGTTCCCAGGTGGACCCTGCGACCCCGCGGCACCGGTGGCCCCGGTCGCTCCAGCGGGCCCCTGGGCCCCCGCGCTGCCCGTCGCGCCGGTGGGTCCCGCGGGACCTTGAGGACCGGGTGGCCCCGGCTCTCCGGGGATGGCGCTGATGTCCACGTCCCCGTCGACGTCCGGGGCGATGCCGCCCACCGTGCGCACCACGTTCTCCCGGCCCTCGGCGGGCACGGTGCTCAGGATCGTGGCCAGATCGAGGACAGCCCCGGTCGGGGCGAAGAAGTGGATCGTCTGTCGCCGGTTCTTGAGTCGCAGGTCCGCGCGCCAGTTCCACCCCGACGGCGCGACACCGGCGTTGTCGGTGGCCATCAGCTCGATCAGCAGCGGCACGACCTCTGCGGTCGGTTCGCCGTCGGCGTCGATGTTGACCGGGTAGAGCACGGACTTGCGGTCCAGCCCCAGCCCCGCCGGGGACCTCTCCCAGCGCAGCCACGGCGTGTTCGGGGAGAGGGTGAGCCACCCAGGGTCGGGTTCGCCCTCGCTGTCCACGAACGAGCCGATCAGCGTCGCGGTACCCAGTTCTTCCGGCAGGCCCATGGCTACCCTTTCCCGATCCCAGACTGGTAGGCCCACATCGGTGCGACGCGGGCGGCGTCCCCGGCGGATCCGGTGGCCGGACGCGCGCGGGTCCACAACGAGCAGGTGATGCCACCTGGGTCGTTGAACACCGGTCCCGCGGGCAGGGTGAACGCCAGTTGCTTGATCAGGGCGCCGTCCTGCCCCTTGGTGCCGGCCGTGCCGGAGTCCCAGGCGTCGACCAGCGTGGAGAACCCGACGCCGGACCCGCGCGGCAGCGGCACCAGGCCGACGTTGTAGCGCAGCTCGTACTCACCGATCCCGGTGCCGGTGACCGGGGACTCCAGGTGGCCGTAGCGCACGGCGATGTTCATCCGCTGCGCCATCGGCTTCACCGTCCACGCCGCAGCCACGGTGAAGGTGTAGCCCGCCGCGCCGAGGTAGGGCACCAGCGGGTACATCGGCGCGTGCAGCTGCGGGAGCGCCACACCCCAGCCCGAGGCTCCGCTGCCGGGAGCGAGCACCAGGGCGCCGGTGTCGTCGGTCGCGCGGACCAGGCCGACGAGGGCCTTGCGCAGGTCGTCCAGGCGTCGCAGCACTGTGCGGGTTCCGTCGACCTGGTCGTGGTCGGGGGAGGGGACGCCGGGGAGTCGGGGGCTGGTCACGTGTTCACCTCGGCCAGGACCTGGAGCTCGAGGTCGATCTCGTCGGAGTTGACCAGGTCGGAGCCGAGGATGCGGCATCGGAAGTCGGCGTCGGGCATCCCGAGGTAGCCGCGAACGGGGAATATTCCCTCGTCGCCGAGGGACCAGTCGGTGAGTCGCGGCCCTT
>Ga0247758_1001329_pt1 | contig 18906 bp, 19 predicted proteins | sample UWRJL156409C4_FD_180950 | JGI IMG/M metagenome (GOLD analysis project Ga0247758, IMG submission 180950) | Plant litter microbial communities from Arlington Agricultural Research Station in Wisconsin, United States - UWRJ-L156-409C-4 | ecosystem: Environmental > Terrestrial > Plant litter >...
TTTCCTTCGCTCCAACTAAAGGAGAAGAAAAAACCTATAATTTTAACACGTCGATAAAACATATATCAGAGTAAACAGATGCGGGCCAAAGACGCGAGTCTGATCCCAAAAAAAAAAAGGGAGCGCTCTGATCAAGCTGATGGAGGTGTGCGAGGTGCATGGGCCTGAGCGAAAATGGGAAGGCGTGATGATGCACACTGAAGCCACAAAGCTCAGCTGAGGGGAAATGAGCCAGTAATATTCGCAGCTTCCGTTTCAAGCCCACCATGCCCGAGGAGCAATTTTCGCGAACGCGACGAGATGGGAGCACGGCTCTTTGCTTGCTGTAGTGTCGATTCATCTTAGCCATGAGACATCAATCTGCCTGGCGGCCGAGATGCTGAGCTTCAATACGCTCGATGTGTTACAGGGCTTCAATGGAATGTGGGAGGGAGCTTAGGCACCAGCCAGAAGGCAGTTGATCGATGCCACCTGAGCTGGCAACCGGGAGAAGGTCCTAGGCGTTTTCCTAGGCTCTCAGTGTCCAGAGATCCAAGCTGTCGACTGGGCCAGTCAGCAGCAGGGGCAAGTCACGCACTAGACCAAAAGGATTCAGTGTGGCGCTTTATTAAGCCTAATACTGCGGCTTTTGCTGCAACAATACGGATTAAGAGGGGATCGGCAAGAGGCTGGGCAAGGAGTTCAGAATTATATGACGCATGGCAGCTGCGCAAAGCCTCATACTCAGCAGCAAAAGGAGTCCCCCTTCGGAACGCGCAACACCAAAGGCGCCCTTCAACTTCGACCACGACGACATCCATCTTAACATAACCATTCCTTGGTCGCCATTCAATGGATGATATCAACCTTGAAGACAATGCCCAGGGAAGGAGGGCTGCTTCTAATCATGCATCTGTTTTTCCCAGTGGCGACAATCTGAATGGTGCGCAGCCGCGGCCAGATGGACTCGACCCCCCGGTGGCTGAGGGGCCCCCTCCGGTGCCCGGTCAGCTCAAGTGAGAACAAACACATCTGAAGATCTTCGGAGCTTCGTACCTCAACAGCTTTTTGATTACTAACTTCCGAATGTCCAAAGACAGGTTCTTTCGGAATACCATGTCAACATGATGGCTTTCCCACTGTGCGTCGGAATTGGACTGCTGCTGCAAGCTGGCCGCGTCGTCTATTCGACTGGACCTGGCCTGGGATCTATTGCCTGGATCCTGGCAGGCAGCATACTCTGGGCAAGTTTAGTCTCCCTGGGAGAGATGTCTGCACTATTCCCCGTCAAAGGACACATCATAGAACTCCCAATGCGCTTTCTGGACAGAACATTTGGCATTGCCGCTGGATGGATGAATTGGTAGGTGTTGGGAATTTCTGCGACTTCAACAAGTACTAACAGCTGTGCTGGTTTTCGTGGGTTGTCGTTGCCGCCCTCGAGCTTGTGTCAATCGCACATATGTTCCAGCTCCGCTACCCCGCAGACTTGCTCCAGCCTGCGGGATATCCGGAGACAAACCCTGAGTTTAACCCCCGAGTATCACCGCTCGTCTTTGTTGTCGGCGTCTGGGTAATTATAGTCTCCGTCAATCTTCTCCCAATCCGACATTTTGCACAAATTGGGTTTGTATTCAGATCTGTCAAGATCCTCTGTCTCTGCCTCATCATTGTCTTCAACGTCTTTCGGTATATTGAGCGTCCTCCGGAGAGAGAAGCGTTCTGGACATGGAACTCGCCGCACTCGTTTGGATCGTATAACCTTCCCCTTCACAACGGCGTCTTTATCACGGGCGATGGCATGTGGGAGTCCATCACACTCAGCCTGTTTGGACTCCTTGGCTTCGAGACCATTACCATCGCGGCTGGCGAGAAAAAACAAGGAGGCGGAAACAAAACTGTGAAACTCGCCACAAGCAAGACCGCAAGTCGAGCAATTTTTCTCTATATACTGGGCACTTTTACCGCTAGCTTAAATTTTGCCCATAACTGCCCTTTACCCAGTAACAAGGAAGCCTTTTCCATGGCATCCATTTTAGGGCAACTTACGGGATGGCCTCTGTTTTCTAATTACTTCATTGCATTTACAGCAACCACAACTGGTACCATGGCCATCTATAACGCTTCTCGAGCCTTACACGCATTAGCAAACATTCAAGACGTTTGGCCAAACTCAGCATCCCGGATTCGGCTGCGGTTAGCTAGCACCACCAGATCCGGAGTCCCACAAAACTCCGTCATTGTTTGTGGCCTATTCGGGTCACTCGCTGGTTTTGCTGCTGTCAACACACACTCAACTGAGGTAGGTTAGCTGTTATCTTATTGCAGTGCTGGACACATCTCCCTGACACATAATTTCTAGATTCTCGCCCGCGTCGCCCGAACCTGCGTTATTGGAATGCTGATTTCCTACGGCATTGTTTCGGCGAGCTATATTCAGTTCCACAAGAAACTACACCTTGCAGCAAGTAGCCTAGACGAAACGATTAACCAACCTGTCAACTTCATTCTCTATAACCGAGAGACCTCAAAGTACCCGTTCAATTCACGTTGGCAGCCTATCACGGCCTATTATGGAACCATCTCTTGCGCATTTATCGTTCTATTCAATGGCTGGGGTACATTGGTTACCCCGGTGGCTTTGGAGGACTTCTTTAGTTGCTATTTCCCTGTACGGTACTCCACGGTCTTCTTTTCCCAGATGAGCGACAAGTACGGGACAATACTAACAGGTGCCAGGTCATTATTACGATGCTGATCGTCATCGTGTACAAAATCAAGCTGTCGAGATCCAGCCCAGGAAGGTGGTGGCATCTGGATCCAGGTCATGAAATGCAAAATCCAGAGCCACGATCGGCGAAGCTGCCAAGGGCAAGTGAACTCCGGCTCCCTTATCCAGATAACTGGTCCCACCTGGGAGACGTTCACGGCAAATACACCCACTTCTGCGAGCACCCTGATTGTGAGCGTGTGGCGAGAAAAGGCTTTATCTACAAGTTCCAGTTACTCGCTCATCAGTTACGCCACATTTCATACACTACTCGCTTCTCTCATAACACACTGCAATCCATATCTTCGGTCACCAACGCTCTACAGTCCGTCATCGGGTTGCTATCCACGCTGAAGGCGAAGGCCTCGAGACCACCCCGGGGCAAGAGGAGGATCTTTTGGTCCTGTGTGAGTACTCTCAACTAGCAGCAAGCCCCTTTGGTTCTCCAATTGAGGAAGACAGATTGATGCCTCAACGCTAACTAAGGATTGGTCAAGCCATCCTGCAAAGCCCCTCTGTTTGATGACTTTGTTGAGTTAGAAAATGGCTCTCTAGATAAGCTGAACGAACGGCTAAACTCCCAGGTTTCCCAGCGGCCCGAAGCGACCGTCGCAGCTGGGTCTTCGAGCCATGTTATCGATAATGGGAGCTCCGTATCCACATTGCCATCGTCATACGGCACTGAAAGAGGGGCATCTCTCTATTCCGGAATAAATTTCACGAATTCATCTCTGAGTACAACACATGACCAGACAAGCGAAGCATCTCGGTGTGCAGCTGAGGAGCTCCCAGACAACCAAAAACTTGTCTACCTGCTTTGCTGCTTCCCTAGGGACAAATATGGTTCATACCTCTATCAAGAAAGGCTAAAAGACATCGAGACGGATAGGCAGCTGTTTGAATTTCTCGCTGCTTTCAGCATCGAACGCCGCTATGAGTGTATCTCTAGGAACTCCTTCCGATCAATCCAAGGATTGAAGCTAGCAAAGGTATGGTTCTTCCATCCTTTTTGTTTTCTATCTTCTCGGTGGAGGAGACGTATGCAGTCATTCCTACTTATGCTAAGCACCGTCGATCAGTTCCTAGTATCCAGCTCCAAGCTGGTTGACATCCACAACCACGAGCTCATATGCGGGACACAAACATGCGTATGCCTCCCGCCATCTGAGAAGGTAGAGCCGAGCCCGAGGGCCGAATATCACTGCCAACCAGTGCCCGCCCCGCACATCCCCCCGATAGGGGACAATTTCCTCACGCATGCGTTCCTGAACCCAGCGTGCATACACCCGCATCAGACTTGGGTCTACAACCAGGTACCCAAGCGCACGTCTGGTAAGTTAAAAGTCTCGCATCAGACCGCCATCGCGGGCTGGGGGATCAGCTTCCGCGAGGATTGGGATTGGGCCGCGATATGGACATTCCTACTCTGTTTCTTCCTGGTTCCGAGCCTTGTGTTTTTTCTCATCTGGGCTTTCTACAAGGGTGATTTACAGGCCGCCTCGGGCGTCGCAGGGTACTGGACTGCTATCGGCACGTTTGTTTTGGGATACTATGCCACTAGGGGCTGAGGTTGAGAGGGGACTACCCCGCTTGCAATGTACATGATGACACTGGAACATTCAATCTCCTGGTCGGGTTGCGATGCGGATCAGCGATGCAGGTTCACGGAGAGAGTTGCAGCTAGCTCCTTGTCGATGCTGGGTAGAAATCGGTGAATCCCGGTCCGGAGAGTTATCGCGTTCACTGGGGAGACGCGTAAGGGCACGCCCGAATGATGCAGGACGTTTGCAGTCAAGTTATGGATGCATTTACAGCGACTGCCAGATAATTTTGGGAAACATATTTCGGCTGTAGCCAGCCGCGCAAAGGGGGCTGCCTGTCACCCACGGGAGCGACCCAGCTGATGAGTCCACACCGAGCCAACAGAACACTGGTGGCTAAACGCGTTCTCCCACACCGTCTACCCCAACGCTACCGCAGCGATCATCCACGACCGGATCCTTAGGGGCGGGGAGGACCAGCTGCCCCCTGCCAACAACGCGTTGAGGTGGGACAGGCATCCGATTCACCCCACTGCACGGAAATTTCCTCTCAACAAGGCCACGGGTACCCAGGTACACACCCTAGACTCTCGGCCATGTACTAGTGTATATGAGGCCGCCCGAACGGAGACACTGAATGGCCCAAGGCCAGGGCGGACAACATGTCTGGAATCAGTGCTGCAGATCTTCAAATCTGGAACGAGGATCTTGCATACAACCAAGCCACTACATTTCTAGCCATTCTCGGCGCTTTGGGAGGACCATCCATGTCCCACTGCAATCTAATCTATATCTTCAAATCGTCCACGCAGTGATGCGGCCAGGTAAAGAAGCTACTGAAGTGGAGAAGGGCACAATCCATCCACCATCGCAACCGTGTGAGCGGATTAACTTTAGCATTGAATACGCCACGCGAGACCTACCGAACCCTCAAGCGAGTTTGTATCTCGTTGAACCTGTTTTTACGAGCCGATCTATCCAGTCACCCACGACGTACCCATCTCGGGTCGCCAGAGTCCAGCTCTTTGCACACCCCCTCCAACTCCCCAGTCTCGAGCACACGAGGCCCTTTAGAACAGCACTGGGCCGTATTTCCCAATGGATTCGCCTGTTTTAGCTCAAGTGTGATCGTCGATTGTTCGCCGGTCCTTAGCACGAAGATCCAACGATTCGGCTCCGATGCGGCTGCCTCTGGAGGTAGTACGGCAACGTAAGAGGCAATAACCTTCGCGTCCCTCACATAGGCGTGGCCCCCATCATGACTGAAGAAGATATACCCTGCTGCATCCAGCCCTCATTGTTGTCGGCCGAGGTTGGGGAGAGGAGGTCAAGTTACATGTGAGGGCGCGGCTATTCTCACCAGATCAGGGGAACCGACCGGATATGAACAGTTGAGCGATGGTAAGATGGGGGTGATAAATGATCCACTCTCCCCTCCAGATATTTTTCGTTGATACCGATCGCGGGATACCACATCAATGCTTGCACAACCAGAGACGCATTGTGTAAGTATCTCGTAATCGCGATATCCCGGAACCAAACACCATTCGCCTTTATGGTAAGAGTACTGATAAAATTATCTGTAAATTACTTTTAAAAAGTTAAGCAGTTAAATACAAACAGGTGTAAAGGTACTGTTAAAGCACTGTTTTTATGTAAGGAAATACCCCTGACACACCACAACACACCACATACCCCACATCCTGGGCACCACGCAACCCCTTACACACCAGCCACCATCGTCCAGTATTTAGACCACGGCCCTCGCACACCTCTCGGCTCAGGCTAGGTTGAAATCTTACACCATTGCCAATTCTTGCTCGCCGTACCATTGTGACCACCTTGATCAGGCGTACCTGCCTTCCTCACAATTTTTCAACCTCCACACCTCACGGTAACGATCGAGCCGGTCACTATGGCAGGCAGTGCACGTCGAAAAGGATTGGAATCAGCTCACGCCAGCTCCTCGCGCACGATGCCGCGATAAGACGACTCCCTCGAAGATGGCCAAACCGAAGGAATATCCAGCGAGCCGCCCACCGAGCTACCCATCGACCCTCGGACTGCGTTTGCAAGCATGGACCCACAGTAATTCCAGGCCCTGATAGTGCAGGCGATGTCCAGCTTCACCACAGGCCTTGGAAACCTTAGTGAGACTTTAGTAACCCTTAGCAGCCAGAGGTCGTTTCAGCCAAAGGACGATCAACCCTTTATTTACGCTGCCAGTAAGCTTCTAGTGGACGCCTCGTTCTAAGCCAGGGAGGACTGGCTTAATACAGTGGAGTAAGGGAACGCCACACGCCGCAGTCGGCCTGAATGGCTCCTAATATAGTAGGCCAGCACTTGGATGGAGCTAGATGCGCAGTAACAGTGGAGAGCGTACCAGAGGCAACTTCACGATGGGTACTTCGAATAGCTCCAGTAGTAAAAGTTCAAAGACTACGTTAGCTTAGATTACCTTAGTGGTAATTTAGCAGAAATCTAGGCCCATAAGGACTAGCTACTCTACTACCAACGCAGCAGGTCCTCCCAGGAATTCTACCGAGAGTGAGCTTCTCTGGTCCGTTGGTTTCCAGGAATAGAGATCGACAGCGCCTTTATAGCTAGAGACCACTGGATTAAACTCAACCGTTTCTACCAATCTTAATACGCTAAAGCGGTCCCCGAAGTTACTTCGGCTAAGGACTATGCCGAGTGGTGCGAACGTATCTGGCTAACCATAGCTCCTTTGAGGAATGTCTATAAGAGAGATGCTTACCGTAAGAGGCTTGAATCGCCTAATAATCCCTAAGACGTTTGGAAACTACCTCGTACCTAAGAGGACTCCTTTTCAGGGCCACGAAACGACAGGGTACGGAACTTATAGAAAGAGGCATGCAGTGTAAACCTGTCACGACCCAAGTCATGACCTCGAGGGGGAGCACGGACTAACTGGACGTAGCCAATCGCCGAGACGCAGCACGGTGACCCACTGGCCTAGCCAGACCAGTCAGGAAGGACCCAGCGACCCGGGGTGTTAAGCCCGGGTCCGCGGGTCCGGAACATATGGTAGAGGACCCGGCACGCCGAGACCAAACCCTCGGGTCCTCGGGTCCACCCGACCCCCGGGTAGTATAGATACCGTCGTCGTCCCCGCGATGGAGTGAGGGACCTCTTGGTTCCTCACGCTAGCAATACATTGTTCTTGAGCATCGCTCAGTTAGATCTATTGTTCGGAACCTCTGGATCTACGATCTGCTTGACAGTGTACTGCCTACGAGAGTTGTGCTAGCCTTCATTCAGTCATCTTGCCCCAACCAACTTAGAGCAATAGGACCCCGTCCGCTCTTACGATCTGTGTTTACCTTACCTACCAAGGTGTGTCCGGAGCAGGCCGTAACACTGGTAAGCTAAGACCAGACCTCTAAGTCCTTAGGTCTGCCACCATTATATAGTATAAATAATATCATTATGCCTGTAAAGGGTGAGGGACCTCCTTAGTTCCTCACGCTAGTAATATATTGTTCTTAAGTATCACTTAGGGTGTGTTCTTTTCCGCTGAATTTAGCGAAATGGTACTTCTTTCTGAATGTGGGTTTCCAGAATCGCTTATGTTAGTTGATGAATCGTAATTCATCAAAGAAGTACCTCATCAGAAGCCAGGGAGCTGCTGAATTTGGTGGGTAGAGATTCATCAGATGCACGTGGTTTAATTGGCTGGAAATTTGAAGTGGGGGCATTCTTCTGAATTTTCTTAATTGTGAAGTTCAGAAAAATATCATTCAGCAGGAGAGCCGAACGCTCTTCTGAATTGCTGATGAATTGGATTTTCAGAAGTACCTTTTTCCAGAATTCAGCAGAAAAGAACACACCCTTAGTGAGATCTATTGTCTTAGATCTTTAGATCTACGATTTGCTTAACAGTGTACTGCTTTGAGAGTTATGCTAGCTTTTATTCGGTCATCTTACCCTCTTTACCTTATAGTAATTGGACTCTGTCTGCTACTACGATCTGTCTTTACCAGGCCCACCTCGGTGTGTCTGGAGCAGGCCGTAACAGCGCGCTGTGGAGTGAAGCAAGGCTACGTACAATTACAGACTAGTGCGAAAAGAAAACCACGGCTCCTGAACCCCTGAAACTAGCCTCCACTCCTGCACCCCAAGTCACTAAGAATGATTGCGTATTTATGTGATTAATGCTGAAGGGTGGACCAAATTCTGGAAAGCGGGCAAGTTAATGCCCAAATGTGGGACCGCGGTTGGAAACTGCTAAGAGGCGACAGTGCCCAAATGGCCCGAATGTTGGACTACGGTCCCGAATTTTGGCCCAGGATATACCAGTACATGCCCTGGGATGGTACACAAAACCCCAGCTCAGAATTTGGGATGGTACATGATATCCTAGCTCGGAATTTAAGATAGTACATGGTACCCCGGCTCAGAATTTGGGATAGTACATGATATACCAGCACCGATGGTATGGTACATGGTACCCAATCTCGAAATTTGGGACAGCACCAATGGGATGTCCCACAGTATACCAGTACATGATGGCATGTCTTAGAATATACCAATACATGCGCTAGGACAGTACGCAATGTAGAAAAATAAGGGCATTCAAACTTCCTACCTCAGAAATAAGGGATTGGTGTTTGTCCTATCTGAAGTTATCAAAACTTTTGACAGGTCTGCATCTACCCTGTTACGTCTTTTTCTTTCCTCCTTAACGCTTAGTTATAATAATGCCTAATTTACCTCACGACAACAAGGGGTGAAATTCTGTAACAGCCTGAGAGTGGAGTACGGCTGATCGGAGCTCAGCGGAGCTGGACTGGCGAAGCCGGTTCAGCTGGTCGGACATCGCTAAAATATTACAGGTATAACAGGAGCTCTCTGGCTGAGCCAGAGAGCGGAAGGCAGGCTTCAATTAATTACTTACCCACTCCCTACTATGAAACCCCGTCTTACAGTGCACCCCCATCCTCGTCACCCCAAAGGCAGAGAACCTGCGTTATAGTTCAGATCCGGCTCGAAGATTACAGTTGCGTTATTGTTAGCATGGTCCAGGACCGGACGGAAGACGCTCGGAAGCCTTACCACGTCCTTATTATTTGGGGGAAGGCTAGTGGCGGGAGGTATGAAAGACTAGGCGTTGGGAAAGTGGAAGCACAGTATGTCTCCAGAGATTGCATTACTGGAACGCTGTAGTGAGGTTGTTTGTTTTAGCTTGGCATTTTCCTAACGTGACATGATGAATTGAGTTTGTTCATGTTTTTCACCTTCTTGCGTGAGTGAAGCGATTAGACTAGAGAGCCAGTGATAAACTTGGGTGGAGTCTGGAAGGACATTTGACGGTGGGAATACGCACGGCATATATCACACAAGAGGGGCTGCCGCCACGGTGTCAACAACTAAAGAGAAAAGTTCGGCTGAGGAGTTGAACCTAGGTACTGTAGTCAGCATGTGTGAGAATGCCTGGCACTGCCAGCAATCCAACCACTACATCACCAGGGCAGTGTACGATAGCTTGAGAGTTGGTCCATGCAAAGAGATCTATATAAGGGGGCATGTCTGGCAAAGCCAGATAGGAAGGAAAAACTTCTTTTAGAGAACAATGTATCACACACACAAGATCGACGTTGCCGTGCTTCTGACAGTATAAGCACTAAGAGGCCTAAAAGCAGGTCACTTAGCAATTGAACCCATGAAATTCTGTGTGGTGGCTATTACGGGTGCGAATGTCCCAATTCTGGGCCCTTCGGCTAAAACTGCACCTTCTAGGAAGGTTGTGCATTTCAATGGGCAGACATTAGCCGAAGCTGAGCCGGGACTGATCCGGACTGATTAAACGTGACGAAGAGTCACGTGACTCTGAGCATGGGTGGCGTCGATTTTAGGGTGGTGAAACAGCCAGTTCACGACCCTAAAATCGACACCACGAATTTCCCTTTCCTTCTTCGGAACTGAGCGGTTGCCGCCTTGGCCTGAGCTAGACTGAGCTAGACTGAACGAGGGGGTTACAGTTTTGGGCTGCTTCGGCTCTAGTTGCCACGGGTCTAAAATGGCGGTGGAGTTACGAAGACCCAGTTTTGGGACCTCTACTACTGCCAATTAGCCGCAATTTCCTTTACTCTAACTAAAGGAGAAAAAAAAACCTGTAATTTTATTACGTCGATAAATTATATATATTATATTTGGATTCTAAAGTGTTGCTTTCCACCTTTTCTAGTGTCTAAAGTTGTAACGTAGGTTATTGCGCCTGGGGACAAGGATAGGGGGTGTTTTATAAGATAGCGGCTTGTGTAGTAGGGGGTTGGGTAAGTAATTAATTAAAACCTACCTTTTACTTTTTAGTTTTATTAAAAGCTTTTGTTTTACTAGTAGTATTATGGTATTATATACTAGTTACGCTGGTTTTGCTAATTTAATTCCGTTTAGCTCTGTTTAGTTCTTTTTAGCTGTACGGCACTGCACTTATAGCTCCGATTAGCTGTTGATATTCCACATTCCACATTAGAGTGTTATAAAAGCGGTTATATTTAGGTTGTGTTATCCATTTTTCTGAACAATTTATCATTAGACACTTTTTTCACTAAGCACAATAATACGCTATATAATGAGATCTAAGAATAATTATGTATTTATGTGATTAATGCTAAAGGGTACCTTAAATTCTGGAAAGCGGGTGAGTTAAGGCCCAAATCTAGGACCGCAGTTGGAAACTGCTAAGGTGACAGCGCCCTAATAGCCCTAATCCTGGGCCACGGTCCCGAATTTTGGCCCAGAATATACCAGTACATGCCCTGGGATGGTACAAAATACCCCAGCTCAGAATTTGTGATCGTACATGATATCCTAGCTCGGGATTTGGGATGGTACATGGTACCCCAGCCCGAAATTTGGGACAGCACCGATGGGATGTCCCACAGTACACCAGTACATGATGGGTGTGACAAGGGGCAACCACAGAGTGCCGTAGGTGCGGCTTGGAACAGTATGTGGCCCTGTGGGCGCCGAACAAATCTATTCTGATCACAATAATTGACTATGGTCTGATGAGCTATCTTAAATACTGAGGTCCTCCTGGGACCGAAGCTTCCTGGCTTCCGAATGATGACCCGTGGTTGCTCACTAGCGCAACCTTTCTGTCATCGTGGCTTCCGATGCGTAACCTTCCTAGTGCAATCAAGGTTCGCACGGCCGAACCTTGATAAGCCCTCTCCGGAACCACCGAGATTCGGTGAGTCGTGGTGCCAATCCAGGTGTTAGGGGCGTTCAGCGTGTGACAGTTGCAACCTCACAGATTCCAGTGTGCCGTGTTTCTGACAGGTTACCCCCTCTAAAGACGGAAAACACCCTTAATCTATCTTAAACTTTACCGATAATAAGACTCTAGCGAAGCTAGAGAGTCAAGGAGAACAGAATCAATCAATCAGAACCTCTTTGTTTTCCACAGTTTCTAGAGTGCAATGTTTCTAACAATTCCTAAGCGGAAGGCTAGACGAATTGTCTATGAAGTTCTGGGTGGTGGCTATTGCGGATGCGAATGTCCCAATTCTGGGCTCTTTGCTTAGGTTCATGGAACCATTTTTAGGGCTTTTCGGCTAAAACTGCACCTTCTCAGAAAGCTGTGCTAGGCTACTGTGCCTACGGTGCGCACACACGGAGGGGCTCTGTGCTAAGAAACGGATCCGTACGCAGAGCCGTACGTCTTGGCAGATTCAAGGGGCTCTGCCCTCAAGTGAGCTCTGTCGTGCAGAGCATTGTGTCCTACTAATCAAAACCCCTTTGTGCACTATAGTGACAACGGCCTACAGTGACAGCTGACAGACCCCCCGTTGAGAGCCCTTGCGTGCAACAACAGCCCACGATCCCCAATCCTCACGGCGTCGCCTCGCAACCCCCTGTTGTGACTCAACCCAACGACCTATCTTAGCCTATCTCAGGTGCAGGCCGTAACACCAAGGAGGCCGAGATCAAACAGTGGATTGAGAAGCTGCCTGACGGCGCGATCAACGCGCAAACTTCGGCGGAGGAGAAGCTCGCCCAGGCAAAAAAGGACGTCGAGTGGGTGGTGAAGTATCTTGCGGAGGAAGAAGCAAAGCTCGATGAGTTGAGAAGGGGCAGGGACGGGGGTAAGCTGTGATGGCAAAGGCTCGCAATGCGATGAAAATTGAATTTCTGAGGCAAACTATATCTCTAGTAACTCAAATCTTCATAGGGATGCTCTGCAGGCCCAATGCGACTTTTTTGTACCAAGTCATGGTACGTTAGGGCGGACTGGTCTCGAGATACACTTTCTGTAGACCAACAATCTCAAGGGAGGGAATAGCATGAACAACGGCGACAGACCCCCCAAGCCGCCCAACAATTTGCGGGGCATCAATGTATCCGATGAACATGATTGAGAAGACAATGGTGCCGTAAATGAGGTGTGCCACAGCAGTCAGGGAGAGGAAGCTGAAAACAACGGCTGGTTAAGACTGGCACTTGGCGTTGGTATCAAACCAGCTATCGAGAAGAGAGAAAAGTCTCATTCAGTTGTGACTCTATTCCTAAGGCGCCATTCCTAATGAGAAGTTCATGAGCATCATGATAGTGAGATCAGATCATTATGGGGTAGTTGCAGCCACAAAACCTTGACAAAAAATTCGATTGGCGGAATAATGCATGCCTCATTCTCATTTCGGTTGAGGCTTGCATCGAGTGTGCCTGTCTCCGGCTGTGGCGTCGATATTTGTGCATTTTGGGCAATCGTGCGCTTGCCAGTCAGGAGATGTTCCATGCATCAGACACCAGACCTCAGCCGCACCACCGCCGGCAGTTATCTTAGCTGTCATTGCCTCGGGTTATTATCATGAAACTCACCAATAGCAATTCCAGTCTAGCCATTCGTTTAAATTATAGTTATTACAGCATCCGATCCATGTGGTGATTGTGACCCCTCCCCTTCGGACATCATTGACTTCCTCCTCTTTCTCATATCCCCGAGATCTCCTACATTACTCAGTCTCTTACTTCCTACAATGGATGGCTTTCACTTTGAACAGATCGAGGATGAACTTCCTGGCGCCCTCCAGCCCGGTACAGAGCCGTTTGCGTGGCTCGACATTGTCGAAAGCGAAAACTGCGTCATGCCGCTTGACCGCGCCAACGTAGCACCGACCAAGTCTCTAGATTTCGGACGTGACGGTGTCACCGGTTCCGTCAGTTCCTGGCACGAGCTACTGCAAATGTCGGCACCCGATGACGAATGCGGCGTGATTTTCGTCAGGGGCGACTTCCCCGACAGCCCAGACTCCATACTGGCGCGAGCCCAGCGGCGGAACCAGCAAGGCGCCTTCGGCCTCGAGGTCAGAATCGACGAGAAGTCACAGCATGTTCTGGAGCCATCAGTGCAAAGCCTGATCAACATGCGATGGCCTTACACTCGGTTCAACTTGGTCGGTCCTGATACATCCGTGGCCCAGACAGCAGCACCCAAATCCAAGGTCTATGGCCATCTCTCTTTCTGCTCCTTTGTCCGAGACAAGACACTCTACCAAGTCCTCCGCGTCACCCCAGCCAACTGGCTACGCTCGCCGACCAACTCTGAGGTGTGTTCTATTATCGACTCGCCTATCGGAAAGGAGAAAGACAAATCGCCAGTGCCAGTGACGGTCCAAGTCGGTGGCATGGTCAGGATGGGCTGCGCTTGCACATGCATGGCCAAGCCCGCCCCCGATCCGCCGCCCAAGATCCCTTTTGGCAAGATCAACGACAGGCGTTTTATCGCCCCCACTGGCCTCCCTGAGACTTTTCGCGACCATTACTTTGACGTGCCGAGCTCCCCTCCAGTGGACGGTAAGGAATCCACCTTTTCCATGTCCTGCGAGAGTCGCAACCATGGATGCCGGCTTGAAGTACGTCTCTGGAGAAATGGCGAGCCACTCCCTCTCAAGAACGAAGGCTTGCCCAAGGATCGAAAAAATCACGCCGACGACGGCGAGAGGCCGGGCCATCGGGCCTTCCCCTTTTTCGCCAAACATGATCTGGAGATGACGTGGAAGGAGCCCGTCAATGTCGTTGCCACTTTCACCCTCATTCCAAAAAACAACACGGAAGGAATGCACCCGCCATCAAAGGAGGAGGACATCAACTCGAAAACATTGACCAACTACCTCGGTGTCTGGGACCGCCCCCTCAACAACAAGTTCAACCACGAGTGGTCGACGCCATATCGACTGTGGTCTCGGATTTTGGGCGAGACACTAAAGCCAAACGTAGGCGACTCATCCGAGTTCTGTCTGAGGACCGTCGGAAGGTGCCTCGAACAGGTTTTGGGTGTGTTGACTGTGCCGGTCCCTTCGTCCAACATTGACAGAGGATGGCCAATGGCCAGGCCAATCGCTCTCGTTCGCAATATTGTCACATGCCAGTTCGTGGACCTCGAGAGCGTCCTGTAGGTTACCCGCCACCCATGCCAAGATATTGGCTAACACGTTCCAGTTGGCACATCCGATTCATGGTCGAAGCCCACATCACCGTGTCCAAACAGGACTGCCCTTCATCAGTCAAGGACAAAGACAAACTGGGAAGACGTTTCGAGTTCATGAAGATCCAGCATCTCAGAGACCTCGAGAGGACGCTTCGCGGCATTTTCTCGTGGGTGGTATGGATAATCCCGATCCTGGACAATAATGACGCATGGCTGAGTGAAAGGATCTCGGTCAACTGTCGGTGGCCCCCCAACTCGCGACCATGCCAGGACTGGCTCGTCACTTTCCGACGCGATGGAGTACACAATCATCACAGATTTTACTGTGCTCTGATCGCGTGGTACCTGATGAAGAATGCACCATTCGTCTACGACAAGAGGAGCGATGCAGCGATGGAAATGCTGAAGTACCGAATTAAAATGCTTGCTCGACTGCAAAGTCCGGAGAAGGCGGATGTGGTAGCGTCAGATGATGCCCTTGGCTGCCTGCTACGGTGGTATCACAGTCACTGCATCATCGAAATGGCCAAGACACTTGACCTGGACATCAAGCACGTCTCACGTCCTGTATCGCCAGCGCACGATGGTGAAGCCGACCAAGCCTCCAACTTCCCGGACCACGGAAAGCAGCTACACCATTGGCGAGCCAAAGCCGGTAAGGCAGTCCGTCTGTATGGCCAAGGGCGGTTTATCGGTCAGAATATTGGCCACGAGATCGCCAATGTCGCCGCGCTGCTGGATGAGATTGGAGCGGCAGAGGTGAAGAACCTTGATGGCACCCTTCCGTGTCTCGAATACATCAAAGAACTCGTCAAGGCGCGAAAGGACACGGAGAAAGTGGAATCGGGCTCCCCCGATGTCCAGCGGTGGGACGCCTCTCACAATGTGAAGTCGGCCATGCCACGGCCCGCACCATGGGAACTCTCATGTCTGGGACACCACCTTCCAGGTAAGCATCGATCCCATCCTGGCATTCACAGGTACTGACAGAAGTGACCAGTCAATCTCAATGTCGCACCGGCCCCGTCGGACGCAAAGTGCATGGAAGCATGCGGAGAGTTTCTCCTTGCCGACTACACCTTCATACCATCGTGGGACCACAGCCTCGCTGGGCTGGCTGGCTTATGGTGGGATCTTACGACGTCGTCCATCATCGCCACCAAAACATTGAAGCGCCATGCTTCCCCTACACCCAATGCGAGCACCGATCTGCCCAAAGCAGGACAGCAAAGTCTCCAAGAAATGAAAGATGACATCATTCATGTCCTAGACCGGATTTGGCAAAATAAGAGACCCGACGACATCGAAGGGTTCAACTGGAAGAAGCGCCGTCCTCCACTTCGCTATCATCCCAACACCAGCGTTCAATCTCTCGAGGATACCCCCCATGTCTACAGGGAGAAGCAGACGAAGATGGTGGACCTGAGACCCCATCTTGCCAGGCTGATCAAGGCTTCGGCTTTGCCCAAGCCGGATTGGTCTCTTGATAAAATCCAGGAGGCTTTGCCACCGTCGGAGCTCCGGTGGGTCAGCTGCTTCGACTATGCCCTCAGAGGCACCCCTGAGATACCCGAGCTGATCATCACATCGGCCCGGGGCCGGGTATCATGTCGCTTGGACGTCCCAAAGGATATGGACCGTCTCACAACAGACGAGAGCCCCGAGATCATTCTTCGCAATCGGCAGGAGTTGTGGGATCTCTTCTTTCTCGGCCAGAACGACATGAACCTGTTTCCTGGTCTTAAGCTCGAGCCCGCCCAGAGGCGCTTCTTGGGCCGCGCAGATTGTCCCCGACAGGACTTTCTTAGGCGCTACGGAAAATTGCTCTTTCGCGTGCTAAACGATAGCGTGAGTTCAACGGTTTCCTGTCTGTCAAAATATCACTAACACGCTGCTTGCTAGCTTGTGGATCTTGGTACCAAGTACCGTATGATGTAAGTTTCCATCGCATGTCATATGTTCAAAAAGCAGTCTGGAATTGGCTAATGCTTTTCAAGTCTCGCCAAGAGTCTGCCACCTGTGACGCTCCAAGCTGCTGTATACATGTGGCACCCCGAGGGAATCGACACGTTCGATGACTACCTAGGGACCATCTCGCATTTCTACGACACAAAGTCGGCCGGCACGACCGACGACATGTGGATGACCAGTATCACCCTTGCCCACTGGCGGCCCCAGACCGAGCTTGAGGGCACAATCAGCACCAGCGAGGTTGCCATCGAGAAAAACTTAGAAAAAAGCCGGAGGGCTAGTCTGAAACAGGAAAAAGGAGGGGATGAGGAAGACGACTGGGACTCGAGCGACGAAGAGGATACCGAGCGGGCACCCAACTCGATGGTCAGTGAGCCGTGGCCATTCCCGCCCGCGTCGGTCAAGGATTCTCGCACTGAGGGCGACCCGATCCGCACTCTCATCTCTAGCATCAGCGAGCAGTCCATTTCGCTGGTTATTACCGGTGACGGCATGGGTCGCTACTGGACCTGTTCACTAGTGTGCGACCTAATGGATGACCACATGATGGCGCGATGCGCCGCTGGCGTCCATGCCATCCTGCAAAACTTCATCCACCAGCAATACACGGGCAGGGCCCTGGTGTTTGCCTATCTCCTTGGTGAGATCTGTCGCAAGATGGCGCTCGAGTGCGAGCGGTTCATGAATCAGATTGACATAATCATGGGGACACAGGTAAGTCTCCCTCAAGGGGATCACAAACATGGGGTCACTGACAATTGCAGCGGACCGTCTTGTTCAAAGGAATGCAGTGGTCGAACCCAGACACGGTAGTCCAGAAGCTCAAGGAAATGCTCTGGAGCCTACAGGCTCTCCGCATCTTTGATCTCAAGCTGGAGGGTGCCCTTGACAAGATTGAGGACGCCAAAAAGAGTCTAGAGTTGACAATAGCATGGGTGGGTTGTTACAACTCGGACGAGCAGCACATATCACTAACCGTGACAATTCTGTTTCTAGGGCAGCGAGCTCCGCCCTCTAAGGCTGCGGGGAGAGACCGATCGGGTCATGGACGAGTTCAGCAAGCGCTATGGCCGGCTGAAAAATGCCCATACGGCCATCAAGGAGAGAATGTCCCAGGGCGCAAGATTCCGGGATGGGGTAAGAACCCACAGGAAAAAGGTTGAACACGTGGTGGCTGGCTAACAAGTCATAGATGGGAGCTGTTGTCAGCATTGAACAAAATGATAACATCAGCCTTCTCACCTGGATCACGGTGCTCTATCTCCCTCTCGGTCTGGTTGTGGTAAGATCCTCGACGAATTACGCAAAAGCTGCCTTCTAACACCGGCTAGGCGCTATTCAGCGTTGAGCATGACGTGGTACCTAGTTCTTATGGACGTGGCGAGTTCGCAGGCTATCTCGCCGGCATGATACTTGCCACCTTCTTCATTGCCTTCACTCTGCGCGTTATCCGTAGAAATTTGCGCGCCGCTAAGAACGGCATCAGTGAGTATTGCTCGCCGCGATGGAACAAGGTCATCAGCCTCTTTGTCCCGAGCGACAAGGCAAAGTTTCAGTCGGGGAAGTCTAAAGCTGGGGAAGTGGGTAACGAGGGTGGCGACCATAACTTGGGCGGCCTGAGGGTGTTTCCGAGGTTCGGCGCAGCTCAAAGGCTGAGCGATGTAGAGGACGGTGCTGGGCCAAGAGAAGGGGTGATGGGGTGAGGGTTTGGGGGAAATGGAGATGAAGACAGAATGACGGTGTAAGCGATTAAGCTCTGTGAGCCGAGGAAACTGTGTTCGCTGTTGTTATCGTTAGCAGTGCAACGAGTTTCTTCTCTCGTATGGTCTATGTTGGGTGGTAGAAATCCGTCTGTTTGAGGGAAAGATACATGTTAATACGTCATGAAGTCAAACATTAACGTAACTTTGCTTTTCATACTGTCGTCTTCAATTACCCTGCCCTGGGAGCGGACACTTGACATAGGTAAATAGCAAAATATGTAGGTTTATATATATCTCACCTGAGCTTAATCTAGTCTGGGGTATTCTCATCTTTAACCCCTCTGAGAGTGTAGAAATTGCAGTGCGTTCGAAGGATCGATGACCTCCAAACCCACCGCGTCCAAAACCACCACCACCACCACCCCCTCCACAAGCACTCCCCCCTCCTCCTCCCCCACCGCACGCCGCCCCTCTACAGCCCGTATT
>Ga0247758_1001330_pt1 | contig 18906 bp, 18 predicted proteins | sample UWRJL156409C4_FD_180950 | JGI IMG/M metagenome (GOLD analysis project Ga0247758, IMG submission 180950) | Plant litter microbial communities from Arlington Agricultural Research Station in Wisconsin, United States - UWRJ-L156-409C-4 | ecosystem: Environmental > Terrestrial > Plant litter >...
GGACCGGGCTTTCTCGGGGATAGGGTTAAAGGGGCGGTGATGAGGGGGGTGACGTATGGGGTGATGGGGGTTATGGGACTTTTGGGGGGTTTGTTTGACTGGTAGGGGGATTATGAGTATACGCCTCAGTAGGGGGTTGAAAAGATAGGAGATAGGTCACTAACTTTAGGGGAAGGGTGAAGGATTTCTGTGTATCTAATTGCCTGGAGGACAATGTCGTTGATGAATACAGCTGATCGGCTGCCCCTGCGCCCTGAGGCTAAGGTCGAAGACGGTGTTTTTGATATTCTCTATCGTCACCAGTCCACAAAATACCCGATCCCATCCCCAATAGTACTCGACGCTACTCCCGCGTGGTCCTGCCCTATGTACTCCTTGAGCGTCACATCTCTTGTCCGCTGGCTAGCCTGGATGCGGTAAAACAACTCATGGGTCACCTCGGTCTGCTTGAACGACTGCCAGAGCGCTTTTCGCTCCTGGAATGCCAATTCGGTCTCGGTGCGCCGGCGCTGGGGAAACTGCTCCGCCGATCCATAGGTAATAAACACGGCGGGCTTCTTCGCCGTAGCTCCGGTCCCGGTTTCGTTCACGCATTTCAAGACAGGCTCCTGCAAACATGCCGTTCCCCATCTCCGCGTGACCTCCTCCAACAGCGATCCATTGTTCCAGATCATGGTCGGCGTTGCAGCAAGATACGTGTCAAACATGCCCGGGTAGGTAATAAGCGCGTACACAACAAACACACCGCCAAAGGAATGGCCGTACAGGGCGTCTCGCGTGAAGGTGACGGAGGGAAAGACCGTGTTTTGCACCCATGGGCGCAGGGTGCCATTGATGAAGGCGATGAAATCTTCGGCACCCGACGGCGGATCGCCCGCGGGCCCCGGGAGTGGCGGCCGCATATCGACAAATCGCCGCGAGAGATCATAGACATTATTGCTAAGCGGGTAACCGATAGTCACGACGACACTGTCGGGCTGGGCCGAGTCGACGGGCTTCCGCCGCTTGAAGTTCTCGGCCGCAGTAAGCCCGTAGGCGTTGCCATCGGTGACGTACCTATGAGGTTTGCTTTAGTGAAGGAGTTTGTCGCAAAGGGCGAAGGATTACTTGCATTGTGAGGGCCGTCTTGTTGGTGGCCTCCCGAGACTCCCACTCGAATGGCCAGGATACGCCAATCTGATAGGTGATGTTCTTGAATTCATTGATGGCATTCCACATGGCGTAGTTGGGAAGGACCGTGGCGGGAAAGGGTGGGAAAGCCGTAAAGGACCAGCTGCTAAAAGAAGCCATCGTGCTACCCACTACCTATTGATGGTACCTCTAGCTAGCTGAAGAACGTGGGACTCGCGAGATACCCAGCTTATATATATGCAGATCGGGAGCTTTTCACCCGACAACTTCGTTGCCCGGAGCGGAGGGAATTGTGCACTAGTGGTGATGTGCATTCGAGTGTGTGCTGGTTCGGCGAATGGAAACCCTGGTTGCGATCCAATAGAATGACCTGATGACGCTGATGCAGCTGAACTGAGGGGGGATGCCCCCGCACCCAAATCGGGCATGGCATCGGCCTTCAATTGCTCCACGCTGCCGTGCGGGAAGACGGGCTATCCCGTCGGCAGACCCAGGTAGGTTGCCAGGGTACCAGGTTGTCAATTACCCACATTACGTCGAACTATCAACCACAACATCAAAACAAATTTAGGTCACGAGCCAGAAGAGACTGATACTCTTCATCAGCGTTGATCCACTCCTACCCGCCAACCAACCCATTCGGTCTACCCGCCGCGACCCTGAACCCATACACAAATGTAAACCTCCAAGGCTCCTCCTTCGGGTGCACCGACCAGCTCAACAACACACCGCACTCAAATCGGACAGTGGCTCAATCCGTAAGCCGTCGAGGCGGACGTCCCGGCCGAGCCTCATCTTGTCAAAGCGATCCAGTTCTTGCACAATGGCGGTGCGTGCGAACTCCTCGTCGGGAAATGGGGTAATCGTTCCGAGAGTAAAGCTGGTGCAACCGGGGAGATAGAACTTCGCCATGGACGAGGCGATGTTGTATATTGTAGCGGAAGGGTCGCTCCCCTTGGCCATTTCCGCAGCATAACCGTCAATTGCTGTCTGGGCTGCTCCTGTGATGTTCGTCATTTTGAGCGATTATGGTGTCTGTATCGGATTCTACTTTTGTAAATGGATGTTGTCGGTGATAAGACATATAAAGTACAAAGGGGAAGGGACAAGTTGGAGGGAGAAGTTAACTGCGATTGACGACTTAGATACAAGGCCTCGATGTTGAACACCGGTCTTTTTCTCTCGGCTAGCTTCGTCCAATACGGCAGATGAAACACGAATGAAACTCACAACCTCTGCCCGTCCACAAGAGAGAAAAAGGGGGAAAAGTATATCAGTTGGGCTGTCTGCCAATATTACCTTACTCCACTCTAAGCTGCTAATACGACGGTTGAACTCGGTCTCGACCCTTTCACGATTGTGCCGTCGTCTCCCTAAGACGCCCTCAATTCCGGCAGGTACCTTAACATCGTCCTCGTCGACTTAGGGTTATTATGACACATCTAATATGAGTCTCGCCCTTTCCAAATACGGCGGCGTAACCATTAACGAAACAACCAGTACCACTACACCTCGTCCCTGCGTCTACGAGTTGCAAAGCGAATGGATGACCATCATGAGCAAGGAAGTTAACAAACACTTCATTGGCAACTGCGTTCCTATCGCGGTGAGTAAATGCCAGATTCTCGTGCATGATGAGACGTGGTGCGAGAACTGGTGGCTTTCCGGCCTCTGGAATAACGGCAGCGCGACCCTCGAGTCTATTACCCAGCAATTCAACAATGTGGCCTCGTCCGTGACGAACCATATGAGGATAGTCGGGTGGGACTGGAAAGCTAAAGATGACTCTTTCAACAAGCCGACCGCTGAAGATCTTAGGGTTGGCACGGGGACTCCAGAGCGGACTGGTCTGTGCATGCGGTTGAATAACGAATAGTTACCATTTATCCCACATATATATTGCCGGAACAGCCCGATAATACGAGAATACGACAATAAGCAATACGAAAATAAGTCCCTGTGCCTTCCCCACCGGTATTTAAACCTCCTCTCTGCCAGTCTCCTGTTGCACACTGCGCAGACGTCGACGCAACCCAAACCCTCTTAGCCTGTGGGTAAACGCGGTATCACCCACATGGATCTCGTCAATGGGCTCCGTTTGGACCTCCCGCTTATCTTCATCGGACCCCCGAACCCAACCAGCAAACCACCTCCCTATCTGCCCCCGACCAATTTTATAACTAAAAGCCCAGCCCATAGCGGGCGCTACAATCACCAAGGAAGTAAGAAATATTATAAGCAGGATAGTTCTTAAAGGGAGGTTCTGGTGCTTAACGTCCCATTCTACCGCGGCGACGCCAAAGAGGCCGGCAAGGAAGGTGAGCGGGGCAAATATGACGGTGATAACGGTGAACACCATGAGCATTTTAGAGGAGCGGCGGGCGCTTTCGGCTTCTTCGACAAGTTTGCGAGTGTGGATCATGTCATAGAGGGAGGTGTACTTAGAGGAGGGTTCGTCAGTCTCTAATCCTGGTGTTTTCTGGTGGTGTACCTATGTAGGTAACAGAGGAAAATAAACTTACCATCTCTATTGCAGAGACGCATTTCCGGTGCAGGCTCTCCATTTGGCTCTTGTAGTCAAGCACGCGCTGCTCGACCGTTTCGATGAACGGGTGGTGGTTCTCGTTGTGGTCGCCCCTCGTATGTGGACCTAGAAAATTCCCGGTCTGTTTGTGAACCCACGGATGAGCCGCCTTGATGCTCTCAACCACATCCAGTTGCTCAGTCAGGAGCTGCAGGAGGATTTCAAGCTCGCTCTTGATTCCAAGGAGGCTGGTGTAGCCCTCGCTGCCGAGCTCTTCGTCCTCGCTCCGCTTAGCACCCTTCTTGTCAGATGGCTTCTGAGTTTCCGGATCTTTCCAGCTCTGCTAGGTGCGTAAGTAGGTAGGTACTTAATTGCGACGTCCGGGAGGGCAGGCTTACGCTGCGGTTGATTCGACTCTCGAACACGTAAAAGACGTCAATATAGTGAGACGTCGCACGGTGTCGGTGCGATACATCAAGCATGATGGACGAGCTTGTCAAAAGGATCAAGGCCATGAGGTCGAAAACCGTGTACACACTGGTGGGATAACGAGGGTGGGTGGTCAGCTTGTTGCAAATATGGTCATAGAGGTCCCCTGGTGTATCCAAGCTGCTGTTGATCTCCGAGGCATTGCTAGGGAAGAAAGTGACGACTGTGTCTAGTCAAGTTAGTGCAACGTAATCTAGATCCAATGCAATAGGAATATCCCTCACCAGGGTTAATAGCCCAAATCCAAAGTTGATCGAACATGAGGACCTTTGGGATTTCCTTGGGCTCCTCATCCTTGTCTCCCGGCTCCCTGGGCTTCTCGGGGCCGGATACCGGATTTGCTGTTCTACCCTTGGCTGCCTGTGCATTAATCTTGGCCAGCTTGGCTTGCTTGGCTTTGAAGGCTCTCACGTATGTCGGCTCGATTTCCTCTGTCCCCGTCTCGTGGTTAAGCATGTCAGGGCCGCCTCTGATCTTACGCTCTTTCTTGTTTCCGTCCTTCCTTTTACCCTGCAGGTTCATCTTCAGCTCCCCCTTCAGCTTTTCCCCCAGTCTTTTACCCTCGTTCTCCCCCTCCCCCTCCCCCTCACCCTCGCAAGATCGATGATAGGCCTCCTCAATGAACGGGCGCCCATACTGCTGTAGCGATCGCATGGGGTGCAGAGCTCCGTCCCACGACGGCGAGGTGATGCTGTAGTTGTAGAGCAGCTGATGCCTTCTCGACTTCTGGTGTTTTAGGAACTCCTCAATCTCCCTTTCAAGCTCCGTTCTCGAGTGAATATACTTGGTCTGTACCTTCTTCTCGGAAGGAGCGCCGGTAGTACTTGGGGGGAAAGGACTAGGGACCAACTCGTCCCAGTCAAGCTCTTGGTCGGCATTTTTGAGACGGTCTTGGGCCTTGCTCATCTCCTCCTGGTAGAACTGAACTTTGCTGCGGCATTGGATCACGCGGTCCCGTAAGGTGAGGAACTCGGATGTGTCCCAGTGTAAGTATGGCATCTTCATATTGCGTTAGTTGGCAGGACCCAGCAAGATAAGCGGCTTTGGGGAGAGGACATACATAGAGCACCATTTGCGACATTTTGGGCGGGCATGGCAAGAAGCTCACCGACTTCGGCCGGGCGTCGTGGCCAGGTGCGGCTTCAGGCAAGAAGGCGCGGAAGAGGGGCGTCATGTAGCGGGCGTGGGGTGAGCGGTGATGCGGCCGGTGCTCCCTTGACTTCCACACTTCCTCGTCTAACACCACTGTGGTCAGGTCGGTTTTGGAGCCCGTGGCCTTTGAAACCGCGCGCAGGACATCGGCGACCCAGGCCATGTTATTACATGAGACGTGAATCCAGTGCAGCAGTTCCTTTCCGTCCTTATCCTTGGGCCGATACCAGCCAGAGTCTGGCCCCGATCCGGCGCTGAGAAATTTGTGCAACGGAACAGACCGAAATCCCTTGTGGCCGCGGCTCGTCGTTCCTCGCTCGAACTCGGCAATCTGGACATGGAATTCGGCTTCGTCCCTGAGACATCGGAGGTCGTTGATGTAGTCGTTGATCCCCATCCGCATCTGTCGCCCATCGACTAGCTTATCGTGTGTCGATTGCAGTTCCACACATCTCTGATTCGCCAAGGTGTGAGAACTGCCGGGCTCTAACAAAACTGCGCTGCTCGACTCAACAATCTAAGTAGCGTAACATTAAACATGTCAGTTGCCTCTCGCTACCTCTCTCTTGGCTATGTGGGAAGAGGTCTCACCATTTTGTTCGCCACAGTCATCGTGTCGTCTTCAGACTGCAACGGAGTGGGAAGCTGTTCGGTAAAACTCCAAATCTTTCGAAACTTGGGCCCTATCAGCTTCAAGAACTGTTCGTGGACCCCCTGAAGAAAACTATCTCCGGGCTCGAGCTGCTTGAGCAGTGCCGGGCCAGGATGAGATCCCAGCCCCAGAAGCTTCGAGATCCCCCCCTGAAGCTCTCTGTCTGCGAGCACAATGCTTCCTCTGTCTAAGTGTCGTCAGTCCAGCGTCGAAGATCCTGGCCGAGGGAAGAAAAAACAAAGGTAGGGTACTTACGAGGAACTCCGAAGAAAGCTACGCTCATGTTATTCCGTTTTAGAAGTTCAGCATATTTTTTGTTGTGGGCGCTTCCCTTGGCCTTCGCCTCCTCGAGCGACCTAAGAAGCGCACGCTTCAGGACTAGGCCACCCGTACTATGGCAGGCGAAATGAATGGGCGCGCCGTCCTCTATCAGTTCCTCCTTGTTGCAAATGGAATCAAGGAACTCTATCGCGTATGGTTCGAGCCCCTCGCCGGACGGCAGCGTTTGCCGAAGAGAATGGAACCGATGAAATGCCACATTTTCGGTGATGCCGCAGTACATCTCAGGGACAAGCTTATCATCGCCCGAAAACCATGAACGGTCCCCATTGCATCCGATCGCAGGCACCAGGACAATACTGCGAAATGATCAGCCACGAGTGAGGAGATCTTCTGGCGATATAGGATACTTGAATGGCACACTTACTGCAGCAACACATGTTTATCTTCGGCACTCACGACTGGGGCGCCGGCCAGAGGAGGGTATCGTTGCAAGCTCATGGTGTCTCAGACACAAGGGCAAACTTCTTATCACTTCGGTGGGATAGGAGCCGGAGTCGGATTATGAAAGTAGAATGATTACAGAATACCGCAAGGGCGAGCGAGCGATCGCAACCACCGTATATATGCACCCGGGGCAGGAATTAAACCAACCCCTCCGTGTCACTGCCAGCATCATACGATGAACATCCAATGTTTCCTACACGGCAATCTCATCAATGGCATGATATAAAGTACCGAGGTGTGGCATCCAAATGCATCTTCTGCTTCCGCGGGGCAAGCCACCAAAGCACGCCGCGCTGCTGTCGGCGAATGACGTTCGAGCCAGGCAACCACACAGCCAATATTGCCACACCTTGAGCTGCAAACCCCTTCTACTTTCAGCTGCGGCTGGCGGTCCGTGGCCGCGGTCTTCACATCTGAAGGATTCTGGGTTTGCCAGTGGCATGACGCGTCCAACAACATGGCCAACCACTTGGTAGTAAGTAGGTCTTGTATTCAAGCAGGATGCGCCGCACACCACCAATTTCCCTCTCAGATATCAAGCTAATTTTCAGGTGTATTATTTTCGAAAACTAAATCCCTACCTTACCTAAGCAGCTGCCGCCATTGTTGGGTAGTGTAAGTGGGGCGAAGGGCAACTGGTGTAAAAAGTTACCACAAGAGACACGGTGAATAGACGGAAGATATAAATAAGCATGAACGATTGACAGCTAAAGTGACGAGACATCGGCAAGTTAATGCCAATGACAAAACTAAGTGTCGAAGAAATATAAGGTTTTCAGAAAATAACACCTCTGGTGCTTATAGCGCAGGCCAGACAAGGGTGTAGATTTAGTTCAGTCGCACACCTTCGGCGCGGCCGAAACTGGAAAACAAGTGCTTCCAACCTCGAAGTCCAAGTCCGGGATAGGGGTCTACGTGTAAACAGACTTCGCCGAGCCGAGGCCAAGTACGGCTGTGGTTTTCAAGTGGATTACAAAGCCCCAACGATCTGCTGCAGAATATAGGCACAAGCATGAAGCGGGCGTTCCGGTTGTTCGGTAGAATCCGCTGTCAGCAAATCGCCATCCAGCCAAGCCGAATCTCGCAGTTTCATTGGAGCAATCGGGCTGTGATAAATTGACAATCACCATATTACTTGGCCCAGTTAGGTAGGTTTTCGGAATCCAGAAATATCCCCAGATATGGTCTTCCTCCATGCCCCGTTCAAATCGTGAGAGGTTGGAATCATCACTCTGGCGCCAAGATCACCACGCCTCCTACTCGCGCCGCGACTGAACGCCACCAACCAAAAATTCACGATGCAGTGGGCTGGTATCCTTGTCCTCGCGGCGCTCACCAACGCGGCGCCGCAAACCGGCGGTCTGAATGGGCGGGGCTCCACGATGCTGCGGTTCGGATGCGAGCAGATCGTCATCGACCGCATCGATCCCCTTGTGAACCCCGGCGCGGCCCCGTCGCCGCATCTGCACCAGATCGTTGGAGGCAATGCCTTTAATGTGTCAATGCCGTTGACAGATATCGCAGAGCTGGCGACATGCACGACATGCAGTTACTCCGAGGATTTCTCAAATTACTGGACGGCGAATATGTATTTCAAGGCGAGGAACGGGAGCTTCAAGCGGGTTCCTCAGGTGCCGAACAGGTTTGTGGACGGTACCTAGAGCATCTAACATGTATCGGGTGCTGATATGCCCGCAGACTCTTGTTCAGCGATCAGTTTACGACGAAAACGAAGGGTGGTTTCGTCGTCTATTATGTCTCACCCGGAAAGGGACAGGTCACCGCGTTCAGGCCGGTAAGAAGAGCTGCTACATGAGTCTCTTTCGACACGTTCTGACATTGACTTCAGGGATTCCGTATGCTCGTTGGAGATGCGAACAGGCGCACCGCTCCGGCAAAGACATTGAAGTCGCAGACTTGCTTCCGTTGCTTCTCGGGCACCAATTTCAAGGGAGACGATGCCGCACCATGCGCGGACGCGAGGTGAGTCTCCGCCCGCGGATTGAACGCCTTTCGTGGACGCATCGGATACTGATCGTGATGCCGCTGCAGATTGGATACCGAAGCCATGCCGTCGGGTCCTTGCCTGGGTGGCATCCGCTCTAATATTTTGTACCCCACGTAAGTCACATCAAAAGAACTTCCACTCTAGAGGCACCCAACTGATAGAGCTTCAGCTGCTGGGATGGCAAGAACCTGGACAGTCCCGATCACCAATCCCACGTCTCATACCCCTCAGCCGGACCCCAGACGTTCACCGGGTCCAGTGTTGGAAACGGCTGCCCCTCGACCCACCCTGTCAAGATTCCTCAAATTATGTTGGAGGTAAATATCACACCCAGTTGTGTCATTGCCCGGGAGATTCTGACCTGCGCCACAGATTGTGTGGGACACCACGGCCTTCAACAACAAGGCCGAATGGCCCGAGGATAACATCCAGCCCTTCTATTTGAGCACCGGAGACCGAACCGGCTATGGGCAGCACGGTATGCCTCCGTCCACCCACTTGGCGCTCTGATCGGTGATAACTAACGCTCTAGCAGGTGACTACGTCTTCGGCTGGAAGGGAGACTCTCTTCAGCGTGCCATGGACGGCGGTTGCACAGGAGCATCCTGCAAAGACCTCAAGGTCCACACCAACGCCGAGGCAATCAAGTGCAAAGTGCCGGAGCGAGTGAACGAGAAGTGGGAAGGATGTAAGTGTCCTCTTCATACGAGAAGCAGTTTCACATGCTAACCAAATCGCCACAACAGGGCTTCCCGCTCTTCCCGGAATGGAGATGTGAAGCGGAGCTAGCTTGTTTGCCTCGAGGTGGAGACCTCGGGAATGATTGGGTAATCTTTAGGACGTGTCAAAATGCAGACAGCAGAGAATTTCAGTTAAACATCAAGACCTTTCATTCCTCATACCCCCCAAATTGCAACCAAAGCCCCACCAAGCTCCAGACCGTAATGCATCTCTTTGTTCAAACCCCCACTTAAAATATCGGCCCCTTTCCCGCTCAAACCCCCTCGGGCAAGAGCCCCTGTGCACGAGCTTCCTCCACTAGCTGGTTGTACACAACCAGCTTCTCCTCATACTCCAGCACCAAGGGATCCTTACTGCTACGCTTCGTTTCATCGCTGCCACCAAAAGCCCGCACCGCAGCATAATAAACATCCGCCAGTGCACGGCAGACACCACTGAGAGTGACAGACGAGCACTGATAATACAGACTATTTTTTTCCAAGTCAGCGAGCATCCTCTCCCTCTCACCCCACCCCTAGAGATCAACTCACTCCTTTTTGAAATTATCATCAATCCTCAACCTCCCGCTCGCCGTAAAGCGGTTCTGTTTGCGGTAGTTGTGATAGCCGAAATCATGGCGATGGCATGCCGGAACAAACGGAAAGCCGAGCGGGTTGTCGGGGGACGAGGTGCAGCCATCCGTGGTCCAGTCCAGAGTGGCTGGGTCTTTGGCGTTGCGCTTCGTCGTGAAGGCGGGGAGGGTGAGGGTGAAGAGGTAGTTGTCTGTGGTGGCGACCAGGGCAGCAGTCTGTCGGCTCTCGAGTTGGGAGGGGAAGGCGAAGGCCGATCCGGCAAGGGAGAGGAGGAGGGTAGTGAGCTTGAGCATCGTGATGGCAAGGGAGATGGATCTTGGGGGTGGAGAAGTGGGTGGTAGCTGTCTACCAGCAGGAAGATTTAAAGCTGGGTTGTGGGAAGGTCTTTATACTACCACACAAGCTTTGACAACGTGTGTAGGGCGTTGCGTGTAATGTGAAGGCAGATCTGTTCGCTCCGATATCACCTGCTCCCCGGATGCGGACTCGGGCGCTTGAGCCATGCGACGTCAAAAAGATGGTTGGCAGCGAGGGGCTCCCCAATCCCACAACATGTGTGACCTAATGGTCCCATGGCGTCATCCAATTGGCCTGTGCCAGCGGCTGTGTCAATCAGTGGGAATTTTACCCGGCAGCTTGTGCCTCTAGTCCTGATTGCGGCTGGCTTTAAGGTAGGTAGAGGTTGCAATCGGTTATTCAATCCAGGCTTGGTCCTCGGTGAGCTGCGGGGAAATATTAACCTCTTTACACCTGTTCGGCTCGCTGTAAGACGGGCATGCGAACCCAACTTAATTCCCACCGCCTGCCACAGTGGTTCTCTAGCCTCACGGTACCGAGGATGCGATGGAGACGGCTAGATATTTCATGCATTATTATTGAGCTATTGTGTTGCCCTGGACACTTCCCTTTTCCGGAGTCGTTCCGAGGTTGCACTTGCAGCTGTCAAATGTGGCGGCGGACCGGGAGCAGCTGTCTACTGGCGAACGAAGGCGCTTGGTGTCCCCACCACAGGCGCCGGACCCACCGGCCAGTGTCTCGGAAACCGCCGGTCTGTCATCGGGCAGCAGGGGATTGGCTGGAGGGCGAAACCTTCCCCACAGCGCTGGCGCCCAAACCAGAAGGAAGCAAAGTCACGCTTCACGACAGTGCAACATCGCGCCTGTCTCGGCCGGTTTTCTCAACCCCGCTGTTGCATTTTCGGGGCTGTCGCCATCACCAACTGGGCTTTACCACCGCCGCCATGGATTCTTCTGGCAAAACAGCCGACGGGAACGGAGCGTACTACGATCTTGGCACGTTCGAGCGCAAAGTCTCGACGCACAGTTCCGATGCCCAACGGTGGTTCAGCAGAGGCCTCATCTGGTGCTACGCCTTCAACCACGAGGAGGCCGCGCAATGTTTCCGACGCGCCATAGCCGCCGACGCCGATTGTGCCATGGCCTACTGGGGAGTCGCATATGCCCTCGGCCCAAATTACAACAAGCCGTGGCAGGCGTTTGACGACGGGGAGCTGCAAAAGGTCGTGGCCGAGTCGAGGCACGCACTGGCCGCGGCCGTGGAGAAATCATCCAGCGCTTCCGGGGCCGAGCAGGCGCTCATTAAGGCATTGAAGGCCCGGTATCCGCAGGAGGATGGTGAGGCCGGGCAGCTACTCGACCAGCGGTATGCCGAGGCCATGGAGCCTGCGTATCGCAGCTTCCCCGAGGACCTGGATGTCATGGCGCTCTATTCTGATGCCCTCATGAACCTGACTCCCTGGAAGCTGTGGGATCTGCGAACTGGCGAACCGGCCGAGGGCGCTCGAACTCTAGAGGCGAAACAAATTCTCGAGAAGGGACTCGCAAAAGATGCATACCACGCGGGACTCCTCCACCTCTACATCCACCTGATGGAGATGTCCGGCCACCCGGAGCTGGCTCTCCGATGGGCCGACAACCTCCGCGGCCTGATCCCCGACGCCGGCCACCTCAACCACATGCCATCCCACCTCGACGTGATCTGTGGAGACTACCGTCGCGCCATGGCCTCCAACAGCCAAGCCATCACCTCCGACGAGCGCTTCCTCGACCGCTCGGGCGCCTTCAACTTCTACAGCCTATACCGCTGTCACAACTACCACTTCCTCATCTACGCCGCCATGTTCGCTGGGCAGTCAGCCATCGCGCTCGCCACAGCCGACGCCCTTGTCGCTACCCTCCCCGAGGACCTCCTCCGCATCCCCTCCCCGCCAATGGCCGACTGGCTTGAGGGCTTCATCGCCATGCGCGTGCACGTCCTCATCCGCTTCGGCCGCTGGTCGGACATCATCGCCCTCGCGCTGCCCTCCGATCCGGAACTCTACTGCACCACGACGGCCATGACCCACTACGCCAAGGGCGTCGCGCACGCAGCCACGGGACACATCCCCGAGGCAGAGGAGGAGCAACGCCTCTTCCAAGACGCATTCGAAAAAGTCCCTTCCTCTCGCACAGTCTTCAATAACACTTGTACTGATACGTTGGCCGTGGCCGCCGCCATGCTCGCCGGGGAGCTAGAGTACCGAAAGGGGAATATCGACGCCGCGTTTACCCATCTCCGCCAGGCCATCGCGTTGGATGATGCTCTCCCGTACGACGAACCGTGGGGGTGGATGCAGCCGACGCGCCACGCGTATGGTGCGCTACTTCTGGAGCAGGGGCGCGTGGAGGATGCACTTGAGGTGTATGCTGCGGATCTGGGGTTCAGCGATGCCTTGCCGCGAGCGCTGCAGAGGAGGAACAATGTCTGGGCGTTGCATGGCTACCACGAGTGTCTTGTGAAGTTGGGGAGGGTGGCCGAGGCGAGGGTGCTGGGTCCGCAGTTGGAACTGGCGTTGGCGGTCGCGGATGTAGAGATCAAGGCGTCGTGCTTCTGCCGGAGGAGTGAAGGGAAGATAACTGAATTGCATTTGTAAACTGCAGGTGGGTAAAATCCCAGTGCTGGGAGGAAGAATGAAAGCCCCCGAGGTGGACAAATGAAACTAAGAATTACCTAATTAGCCGTACAGCAATGATGTCTAAATAAGGTCTGAATGAATGTGAAACCAGCCAATGAAGGAAATACCAGCAAGACTCATACCATTGCGCCCGGGGCCTTCCCCTCTATACCCGAGTCTACTCTCTTCTCAGCGGCAACCACAGCTTCCTCTAATGCTTGGTCTCGATCCCACAGGAAGCATAGAGTCGTTTCCTTGCTCACTTCCGGCTGCTAGTTTGGACGTCATGTCCTTCTCAACCAGAAGCAGTAACTCCTTATGTCTTGCGACCGTCATCTCGTTCTGTCGAGCCTTCCTTGCTCTCTGGCTCCCTGTATCTCGGCGATGTTCTTGCTGTGGATCACCTTCATCTGGCCGCCATGCTCTTGGTACAGTTCTCGAAGGTTGAGATCCTCCTCACTGTCGAGTTCGCTCGTATCCGGAGAGGGGGACAAAGTGCACCGATGGGCCTCCCGTAGCCGCATGATATGTCGCTCAGCCTGGGTCAGCTTCTCCTCGGCCCGCTGCCTGGCCGTAGACTCTGCCTCCAACTTGTCGTTGAGCGCCTGCTTCTCCCCTGACACAATTGACAGCTGCACTCCCATCGCGCGCATCGTTGCCTCAGCCCCCTTCAGCCTCTCCTCAGCTCGATGCCTGGCATTGCTCTCCGCTTGCACATCGTCATAAAGGTCCTGGTTCCTCGCAGACACCTGGCACAACAGTCGCTTCGCCTTCACCCCCTCTTTCTCAGCCAGCGCCTTCGCAGCATGCACCTCCTGCAACCTTTCGTGATCCTCGGCGAGTGCCTTGGCCCACACGGCGACATTTGCCTCTGCCGCATGCACCTTCTTGTCGGCCTCCGCTCTCGCCGTGCCAATGAGCTCCACCACCTGGGACATTATAGCGATCTCCTCTCCTATCTCTTTCAGTCTCTCGTCGGCAACCACCGTAGCCGCGGAGGCCCTGTTGAGAAGAGACATAAGATCTTCCGACATCTTTACGAGCCTCAGATTTTGGTGGTCGGCTTTCTTAAGCAGGGTCTTCGTTCGGTGCAGCTCATGTTTGACATGGCGGAGTTGCTTTGAGTTGTCACTATCCTCCACGTCCCGAGGGATAGCGGTCGAGTGATGCGTGTTGCTTGGCCGCCTATTTCCCATCCCCAACCTCCCCAGACTGTCCACCCTCTACATCATCAACGCGCGCAGCAGCAGCTGCATCAACAACAATCCGCTTCCACCTCGACGCGACATCCCCCCGCTGGTCCTTGTGGTACTCCCTACAGAGACACAACCCCGCCAGAACACGCAAATCCTTCGTCGTGACCTGGCTAGGTTCTGTAGCCGCAAGCGTCGCGAGAAATTCCTGCGCGGCCTTGGTTGCGGGGTTCTTCCACTTTTGGAAGTCACAGCGGACCGGGAGATCTTTTCGTGTGCCAGTGGTGCAGGTTTTCTGGCTCTGGCGGTTGTGGCCTGGGCATTGGATTTCGCCACGCAGGGCGGCGCCGCGGATGTCAAGAAGGGAGTGGGGGTCCCAGCGCGCCGTCGTCGTCATCACTGCGCGGGATGGAGGTCAGGTCGTTGTGGGTTTGTTTGGTTGCATGCAGTGGTGGTTTGGGTTAGGTTGCGTCTGCGACGGGCCATCCGATTTTTTGGGCGCGATCGCCTGGCCGCGTAGGTCCCTGCAGAGGGTCTTTTAGAACGGTTTAGTGTGCTGGGTCCACGTGGTTTTGAAGAGATGTGGTTGGCTGGCCAAGATCACTGCACCACGATGTCGAGCCAACTAGATGCGCTAAACCGCAAAGGTCGAGAAGCAAATTACCTTTTTGGCCCAAGATCTCTCGGCCGGCAACGCGCGTCAATGCTGTTTCGCAACAACACTATTGATGTTCAACCAGGGATGGTTTTCATTTGAATATGCAGTTGGGTTGAGAAAGCTCCTCGCCAAGTTGTTTTCGTGTAACCGCGGATGAGAGGGATGGTTCGATGGCATCTCTGGGCGTGGCACGGAGCCCTTTCTAACACTTGCCCCTGACCTCCTGTTTGACTGCCCATAGGAAGCGGGCACTTCGCACCAAACTCAAAATCCTGTGTACCTAACCGAGGGGACCAACACAACTTGCGCCAAGTCTGAGCGAAACGCCCGCAGATGAATTCAATTCTCCTCCAACACCAAGGAATAATGTGAGTTCGGATTGTGCCTAGCATTTGCAGCAGATGGTCTATCACACGATGCCGTCACATGATGACAAATGTAGTGATTAAGCGTTGGTATCTTCATTTTTGGAATCATCGAACAAGTTTTATAGAATGATAGATAAATAAGAAGACGGACTCACCGATCTGGAAGGTGACGGAATGCGCCTGGTCTGGATGACAGGAATGGAGGACGACTGCGGTCGTGGAATGGCAGATTGTGTTTATAACCAACACCCTGCCCACGCCCGGAGTTCTTCAGGTGCCTCTTAAACGTTACACAAACGCCGAGACTGCGGTTGTGGATAAGATGAATTTGCCTAACTCGGATCCTGCAGCCCCTGTGCCGGCGTATTTAATCCGGAAACGGCGATTCGTGAGCTTGTACTCGTCAGCCGGCACGCGTATTATCCCGTGGCGCAGGCGGCGTAGTCACTCAGAAGAAATCACGCTTCCTGCGTGGTTTGCCCAAGCAGTTCGCCTAAATCTCTGAGGCACGGGCTCCCCTGTGTTATTCGTTAAATGCTGTGGTTAATTGCGATAGTTCCGATCCAGCACGGAGGTTAGATTTGAGAGACTATCATCGTTGGACTACGCCCCGGTTTAAACTGCTAATGCTCCAATGAAAATGTGATGATAACTTCACATCCTGCCGATAAACAATGCCGCATTTGCGAAAACTTATTACTCACCGCCATACGCAGTTCGCGCATCGTCCCGCTCGGTACCGTTGGTACCGTTGCAGTTCAACATGTCTCGTCATTAGGCAGCCACGAGTTTAGTCCATCTTGAGTATGGCGTGCAGTTTGATAATCCAAAACAGGTACTCGGGTCGCTTGTGTCAGGTCACTTTGCATGTTTCCATCTCACAGCGAGGGACAATGGTGACACTCGTCTCGGTAATTGGTGATTGTTCCCGGGATTTTAAGCCGGGCCTGGATACACGGACCCTGAGATCAGAGACGGCCGACTGAGCCGCAGGACGACTGCTTTAGCCCTGAAAACACGGTAGCCGATTGCCGCCTGCAGTGTGCTGGCTGGGTTTGCGCCGGCACCGGTTGACTGTGTTCCTTCCTTCTGCACTTCACTTGGCAATCACACGAGTGGAACCGGTGTAACGTGAGTGGGGCAGATGGGCAGTGCCAGGCACTCCTGACCACCGCGGGCACAGCACAACGCCGCAGGTAATCTTGGACGCGACATAGCATTCTGCCTTTGCGCTGTCCCCAGGCTTGGTTGTGCGGAACTAATCCGGGCTGAGAATTCACCAGAGTGGGGGAGCAAAGGGGGGGTTGCAACGCAGTGGCCGCATCCCTTGTATCGTCGCACAAGAAATCACTGTGCCTTGCCGTCATCGGCCTAGTCCTGCAGCTGTTGGTAGGTGCCTGTCTCGGATTTCTGTCGTCCCACGCAGATGAGGGTACATACCCATGACGTGTAATTCCAAGCCGTGTCAACATCAACCGCTGACGGGCCGTGTCCACAACCGCAACGACAACCGCAGGTACTAGAGGCACGTAAGCCCCCATCCACCCAACTATCCCATCCGATGTTGATGGTTTCCGTCCCTGTTGTTACGCAGATAGGCCGCATTCTTTCTTTTGCTGATCCCGGGTGCATACATGGGAGTCATGGAACCTGACATCTAATTTATCTCACATCATGTCGCGCCAACCTCAGGCAATCCGTCCACGGACGTGGTCCATCGGGGCCGATAGTTCCGAAATACCTCAAGACCCCTTCCTCCCACAGGTTTCGACGGTAGACAGGCCATCATTCCTCGACACCGGGGCTTGTCTCTGCCAGTTGAATCACGGACCCGGGCCAGAGCTAGCATGGCGGTGTCTCGGCAACCAGACGGAAGCAATTGTCCAACAAACGAGCGGGAAATGGTTCAAGACCGCACATCTCAACAGCGAGAGGGACAGGCTCATGGCACCGGTCAGCGACGGCTCGACCCCTCCGATCATCGACACCTTTTATCGTCACAGTGGAAATGTGACGGGGCTTGTGGAAGACGGCGAGGGGTTGGGAGTCTGGGATCAAGCATGCACAGGTCAGAACCACTCGACATTCTCGGCATCATGGTATCGCGCGGCGGAGCAAATAGAACGGGGAGAGCGTCCGGTGGATGCGGCACCATGCTGGCGGCCTGATACCCTCCCAGTGCAGATTCAGGGTGTGGACGATTGGCTGCAAAATGGATGCAACGCGGGCTTTTTGTGTGAGTGCGATAAAGTTTGGATTGTGACGGATAGCATTAACTTGGACTTCACAGGCACTAATAACACGGTCAACTCGCTGCCGCAGTTCTGTACGCCCATCACCGAGTGTCAGATTTCGCGGCTGTTTGGGGTAGCATGCGTCAATATCTTCGACAAAAGTGAAAACATGGGAATGGGGCCCTTCGAGCCAGTCGTCTGTCCCGCAGGGAAGTACTGTCCGTTAGCACTTGAAGGGAAGACGTCTGTTGTTTGTCCAGCGGGCACATACTGCCAGCCCGGGTCGGCGGCGCCCACTCCGTGCAGTAGCGGCAGCAAATGCCCTGAGGGTTCGACATCCGAGTTGTTCCTGATTCCGGTGGCGGTCCTTCTAGGCATCGACCTGCTGATCACTGTTTTGTTGCTGGTCTTTGCATTACGGAGGAAATTCCACAACAGGAACCGTGACCGCCACGCACGACTTTCAGCCGATATTTCTCTTTACGACATGACACTCGATGATGACCAGTCATCTCAATACGACGCGGAATCCGGGTGCCGAGCCTCGGTTGGAAGCACGGCTTTCATCAAGTCAATGAGCAAGGCAACAGTCAAGGCCAGCCACGTTGGCCTCTCATTTGGTTACTCGCGTCTCACATACCAGCCCTCGGGTGCCAAGCGGCCGATCTTGCAGAACGTGACTGGGTCCATCAAGCGTGGCTCGTTGACAGCTGTCATGGGGGGCTCGGGAGCCGGCAAATCAACTTTTGTAAACGTGTTGATGGGCAAGATCCAACACACCTCAGGGGTAGTGTCAGTCAACGACACACCGGGACGGATGGCGCGATACAAAAAACTGGTGGGCTACGTCCCACAGGACGACGTCGTGTCTCCGGAGTTAACGGTGCGCGAGAACATCCTGCACTCGGCCCGAATCCGACTGCCTCGAACCTGGAGCACCGCCGACGTGCACGCCCACGTGGACGCCGTCCTCGAATGTCTCGAGTTGGACCATGTGCAAGACAGCCTTGTGGGCACAATCGGAAAACCTGTCATCAGTGGCGGGCAGAGAAAGCGCGTTAGTATCGGCATGGAGCTCGCCGCCGCACCAATGGCCATCTTTCTCGACGAACCAACCTCTGGCCTCGACGCCACGGCCGCCTCCTCCATCATGCGCACGCTCCGGGCCCTCGCCGGGCTCGGCATTACCGTGATTGCAGCCATCCACCAGCCCCGCCAGGAGATCTTCGCGATGATCGACGACCTCATCCTCCTCGCCACCGGCCAGCTCATCTACCAAGGACCCGGCGCCAACGCCAAAGCCTTCTTCGAGGCTCAGGGATTCCTCTTCCCAAGGCACGCCAACGACGGCGACGTCCTCACCGATATCATCACCGGCAACGGTCGCCCCTACAAACGCACCGGCGACATCTCGCGTAACTCTCTCATCGGGCACTGGTCAGGCC
>Ga0247758_1001332_pt1 | contig 18897 bp, 5 predicted proteins | sample UWRJL156409C4_FD_180950 | JGI IMG/M metagenome (GOLD analysis project Ga0247758, IMG submission 180950) | Plant litter microbial communities from Arlington Agricultural Research Station in Wisconsin, United States - UWRJ-L156-409C-4 | ecosystem: Environmental > Terrestrial > Plant litter >...
GAAACCTCTCAAGACGAGTCCTTCCCCCTCACCATCCAATGCCACTGCTCCCGCCTCAAAATCAGCTACCCCTCCAAACCCACCTCCCTCAACGCCTGCCACTGCTCCGTGTGCTACAAGTACGGCGTCCTCTGGGGCTACTTCCCCGGCAACGAAGTAACCATTACCGAATCCGACGGCGCCACCATCCAAGACTACATCCGCTCGGACGAAGGGCGCACCGGTCACCTAGCCTTTCGGCGGTGCAGCCATTGCGGGTGTGTGATGTGCTGGTCGCGGTTGAAGGAAGGCCCAAAGACGCTGTCGACGGGTGTGAATTTCCGGCTGGCGGATTGGAGGCTTATCGAAGGGATTCCCCAACGGACGGGGATGAAGGAGTCGAATGAGTGGCCCAAGGCTTGAAACACCAAAGGGTGAATGCAGCTGTGGACTTGTCTGTCGAGTTCGAGATCAATGCAAGTCCCTCTCGGGAATATCGGCGAGGTGCAGAACATTTGGATTGGATTTGCGTTGTGAGATGTTGTCCTTGACTAGCGCCACAAAAAGCGTAAGAATATCATAAATGGAATACTTCGTAACACATCCCTCCATTACAAACTTAAGAAACTGAGACGAGGTCTGTCAAGAGGAAATCCCCTAATTTTGACACACAACCCTCCTCAGACACTGACGCCTTCAGTGATACGCATGACATTCTTGATGTCACCGAATGAGATCCCACGACCGGCACGTTTCGCCATAATCCGTGCCGTCTTAGTGACGTTCTTGATCCTGCGCCCGTTGATGTCGATATCGGCTAGCTTGTCATATTCTTCCTCGGTGACGGTCGAGTCCTCCTCTCGCGACAAGAAGGTCTTCCAGATTGCAAGCCGAGAAGGCTTGTCCAGGGCTGGGAAATTCATGGTGAGATGGATTCGCGAGTACACTGCCGGATCCAGAACCTTCTCGCGGTTGGTGGTGAGGAACAGGAGCGATGGGTAGTACTCCAGCTCGCGGAGAAACCGCGAAACCACGTGGTTTCGATCCGGCGAATTGTCATTGCGCTTCTCGAGATACATGTCGGCCTCGTCGATAAGCTAAGTGACAAATGTCTGTTAGTTATTATTCTCTTCGAAGACAAGTAAGAGGCAACGGAATGTCTCAGCAGTGCGATTTGACATACAAGCACAGCGTTCCACCGCGCAGCCTGAGCAAAGGTCGTGCTCAACTCGTCATCCATGTCATCGGTGTCCCGAACTGGCCTGCCAGGCCTGATTGGCGTGGGGTCGTTATTGCGATTTACCACAGCCTTGGTAAGCTGGGAGAGTTCCATCTTGACAAGGGGGGCATTGATCTTTTCAGCAACTACACCGAGGGGTTAGGAAGTCCATTTAGGTAAGATTGGTGAATTTTACATACCTGATTCCGCCGTCATGGTCTTGCCCACGCCAGGGTCGCCAGCAAGGAGGATGACAAGCCCGCCACCTAAATAGTCAGCACATATCTCAACGTAATCGATTCAGACTGCTTACCTTTCCCATTAATGACGTCGTCGAAATTGTCGCCATCCTTGAGCTGATTCTCGACAAAAGACAGAATCAGATCTTTGTATCCCTCCGGCAAAACTAGGCTGTCGAAGGGCTGAGTGTTGAAGTTGATGTCCCGGATACGATCGACGTCAAAGATTTCCCAGCGCTTACCCCGCAGGTCATAGCCGCAGATGGTTGCGTCGCACATCTGGTATTGCAGATCGGTCAGGACGGGGCGCTGCTTCCCCTGTGCATCACTTTCCCCTATAATTGGTTTGTTAGCGACCAATGGCGAGGCCTGCTGGATCGGGATTCCGCACATTCTGACTCAACTGACGACACGGAACTGACAGAACGACGGCGGCGGGGTAAAGGAATCGACTGCGGGTGGTGTGGTCTTGGCGATAGAGGACGGGCTGGGCGAACTTCGTAATCGTCATCACTGTAGGAATCCTCATAACGGGCGCCACGACCGCGACGGCGGTTTAACCTTATGTCCTCTTCTGTCCGAAGCGGGCGGTGCCCACCCGGCGGCACCGTCTCGACGGGAGCTTGTGTGATAAGGGTCGTATAGTGACCCAACTTGTCAACCGGCCCCAGATATCCGAGACCCGCGTTACGCCTGCGGGGATGGCCGATCACGTCAAGAATGATGCGGCGCTCCAGCTGCTTGCTTGAGTCGGCCCCGGCCAGCTTGCGATCTCGTTCGTCCGGGAGATAGGCCATGTACTTCTTCCCGACGAGCTCCTGGAATCGCTTGCCTCGTTCAATGCACTTCTGCCGAACAATGTCGCCATCACGCACGAACCTTTCAGGGATGGCTGTCAGGCCGGCAATTTTCCGTGTGCCCTTGAAAGAACTGACGCCGAGGAAGTGGGTGCGGTATCCAAACCGATAGCCATCGTAGTCGACGGCGCAGCCAATGATCTCGTAGTAGAAGGGGTCGTGGAGAGCAAGGGCGCTCGATGTCACAGTGTAATAGCAGCCGTACTCTGTAGTACGGTCATCCGAGTCGTAAACGATCTCGCCGGGCGGAAAGAGTATCCACAGGTGCTTGAAGGTGATAATGCCGTGTGGAACGAGCTCGGCACTCACTGCGAATGCCTCCGCCAGGTCGGCCTTGACGATGGAACGGATCTGCAAAAGGACGGCCTTGACGACCTCGTTCTGCTCGTCCTCGACTGCTTTCTCGAAACGCTCCCAGCGCCAGAAGAACTGGCGGAAGGGGGCCTTGAAGACGAGATACTTCACCTCGGGAGTGAGGTTGTCGTAGCCTTTGAAGACCTCAAAGAGGACCTTGCGGACCTCGGGGTTGCAGACTTCGAGCGAGTGGATGGCGACGCGCATCTTGCCCTTAACTTCGGTAGGCATCACACGCTTGCGGACGATGATAGGGTGGATGCACTCATCTGCCTCGACGGTGTTGATGTCGACATCGGCGGGGATCTCGTTGACCCAGTTGATGCAGCACTGGCACTTGCGGGGGCCCTCGTACAGGTCCTGCACCAGCCTCTCGCGGTCCTCATCGCTGAGTCGAGCATCGCCCTCATTTCGAATAGCGTCTGCAAGTCTCTCGATCACCGCGAAGGGTTCATCGCCCGATGTGAGCAGATCGTCGACGGTGTTGCTCGTCATGGTGGAGTTTGGAAGGTTGGGAGGTTGGATGTGGGTGAAGAATTCGCTGTCAATCCACAGCAGCTTCTGTCTCCTTTATGTCCCATCCCCATTCACGACGGTAGGTGATGCCGGCCATGTCTGAGGCTTCACTGCCTCAATGGGGCGAGCGCCAAGCCGATCTCAAACACCTCGATTGGCTCTCGTGCAAGCCAGGCCCGATGTGTTCTTTCGGAACAACATCTGATTAGCCCCGACAGCTGCAGCGTTCAGGCAGCCGCAAGGCAGCCATGCGCCATGGCACCAATAATCGCAGCCCTGGGGACGCTGTGGTGCGGAGAATGAAGTCCGCAGCGTGGGGTACAGGCTGAGTCCTAGAAATCCCCTCTGGCGCAGTGCGGAGGCATGGGGGCTGTGCATCAAATGCTGACAGGACGTTGACCTGTACGGAATGAATGCGACTCTGCGCCGGAGGTTGGTGATGAGGGACATAAATCGGAAGACTCGCAGCTAACGTTCTGAACATGGCTTGGAGGGCTTGGAGAGATTTTGAGATCAGATTTGGTGGATTCGGGTCTCAGCTGCTCTTGTCATCATGTCCGACTCTTTTGGAAGGAGCGCTCAACCAAGTGTCCCACCCACGGAGCTGGGACGGCTGCGTATCTTGTCCTCCACTTCCGGGCTTCGCGTCTCCCATCTGGCACTCGGGGGAGGAAACATCGGCCAAGCCTAGAACAAAGTACGGGGCGTCATGACCAAGGAGCGGGCCTTTGAGCTGCTCGATACGTATTGGGATGTCAGTCGACTTCTGTCCCTCTTTCTCATCCAAATGCATAAGTCAACTGCGGGGACACAACTGACTTTTTTGCAGGCGGGCGGCAACTTCATCGACACCTCCAATTCCTACCAAAATGGGGAGTCGGAAGCCTGGATTGGCGAAAGGATGTCCCAGCGCGAAGGCGGCATCCGCGACCAGGTGGTCCTCGCCACCAAGTACACGGCCGACTCCCAGATCGTCGCGGCCGGCGAAGGGAAGAAAGGCCGCACTGCAAACGCGGGCGGAAACCACCGACGCAGTCTGCACATAAGCGTGCGCGACTTGCTGTAGAGGCTGCAGACCGATTACATTGACATCCTGTACGTGTATTGGTGGGACTACACAACGTCCATCAAGGAAGTTATAGACTCGCTGTATGCTCTCATTTTATAAGCTAAAGTGTTGTACCTTGGTATTAGTGACGCACTGGTGTGGGTTGTGAGTGCAGCTAACATATACGTAAAAGTTCATAGAAGAACACAGTTTAGCATCTACTTAGGCCGTTGGAACGTTCTGGACCGCGAATTTAAGCGGGACATCCTGCCTATGGCTTGGAGCTTTAGAATGGCGCTGGCTCTATAGGGAGTGTTAGGTGGTAGATAGTAGTAGACGTTAAAGGCCATCGAAGATAAAAAGAAGGAGGGAGACACTATCTGTCCGTTTTTTAGTACATCTTAGTCGGATAAGGAAGTCGAAATCAGCGAGGCGCTGTTTAAAGTCGCTGCTGAATACGGAACTGACTTGGTTGCGAGGATTGCTTTGGCCTACGTCTTTAAGAAGGCGGTATAATACGGCGTTTATAACATTTTCCCGGTGATTGGAAGTAGAAGGGTTAAGCAGCTCTATGATAACATTGAGGCCCTGGGCATCACTTTGGCCGACGGAAATGTCGATTTCCTTAAGAATCTTAAGCCTTTTAATATCAGCTTCCCGGTAAATTTCGTTAGTGGTGATCCTAACGTGACAGGGATTGCCTAACCCATTACTAGGAGGGATGCTTTTCTGGCGTTTCTAGGGGCTTTAAAGGTTTTAGCTAAGTAGGTACCTTTAAGAATTGCGGGCGATATTAATCCCGTTAATAAAAAAATCAGTCCCTACTTACAGTTCTCTAGAATATAGCGTCTGGTGACTCGTCTGTAAGAAGCCTCTTGTTGCATTATTAGTAAGCTTTTTAAGTATAAGATTATGCTCTTAGAGGGGTTCATTACATTTCTCTAGATCTTATCACAACGCTCCGTGGCCTTAACATTACAAACGGGGCTTTTGCTGAATCTAGGCTCGAATTCATATTAGTGTGTAACGTCTATAACCTTTACAGATCGCATTACCTCCCTTAGCACACCAGGGCCAGTCATATCAACCAAGGCGGCCGAAACGACTATTGCTAAGTAAGTCGTTACTTAGATCTCTGTAGCGTTAGGACTTCAATGCCAGTAAAAACCCCAAGCCGTCAGGGTCCTTCCTGGCACTTTTCCCAGTCAAAACCTCACCTTACGTCAAGTCTGCTAATGAAGCCCGTGCAGCCGGCACATCGGTATTGCTAATCGTCACAAAGCCCGCTAACTTACTGCATTAGTCGTGGTTATAATTGTGATGTGCAGATGAAAAGGTTTCACATCCTCACCACTGGGGCTCTGGCCACACAAGCTTAGTAGCGATATCTAAACTTAACTCTAAGAGGACCCGATCACACCTAGATTCAGTCGACTCCCCGAGAGCTCTGGTCCTGGTGAACCACTCAGCTTAGCGATTATGCGAATCCTAATCGCTCGGGCCGCTAAGCTCAGATCACTCGACTAGTGGAAGAGCGTGGAGGGTTGATAGCCAGATCTGCGCACGTCCCTGGGGGGCAACGTGAGAGTCTTAAAACTATTAAGTAACGCATCGGGAGACCTGGGGTAAAACCAGGTTCTAGACCGAACGGCTTAATCACCATCCGTGCGCTATCTTAAGGGCAGTCTGTTAAGGAACTTGCACTTTGAATTGATTACGAGAGACGGCTTAGGAATATTACCGATTCTCGGCTCTGGGGTGCTTAGGCATATTTCTTATAGTATTAACATTTAGAAGACAGTTAGGTAATCTAACTCGTGCGGAAGAGATAAGAGTTTATGATATATTTTAATGCTGCCACATGCACTCGTATAAGGCCACCCCACGTCTACTGACAGGATCCCGGTTTGAAGGGCTGATCTGGGGATAATAGCTTTAAAACGCAATCTATACATAGCTAATTGTCCATGCCGTACGCTGCACACCTATTGGAAAAAGAGTTTTGGATGTTTAGATATGTATTAGGGGGGAGGAACCTGTTAGAGCTCATGTCAGAAAGAAGGGGGTTCAGAGGCCCTGGGCATCTATTTAGCGGAGCTGACTGGATACCTAGCACTGCCAGTACGCCAGTGAGCCTCAGCTACCAGAGTGACGAAGCCTGAATCCTGCAGAATAGTCTATAAAGAAGCCTCTGGCTTCCAGCCAGAGCCAGAGGAACAGAGTGAAGATAAGCAATATAATCACGCAGTTGCAACCCCTTCAAATCCACAGAATCCAGAGTGCCGCGCTTCCAACAATAAGTATCTTTTTATACAGAATTATAAACTGTCTAAAGCTACAGAGATAAATCTAGTTACGTTTTTATAAGCTCTCTAGTTATCGAGGACGTAAGGTTACTTATAATCGGATTACTAAGTATTATTACTAGAAGGGAATATATATTATAATTAAGAACTGGATTAGAAGCTGTCTTAACTGTTAATATTATAGTAATAGGTATTATAAAGAAGGACTAAAGTATAACATATTATCTCTATAGTTATTTGTAAAGTAAACTTTTAACCTTTAAGTCTTTATATCTAAGCTTAAAGGTAAGAAGATATAAGTAATTAAAGGATAAGATAATCTCTCTAAGTACCTAAAAGTAAAAGTCCTTTACATTAAGAGTTTAAAAGCGGTAAAAACTTTCGTAATAGATTATATTGTTTTACAGTAGGGATAGCCGCTAAAAATCTTAGTAAATAGTAATATTAAGTTTAAAAGGTTCTTAAAAGAATACCTTACGGAACTTTAAGTTAAATACGTTACTATATCCTTATATAATTCAAGAGCTAACAGACTTAATAAAGGAGGTTATTACTAAATTATCTTAACGTTAGCTAAGCTTATTAGTAGAAACGTTATTAGATTTAAGAAATAACTTCATTATATCCTTTATACTAATAAGATAAACTTTAAAAAGAGTTATAAGATAACCTTTTTTTACTTATTAAAAGGCTTTAACTTAATATCTAAAGTTAAAGTTACTCCTTTTAACGTCTTATTAAGTAAGACGTAATTATCTTTATCTGATTAGATAAAGGATAACTTAATATTACAACCTGTGCCTGATATAGGCTTTGAGAGGACTGGCGCGGGTTAAGACAAAACGTATAACAGGACGCTAACAGGCAGGGGGCGTTCCGAAGACGGCTTGTTAAGCTAGCACTCCTAGACGGGGGGTTTAATGTCACTGTAAGTTGCTGTCACTATAATGCTTAGAGGTAAGTCTGAACAGTAAGATATAAATGAATTATTAAATATTAGTGTGAGGAATTAAAGTCCCTTACAGTAGTTATTATTACGACCTGCACCCGACACAGGCCTTGAGAGGACTGGCGCGGGTTAAGATAGAACGTATGGCAGGACGCCAATAAGTAAGGGGCGTTCCGAAGACGGCTTGTTAAGCTAGCACTCCTAGACGGGGGTTTAATGTTACTGTAAGTCGCTGTTATTATAATGCATAGAGGTGAGTCTGAACAGTAGGACATAAATAAATAATTAAATATTAGCGTGAGGAATTAAAGTCCTTTACAGTAGTTATGGGTATAACTATAGCTATTTATACTAGTTAACTAGAAGGTACTTTGTACTTTACTTATAGTATCGTAAGTGCTTGTTATATAAGTACTTTACACCGCGTGAGCGTTTTACTTATAAGGTTTCTCCTGCTTGCGATGTAAGCACTTAGTATGCCGTGAGCAGCACCTTATTAGTTATAAAGGTTTTAGGTCTTTATACCCTTAGCCCAGTGCGCCTAGGTGGTATATACTGTCTTCCTATACTGTTCCTTTTACAGGGGATTTGTTAAGCCGCCCTAGCTTAAGTAATAACTTACAGGGTTGTTACATAATTCCCTCTTTTTAACGTTCTTTTCCTATAAAGAACTTAAAAGGTAAGCTTCCCCTTTTACTATTTTACTATATAATAAGTGTCTAGCTCTTAAGTCTTAAAACGGGAATAGGGTAAAAGTATTAACTGCTGTCTAAACCTTACAGCTTATATATACGTGTTTAATAGTGAAATGTCCCCTTATTCTTTTTGTAAGTTTACTAACCCTCTACTTATCTGTCAGGTTTTAAACCGGTCTGACAGTTACGATTACTATTTAAAGAGGTACTGGCCTTTCTAATGTGACGCTTTTAATGTTAATAAGGTAAAGTTAAAGGCTCTTCTTATTAAAAAGTAATATCTTAACTTATAAGTTAAGTCTGTTACTTAACAGCTTTATAAGGCTATTACTAAGCTTTAAAAGGCGTTAGTATACTTAGTGCGCCTTTATAAGCAGTGGTCCCGCTTTAAGGACCGGGCTGTGAAAGCGTTTAGTTATAAAGTAGAGTTGTTAGAGTTTTAGGAAAGTGAGGAGGCTAAGTTAAACGCCCCTTCTAACGACGTGGAGTCTTTTAACTAGGGGAACTTTCTAGCAGGGTCTTTATAATAAGTGGTCGCTTTATAACTTAATTTATAACTGTCTTTTTTAGTAAGAGGTTATAAGTTTAACTTCTTATAAGAGTTTTAATAACTCTTTCTTTTACTAACTTCTTTCCCTATTAGTATTTATTTTCGTATGGAGCTTATTAGGGGCTTTAAAGGCTTAACCTCCTTATTAGGTTTAAGGTCCTTATAACCCTGGTTAAAGTTCTGATAAATATCTTTCTGTACCTATTAAGGAGTTTCCTACCGCTTCTTAGGCTTTAAGTCCTACAGTGGTTTTACTCTTTAGTATAGTAGTTTTAAATGTTAGATCTTATCTTATTTCTGGTTTTTATTATTAGTTTTAATTAGTTTAGATTCTTTTAGTAGAACTCCGTAATCAGGTTTAGGTATTTAAGATTTTTAATTAGCTCTTATAAGTTGCTCTTAAGGTTATAATCTAGTTACTTAACGAGATATTTAAACGTGTTTCCTTCCCTTTATGAATTTATAACTTCCTTAACGTTGTATTTGTCCTTATTAGCGTTGATCTTAATCTTCTTTTCCAGGGGAACTCCCTTTAAGGCAGGTTTTAGAAGTAAGATGTGAAAAACCTTAATCTGCACCTTTATACTAATAGGTAAGTTTAGTTTGTAATTAGAGGTAGTGACCTTTTTCTTAACTTAAAACAGTCTGTACTTTTTAAAGTTAAGTTTCTTACTAGGTTATTTTAAATGCAGGTTTTGTGAAAAAAGGTAGATGTGGTCCCCCTTTTAAAAAGTTAGTCCCTTAACTTATTTACCATTATAGTGGAGTCCTTTTTTAAATATTAGTTATTTAGTTTAGTGTTTATTAGTAAACTTCTTTATTTATTCACGTGTGAACTTAAGTTCGGTTTATAAGTAGTTATATAGTTCTTACATTTAGTTTACGCGGATTGCGGCTTAAAGGGCGCTAGTAAGTAGGCCTTAACAGAGCTTAGGCTCTTTGCCGTAATTGGTAAAGAACGGTAATATACCTATTAACTTAACTAGCGTTATATTATAGGTTATTTACGCTATTAGTAATAACTTAAGCTAATTATCTTATTTAAAGTTAATGTAAGTTTAGAGATACATTATAAGTATCTAGTTAACTTATTCTGTTTAGTTATCTGTCTGTAAGTAGAATACTGTTAAAAGCTTACTCTTCACACTTATTCTCTGCATTAGTCCTTATTAGAACTTTAATACGATTAGCTTATTTTAATCTGTAATAATGTTATCTGGCTAAAGGTATTATAAAACTACCTTTTTTTTAAAGATATAAGTAAGTTACTTTACTGTTATATCCTTTAAGGTTAGCAGAAAGTAGGCCCATTTCGTTAATCTATTAACTACTACAAGGATCTGGTTATAGGTGACTTTTATAGTAGGGTCCCTAGACTCTGGGATTTTAGTGACGAAGTTAAGTGAGATTGAACTTTATGGCGCCTATAGTACAGGGAGTGGTTCGAGAAGCTTATAAGGCTTATAGTGTCGATTTTGCTTCCTGTGGCAGATGTTACAATTATCAACCACTTCCTTAACTAGCTTTTTTATTCCTAAAAAGGCGTACGTTTATTAAGCTTATACGAGAGTCTTAGCTTAGCTTATATATCCCCCGAGTTAAGATTTATAAACCTACTAGATATACTCCTTCCGTTTATTTAGGTTGTAAATGTACAATTTCTTTTAGTATTAAAGCCTTACTCCTAGTTTAGGTATGTTATTTACACCTTTTAGTAATTATTTTAGTTAATAACCAGTTTCGTTATAGTTTGGATGTATTAGGCACTCTTTACTACAGTCTTACACGTGCCTTAAGAAGTCTTCTAAAGGGCACTTATACTTACAGGTATCTTCTGTTAACCTTTTTACTTAAAAGTCCTGTTATTACTAATAGATGTTATACTTTATTTATAAGTTTATACAGACGTTAATAATTTATTTTAGTGTTTAGTTATTTAACATTTACAATATATATTCTAACGTGCCGTTTTTAACTTTATTAAATATAGTGATAGGGATTAGGACCGGATTAGTGTCCTTATAATCCTACCTCTAATTAAGAGTATCGGCTTACTTATTATCTTTTCCTTTAACGTGGTAAATCTGGAAGTGGAACAGGGCTATTAACTCCACTTATTATACTTATTATAAGCTAAGTTCTTTCGTTAAGAAGTATTAGAGGTTATTATAGTCTGAGAAGACCTGGACTGGTTCTTCTATACTACTTAGATACAGTACTTACTTAGTAAAGCATTAAATAATCGCTATTAGTTCTTTATTATAGATTAGATATTATAAGGCGGGTTTATGGATTCCTTTTAATAAAAAGGCAACTAGGTAGCGTTTCCCATCGTCTTAAACTTAGCTAAGTTCTCCACTAATTATAAACTTTAAAGAGTTAGTTTTAACTTAGAAAGGCTTTAAGAAATCGGGAAGGGTTAAGATTAGTACTGTAATAAACACGTGCTTAAGGTCCTTAAACACCTTTTACTATCTATTAGTTTACTTAAACGGTTTACCCTTTTTTATAAGCTTGTGTAATGGTTTTGCAATCTTTGTAAAGTACTTAATAAAGCACTGGTAAAAGTTTGTAAAGCTGATAAAGGTTTATAACTCTTTTTAATTCTTTAAAGTAAGTTAGTTTTTAATTACCTTTATCTTCTTTAGTTACATTTTAAGTTTTCTAAGGGTTACTTTAAACCCTAAATAATTCAGTTCCTAAATATAAAAGTAGTTTTTCTCCAGGTTTACTGTTAGCTTCGCTTTTTTAAGAGCTATTAGAACTTATTACACGTGTTTTTAATATTCTTTTAAAGTTTCGGAATAAATTAGAACGTCGTTTAAGTATATAAAGATAAACTTATTGAGGAAGGGGTGGAGAACACTGTTAATAAGGCTTTAGAAGGTTATAGGGGCGTTTATTAATCTTATTAGTATAATACAGTACTGGTAATACCTGTTACGAGTCTGAAAGGCTGTTTTATGCTTATCCTCTTCCTTTACTTTAACGTGGTTAAATCTTATAAGGAAGTTAAAGCTAGAGAACTAGTTTACTTTAGTAATCTACTTTTGTATCTTTGTAATAAGTGGTAATAAGTAGTAATTCTTAATTATATCCTCGTTTAACGTTTAGTAATTAATAACTATATATAGCTTACTGTCTCCCTTCTTTAAGACGAATAGCACTAGGTACCCTGCTGGGGACTGGGACTCTACAATAAACCTATTTTTCAGGTTTTTATTAACATACTCCTGTAAGGCCTTAGCCTGCTGGGGGTTTAAATAGTAAGGCTGGAAGCTGCAGAGCTTTACTTTTAGCTTTAACTTGATTTTGTAGTCTTATAATCTATAGTCTGGTAGTTATAGTATCTTTTTTTAAAATAGGGTGAACTTTTTATATTTAGTGGGTACTTTAGATAAGTCAACTTCTTTACTTATTTATAGATTAGTTTCTAGCTTCTTTTTACCTTTTAAATTGTTATTTAAGTAATATAGTAGACCTTTTAGTCCTTTAACTATCTTAGTAAACCTAACTTAAACTGTGTTTAGTTTTAAAGGTTTAGTGTGCTTTTAAGTGCTTTATGTAACTTTGGAGCGGTTTAATGCCTTTTTAGCTTTTCTTAAACAGTAATTATAGTTAGGGGACTTACTAAAGGTAAAGTGGCTACTCTTTTAGTTAATTATAGGGTTATACTTTTCTAGTTAGGGTAGACTTAAGATTATGTTATAGCCTGTAATTAGTATAACGTTAAAGTCTATTTATTATTTGTCCCTGTCTATTTTAATTAGGAGTGGCAAGTAGTGGGTGACCTTGCCATTATTATACTGGTACAGGCCTCCTTCTCCGTTTTAAATAGGAATAGCCTTTTTATACTTTTTGTTAGGGAGTTTCTTCTAGTTAACTAGTAAGGGGTGTATTAGGTTAAAAGCACTCCTGTTATTAATTACTGCTCTTACCCTGAATGGCCTCCCTTTTCCGTCTGTTATGTTAATACTAACGGAATAATACTTATGCTTTTTTAATATTTAAGTTATGGTAATTATTTATCCTTAAGGTCTTATCTAGCCTAACTTTTAAGTGCCTCTCCTTCTTTTTAAGGTTTTTGCTAATTAGTGAATTATTAGTTTCCGGCCCTTTTAGAGGGCTTATAGCCTTTTCTTAACTCTTTTTAGAAAAACAGGCAGCTTTAGTAGACTTAGTAGTTAACCTTTCTTAAGTTCTCATACCTTAGCGTCTAATTAACTTTAAACGGTACGATGTTTTTAAAGTCCTTAATAAGTTAATAGTATGCTTTATAGGCTTAAATTATAATAATGTCTTTTTACTCTTAGATTTATTAGTAGTCTTCCTGCTTCTGCCACTCTCTGGCTTTTCCGTTAAGATGTAATAAGCACGTTATAACTAAGTAGTTATTAAGTACCCTTCTTTACCAGCACGTGGTGGGAGCTTAGTTAACTATAGTGACCTTCCGTTTATTACTGGATTCTCTTATTAGGGAGTAGGAGACTTAGTAGTAAGCTAGTTTTAATTTTATTCTTATAACAGTGTAATCTTATCTTTATATACTTAAGAAGTGGTTATAAAGGGCCTTAAGTCTATAATACTAGTTAAAAGTACAGTTATTATATATATAGTTAATCTACAGTATATCCCTGTGGTTAGGGTAGTTAATATTAACTGTAGGTGTTATAGTTGTAGAGTATAGAACGGGAGAAGGGGTGCCTTATTTTCTTTCTTCTTTTACTTACTTTTATATATGTTATTTCTCTTAAACCTCTTCTTAGAACTTAGGTAGTAATAACCTGGTTTATTCTTCTATAAAATAGTTTTCCTTAATAAGTTAATGTTTAAGTTAGTTAGTGAAGCGAACTCTGTTATGGAGTTTTAACTTAATCTTTATTACTTTATCTTTAGACGTTTTAGTGAGACTTTCGACTTATAGGTCCTTTACTTTATTTACTAACTTTTAATATTTTTCCTTTAGCTTTTAGACTCTTTATTAGTGTGCTTGCTTTGTGCTTTTTTAGGGAACTTTTAAGGTATTAGTTTACAGTATACTAGCCTTAATGTAAGGTAGCTATTTAAGCTGTCCTTCTTTTAAGGAGGTGAGGGTGCTGATTTACTTAATATGTTTAAAGTGTTTAAAAGTCTTAGGAGGCATTATTAAGAAGAACTTCTGTTTCTTTAGTTTAATTTTCTTAATTTACTCTCTTTTACTTTCTAAAGCTTACTTTACTGTTTAAGTAGCCTGGAGGGCTAATTTTTCGACTCTTTTTACTATCTTAGTGATTTCTAAGTTAAGGTTCTTCTTAAACTTCTTTAATTCTTAGGCTTATAAGGTGAGACTTTTAAAGCCTGTAATAGCTAACCAGAATATCTTTTCTTAGAGTCGGTCTTTTATAACCTATACTTTTAGTAATTTTAAGTTTCTACCTTGGAGTTAGTCTTCTGTAACTTACACTTTTATAGTTAACTTTTTTAAAACACCTTTAAGGATTAGGTATATTACATTTTAGGGTTCTTTCTCTTCTTCCTTATCTTTTAAGTTACACTTATTTATTTAGGTGTAGTTTTCTTTATTACTTATTATTTTGATATAGATATCTTTTAAGTTAAACCTGACGTGTTTTTCTTCTTTTAGAATAGGCTTATCTAACTTGTTTTAATGATAGGTATTACTGTGTTATATGTCCTTTCTTGTTATAGTTAAAGTACTGGATTTATAATAGGTCTTTAAACTGTTTCTGCTGTTATTATTGTTAAAGCTTATTGTGGTTAGGTCGATTCTGACGGTTCACTATGTTAATGTCTATTAGCTTAGGGTGATAACCTGTTACGGTTAACTAGTTCCCCTTCTTTAGTTTATTTAGTTAGTAAGGGGTTTGTTTCTTTTAAAAGTTCTTTTAGTGATGGTGATTATAATACTGATTATCGGCTTTAATAGCTATTTTAATTAATTCTTAGAGGTGATCCGGTTAATCCTTTTAGTAAAGGTCTCTGGTAATATGCTCCTTTAAGCCGCTTTAAAATAGTATTATTAGGGCCTTTTAGTTAAGTTTAGTTTTTGTTACTTCTAGTTTAAAGCGTATAGAGAAGTTAAGGATTAAGGATATCTGCCTTAAGGTTATAAAGTGCTGTTTAGCCTGTTTAAGGGTGTTTAATTCTTTAAACTTAGTTTAGAGTTAGTTGATGAAGACGTTAAAGTTATTGAAGAGAGCTTAAGTTTTAAGGGCTTCCTTTTACATTCTGTTTATAAAAAGGTTATTAATTGTCTTTATATGGGGTTTATATTAGTAAGTGGTTACTTTATCTAATAAGGCCCTGGTAAACTTAACCTTTCCTTCTTCTTTAAAGAACTGCTTATTGTAATAGGTGACATAACTCTGGAGTTAAGCTATTTAGGACTTTAGCTATGTAAAGTCTCCTTTAAAGTGTAAAGGTAGGGGGAGCTTTACTTGTTTCTTCTATAAGCCCTTAAGGTTATTATTCTTTAGCTTAATAGCGTTAAGTTGGGTTTGGAGTTTTTTAATAAGACCGATATGACTTTTAGTGTCCTTGGGGAAGGCTTTATTAAGCTTCTTAATTAGTCCCTGCTGGTTGAGGTTTAAGTCCTTAAGGTGTACAGTTAACTTATTAATGGTGGGGAGTTAAGGCTGGGCTTACACTTCCTTAATCTCCTTTCCTTTCTTAAAGGTTAATATGTTAGTGGGAAAGAGGTAGTGTCTGGGAATTTAATAAACAGCGTTCCGAATTTAACATTAGTATTATATTATAACCTACACCTGATATAGGCTTTAAGAGGATTGGTGTAGGTTAAGACAGAACGTATAGTAGGACGTTAATAAGTAAGGGGTGTTTTAAAGACGGCTTATTAAGTTAGTACTTTTAGATAGGGGTTTAATGTTACTGTAAGTTGCTGTTACTATAATATATAAAGGTGAGTCTGAATAGTAAGATATAAATGAATAATTAAATATTAGTGTAAGGAATTAAAGTCCTTTACGGTAGTTGTGGGTATAATTATAGTTATTTATATTAGCTAACTGGGAGGTACTTTATACCTTACTTATAGTGTTGTAAGTGCTTGTTATGTAAGCATTCTGCATTACGCGAGCGTTTTGCTTGTGAGGTTTCTCTTGCTTACGATGCGAGCACTTGGCATGCTGTGAGTAGTACCTTACTAGTCGTAGGGGCTTCGGGTCTTTACACTCCTAGCCCAGTGCGCCTGGGTGGTATACACTGTCTTCCCGCACTGTTCCTTCTGCGGGGGATTCGTCGGGCCGCCCCGGCCCAAGTGACGGCCTGCAGGGTCGTTACAGTTATAAGTATAATTATAGTTATCTATACTAATTAGTTAAAAGGTACATTATACCTTACTTGTAATATCGTAAGTGCTTGTAATATAAGTACTCTGCACTGCGTAAATATTCTGCTTATAAGGTTTCTCCTGCTTGTAATTTAAATACTTAGCATACTGTAAGCACTACCTTATTAATCGTAAGGGCTTTTAGGTCTTTACACCCCTAGCCTAGTACGTAATACTGTACGTATTATCTTCTTACACTGTTCTTTCTACAGGGGATTTAGTAGGCTGCCCCGGCTTAAGTGACGGCTTATAGGGTTATTATATAATTCTCTCTCTTTAACGTTCTTTTTCCATAAAGAACTTAAAAGGTAAGTTTCTCCTTTCACTACTTCACTATATAACAAATATCTGGCTTTTAAGTCTTAAAACGGGAATAGGGTAAAAGTATTAACTACCGTTTAAACCTTACAGCTTATACATACACGTTTAGTAACGAAATATTCCTTTATTCTTTTTATAAGACTATTAACCTCCCACTTATCTACTGGGTTTTAAACCGCTCTGACAGCTGTAATTACTACTTAAAGAAGCATTAGCCTTCCTAGTATAACGTATTTAACGTAAGTAAAGCGAAGTTAAAAACCCTCCTTATTAAGAAACGAGATCTTAACTTGTAAGTTAAATCCATTACTTAGTAACTTTATAAGGCTACTGTTAAGCTTTAAAAAATGTTAGTATATTTAGCGCACCTTTATACATAACGGTCCTGTCTTAAAGACTGGGCTGTGAAAGCGTTTAGCTGTAAGGTGGAGTTATTAGAGTTTTAAGAGGGTAAGGAGGCTAAGTTAAACGCTTCTTTTAAAGATGTAAAGTCTTTTAACTAGAAGAACTTTTTAATTAAGTCTCTGTAATATACAGTTACCTTATAACTTAATTTATAACTTCTTTCCTTTAATAAATAAAACAGCTCTTTAACGTAATAATAGCGTGTTATGTTTTGCTTCTCTGCATAATATACTCAAACACATCATTTAAAGATTTCGTTAGTGAGAGGTTATAAGTTTAACTCTTATAAGAGTCTTCCACTGTAAGTTTAGAACTTAACCTAACTGCTTTAATTAATCTAATCCTAAGCTTCTAGCAGCTTCTTCCCTTTTTTTCTTTTTTACTAACTTCCTTTCTTAACAGCACTTATTCTCGTAGATACACTTTTCTGCTACACACCGTTATATAACTAGTTTAGGAGACCTTAAAGTATACTAAATCGTTTTTTACCCTTTAACTCCTTCCTTAAACCCGTAACGAAACGTAAGTCCTTTAGCTATAAGGGGTAAGTTATTCTGTAAGTTACCAGTTTACGACATCTTAGTTCTCTATACTGCCGTATATGTAATTTATATATAGAGTTTCGCTAGCTTTAAAGGCTTAGCCTCCTTATTAAGTTTAAGGTCCTTATAACCCTGGTTAAGGGTCTTAATAAATATCTTTCTGTACTTACTAAGGAGTTTCCTACCGCTTCTTAAGCTTTAAATCCTACGGTAATCTTACTTTTCAGTATGGTAGTTTAAATGTTAGATCTTATCTTACTTTTAATTCTTATTATTAGTTTTAATTAGTCTGGATCCTTTTAGTAAAACTCTACAATTAAGTCTAAGCATTTAAGATTTTTAACAGGCTCTTATAAGTTGCTTTTAAAGCCGTAATTTAGTTACTTAACGAGATATTTAAACGTGTTCTTTCCCTTTTATAAATCTATAATTTCCTCGACGTTATATTTGTCCTTATTAGTGTCGATCTTAATCTTTTTTTCCAGAAGAACTCTGTTAAAATGCAAAAGGGGTCAAGGCATTGGAAAGCAGTGTGTTTTTAAGGTTGATTAATTATTTCTATCTTCGAGAGCAGAAGCCGTAGTATTATAGCCGTGAGGGTAGCCAGTGCACGAAGTGCATTGGCCACACTCACTTCTGTGAAGCGAGGTTAGCTGACTGAATACGAGGTTGGCAGTGGAGTCTGGCGTTCTGGGCTGTACAGATCCACGGAGCCAGCCGCAGAGCGGCTGCGTGGATCTAGCCACACTGTTCCAGCTACACTGGCCGGGCTAGGGTTGTGAAAACCCAACAAACTCCCTTCAGGGCAGGTTCTAAAAATAAGATATAAAAGACCTTAATCTACACCTTTATATTAATAAGTAAGTCTAGTTTATAATTAGAGGTAGTAACCTTTTTTTTAACTTAAAACAGTCCGTATCTTTTAAAGTTAAGCTTTTTATTAAGTTATTTTAAATATAAGTTTTATAAGAAAAGGTAAACGTAATCCCCTTCTTAAAAAGTTAGTCCCTTAACTTATTTACTATTATAGTAAAGTCCTTCCTTAAGTATTAATTACTTAATTTAGTGATTATTAGTAAATTTCTTTATTTATCCATATGCGAACTTAAGTTCAGCTTATAGGTAGTTATATAGTTCCTATATCTAATCTACACAGACTGTAACTTAAGGGGCGCTAGTAAGTAGCCTTTAATAAAGCTTAAGCTCCTTTCTGTAATTTATAAAGAATAGTAATATACTTATTAATTTAACTAGTATTATATTATAAGCTATCTGTACTATTAGTAACAGCTTAAGCTAATTATCTTATTTAAAGTTAACGTAAGCTTAAAGATACGTTATAAGTATTTAATTAACTTCTTCCGTTTAGTTATCTGTCTATAAGTGGAAAGTTATTAAAAGCTTACTTTTCACACTTATTCTTTACATTAACCTTTACTAAAACTTTAATATAATTAGCTTATCTTAATCTATAATCCTGTCCGGAGGACAATTTGTTGTAAGGGTGGTCCAAAAAAAAAAATTACTATGGGAAATTCAGTCAAAAATGATAAGGAAATTCAACTCGAC
>Ga0247758_1001333_pt1 | contig 18884 bp, 3 predicted proteins | sample UWRJL156409C4_FD_180950 | JGI IMG/M metagenome (GOLD analysis project Ga0247758, IMG submission 180950) | Plant litter microbial communities from Arlington Agricultural Research Station in Wisconsin, United States - UWRJ-L156-409C-4 | ecosystem: Environmental > Terrestrial > Plant litter >...
CAGTTATAATACCTTATTAGTTTTTAATACTTAACTTAGTATTATTTTTCTTAATCTTAAAGCACTTTCTCTTTAAAGCAATTCTATTATTAACATTACTTTAATATAAGTATAATAATAAATAAAACTACTAAGAGTTAAGAGAGGAGGCCTTATACCAGAGCGTAACGGAGGTTTATAAAGCTGACGATCGAAACGGCTTTAATAATTTTATTTATTATTATTTAAAGATCCTTTCACTTTACTTTTATTCTTTATATTAGATCTGTAGCTCTGGAATGTGGAGGGGATTCCAGCCTTTAAACCTTATAGGAGTCAGGACGGGAATGCCTCTAGGCTAAAGGGCCTATACTGGCTTACAGACTTTAAAGTCCTACTAGCTTTCAAACTTAAAGTCTAACGCTAGTAAGCTTACTATATAACAGTTACGGAAATTAAAAGGCATAATATTATTATAACCTGCACCTAGCACAGACCTGAATAGCTAGTTAGGTTAAGACAAAGCGTATAACAGGACGTTAAAGACTAAGTAGGCGTTTTAAAGTCAGCTTATTAAACTAACACTCCTAGACAGGGGTATAATGTCACGATAAGTCACTGTCACTATAATACACAGAGGTGAGTCTGAAAAGTAAGACACAAATAAATAATGTAATATTAGTGTGAGGAACTAAAAGTCCCTTATAGCCATTATGGTTATAATAATGACTATTTATACTAATTATCTAAAAAATGCTTCGTACCTTACTTAATGTTACTTACTTACTCACTTAAGGACTAAACACTCCATCACTAAACACCCTCTGCTTAATAACCTTAAAAGTGCTTAATAGCTAAACGCTAGCGCTAAGACTAAGTAACTCCTAATTATTCATAAGGGCTTCAGGTCTTTACACTCTTAATCCAGCCTAAAACACCGTATATACTGTTTCCTACATAGGGACTTAGTCGGGCTGCTCTGGCCCTAATGACGGCCTGTAGGGTTGTTATAGGTATAGTATACAGTCTACCCTGCATATAACGATTGCCTCGGTTCCAGGAATCCTATCGTTATACTAAAGATATCGCTACAGTCAGGGGGGCCTAGTTTTTCTTCTTCCCATCCTGATTATGTAAGCAGACAGATTTATTACCATTTTAACTACCTATTTGTTAACAGAACTATAAATCCAAGGTTCTCTGTGTTACTGCACCTTTCTTACGGAGCCTAAGCTTAATAACGTTCTTCTGTAGCCTCTATAAATAACCTAATATAGCTAAATCTGTATCATCTTATTGTTCTTCGAACTAAAGGAGTTGGTTAACAGCTACAAACGCAGACTCTACTGAAATTAGCTGTATTACTTACTCCTCAGGGGCATCCTTATCCCCCTCTTCAGCCTCCTCTACAAAGACCTCAGCAACGTAAGTAATAAGGTCGTTACCAGTATCTTTAATTACTTCTTCTGGTAGATTAAGGAAGTTTTGGAGATCTATAACTTACTTAATATGGCCAGCCTCAACCACAGACTCAGCTAACCTCTAGATTTCCAGTTTATCATCCCAATCCACAGGCCGAATAATAGGTCCATACACAGGCCCGAATAACTAAGAACTACGCTAACAGTTAAAAATAGTCTCAGTAATTACACCGTTCCTCTAGGCATTAATAACCCAGTAAAGTGCTTTCAAAACAGTAATATTCTTCAATAGATCCTCACCAGAAAGTATTGTAAAGACCATATATTACAACCAAGCCTTCCGGTAATGGATCTTCAGGCTGTTAATAATACCTTAGTCCATAGGTTAATAAATCAAGGTGACGTTCGGTAGGAGAACCTTAATAATAGTGTTCTGTAAAAACGACGGCCCTACTTCCTCCTGCAGCTGTTTTATAGCATTTATATAAGCAGAAAAGCCGTTAATTAATAGCAGAACCTTACACCCTTACCTCTAAGCCGTACAGCTAACCATTTAACGGTCAAACCAACGCAGAAACTTTATAAATATTCCCACAGTTATCCAGGCAGTTTTATTACTACGCCACGTAACTAAAAGACTCTTAATAAGTCTAAAGCCTTTGCTAAAGCAATAAAGGTTCTTTACGTGGCCAAGTACCTAAAGGGGTAGTTTATAGGTTCCTGTAACATTACAGGTAGGAAGAACTGTAAGCCTGTTCTTTTTCTTTTTACCCCCTGATTATGGTTTAGTGGCCAGAGTAATGTCAGGGGTTATAAGCCAGAACAGCCCAGTCTCGTCCGTATTATAGATATCCTCGGCCTCAAACCCCTTTATTAATTCCTAAACCCGTTTTATTTCTTCAGCTAAACCCCTTATATCTGCGCTAACCTTCTCTCCACTCTACTTATACTGCTTTATTCAGTGCCGCTTCTTAAATCCATCTAACCACCCGTTTAACCACCTCGGCTCACCAACCCCCTGGAAGTCTGGCATCTTATTCCACAGTTCAAAGGCAGCGGCCTTAATCATCTCTCCGGTGACTGGGAGCGCGTTTCCCTCCATTAAAAGTACCCATTTAAATAGTGCTCTCTCAAGGATAGGGTAGTCGGCTTTATATACCCTAGATACACTAGAAACGCCGCAAGAGAAGGATTGCTTATTAAAGTAGTCGTATTACTTATAGAGAGATTCTAAAATCGTACTTTAGCTAACTAGGTACCCAAGCTCTCGAGAGGCCCAGGCGGCTAGATCTCCCTACCGGAGGAGGGGGTTATTACAAACGTGGCTGCGGATCAACTAGCGTTGCCACTCGTTAATTGCGTACCTTTTCTTCTTTTCTACGGTTATGGTGACAGTAAGGGTGTGAATAGCTTTAATAGCAAAGGGTCTTTAGGGTTGAAGATTGGTGTTAGAAACACTGCACACTGAATTTGATAGACTTCAAGGAGCTGCAACTGCGTGATTATATCGCTCGTTGGCTCTCTGGCAAAGCCAGAGACCCCCCCTATTTATCAATGTGGATTGTGGCAAGCTGTTACGCGGCTGTGGCCACTTCTGACAAATCTATAGATCTGGCATCTTCCAGAGCCTTTGTTTCCAACGCTGGAAACCTGGCGTTCTGGCACTACGTGGCCAGAACCCCTTTTTCTTTCTGGCAATTGGTGTGAATGTTGAAGGAGTGGAATTTCAGTGGCAACTGGGCAGTCTGGGACTGAAAATTCTAAACCCCCTATACCGATTTCGGTGGCTGACTCAGTAATTCAACTAACGATTATTCCAGCACCCAGGTTATCGTTATTCCACACCAAAAAACAACGGGGGCCGAGATTTCTATCGTTATAGCCAGAAAATCGTTATGTCTATAATCGCTATGTGCAGGGTAGACTGTAATGATGATTATTCTAAGGGTCCTCTAACTTCAAAGAGGTATGTAGCTGTAGTCCTCTTATAGAGGCCTGGCTGGCCTATATAACTACAGCCTGTGGGTCTGTAAGATATCTATAACACTTCCTTTATGTAAGTTTAAAATAATTTCATTTTTCCTCCTTTACATCTTCTCTCTACACTTAGCCCCTTCCTTATTTATTATCATCCACTTCCTCTTTAGTGATCTCCTATATACAAGATTTACTATTACTAAAAAGCTTAATTAAGATCGGGTTTTATATATAATAATAATAAAAGTATATATAATAGTTATCCTTCTTTAAATGACAGTTTGTATAATCCTATAATTACTTAGCTAGTAGTTTAATCCTATAAGTACGCAGGAACTACTGGAAGTCCTGGATATAGCCTAAATTGGCACAAATAGCGTTAAATATAAAACTGACTTCTTTCCATTTACTATTAGGCTTATTAAATAGTAAAATTAGATATTTTATTAAGTAGTTAATAGTAATTTCTCTATAAGCTCCACAGTATTTAAAGGCTCCGATATAGTTTAGTAACAACTTTATTAACAGGATAGTGTTATCTAACACTTCCTTTAAGGTAGGAACGACTGTAATAATATAGATAAGTAATGTTACAAGCTTAGATAAATAACTATAACTGATAATCTTTAAATTATTACGGCAGTTAAGGCAGGTCTGGGATGAAACAAAACTACTGTAAAATGTCTAATAGTCAGTATAGAATATATACTTATAAAAGAGAGTAACCCTAGTATATAACTTAATAATTTTATCTAGTAATATATTTAGCCTAATTATGTCAAGCTGGGTATAGTAGATTAGATATATTACCTGCCTAGCTAGCTAATTCCTAGTAAGACTTAATATATGCTATATTACCTAATATTATAATATAAGAGTTATTATAAAAGTCACCATTATAAATGTTTAAGGAATGGGAGCTTTTATACCAGTAGGTTAACGTGATTATATATTACTCTAATAGGCTAGTATTATATAATAGGTAAATATATATATAATATACGTATGTTATAGCGGGTAACTATAATAATAATAAGTGGTATAATAATAGTGAGTGTATAGGTAAATAGAGTAATAATAATGTATGGGGAAACAGAGTATAAAGGAGATAAATAGAGTATAAAAGAGAGCTTTTTTAACCTGTAACTTAAACTATAATAGTGATATTATAATAGTGGAATAATGACTACATATGTTTAAGGTTAAGTACTATTTCTGTTATATTTATAACGGTTCTGGCAAGGTGCTTATTAAGTTGGGTTAGTTTTAGTAATTAAGGTATATGGGGTAAGTTACGTATACTAAATGTGTTAATTATTTATTATTATCTGTAGTGATAATAGGCCATTATATTATTATAAGTCTTTAAGACTTAGTATAGTTATTAACATTAAACTATTTAATATACTGTAATTTATTAAATTAAGTGGTTTAAAGTCTAGTTGTATTACATTTTATATATATTAATACTAAATCTAAAGTTAGGAGAAAACCTTATTACTAATCTACCTTAAGTTAGCAGCTTAAGTATAAGTTATTTAATAAAGAGGTAAATAACTTTTAAAACGTTCACCTATTTAAATCTTATCATTACCCTATATTATTCCTTAATTCCTTATTATAACCTGTGTAATCTAACAGCGCTGTAAGGGAGGAGGGTTACCATTATCCGTTATCTTTCTCTTAATAAGTGTCTTCTTCGCTATCTTTGATATAAGTCTCTTTTTCGTACTATTTACCTACTTTCCCACCTTTTCTATCTCCTTATCGACGTTATCTTTCTTAAAATCCTCTTCTTTGTAAATGATGTGTTTAAGGGGCCTGGTATAGTTAGTAAAATAGGTGTAATCACACTTAAATTTACCAATAAGAGGACAATTATACTTCTTTATAAGTTAAATCCTTTTACACTTAATCTCTAGGAAGGCGTTAAAGATAATCTCCTACGTTATAATATTAGGATTAAAGCCTAATTCCATAATACATGTGCTATTAACCCGGATAATAAGGTTTTTATCCTTACTAAGTTTATCCCAGATATATATATTAATAATAACGGGTCTTAAAAAACTTATATATAAAAGGATAAGCTGATTCTTAATAAGGTCTTCAATATTAACGACCTTTACTAGGTCTACTGTGAACGCTCTAAGATTAATATTAATATCCTCTCCCTTATTTTCCTCTTCTAATAAGTTAAAGCTTAAGAGGTAGATAATAGACGAGTAAATCCTGCTGATAAATAAAGCTCTGTCACTTAAGTAGTTATAAATGGATTAAGGTGGCTTAACCACTTAACTAAACCGGTTTACTAAGATAGTTAAACTGTATTTAGTAACCTTATATGTAAATAACAACTTTAAAACCGGGTCTTTAACTTTTACCAGCATTTAAGGGCTGATTTCTTTAACCTACTAATATATATTAGCATAAAATCAGGCTAGTAGTAAACTAGTTAATATAACTAATAAGTATATTAACTGGTTTAATATTAGGTTTATATACCTTATATAATCTGCGCTTTATAAACTACTTATTAATAGTACTAACGACGATGGGGAGAAACTACTAAACAGGCTTTATCTATTTAATATAATATAGTTAACTAATATACTGTTAGATAATTACTATATTCTATACAAACCCTACTCCGATACTATAGTTACATTAATAATATGTGTTAAGTCTAACACTAAATACTGACAAGTTTAATACTAATATATTAAATATAGTATCGGCTTAATTCCATTACTTTATAATAGCTTAACACTCGTTTATTAAAAGTCTTAAGTGAATGGACTTAACTTTAAAGTTCACCTTAATAAATATAATAATAACCTCCCTGTATTTAACTATTAATATATCTATCTATCTAAATCAGTTAAGGGGATATTAAACCTGTTAATATACTTATACAATATACTAACTAGTTTAATTCTAACCTTATTAGGATACGGTCCACTTACTATTACATAATAAGGCTGTTTATTATAATTAAGACTCTAGCGTTTTCTTAACTAGGTTTAGATTAAATCTTTATCACTTATTAGAGACAGTACGGCTTAATTAGTAACTTAAAGTATATGAAAAAGAGGGAGCTAAGTCAGTCCTTAAGGGGGATATAATTATTATCCTTATTTAATATTATATACGTGTAGCTAATGCTATTATCTGTACTGTTATACATTAACAACTAGATAAAATTAACATTAAGCTTTATTAAGCTTAGGTTATTAAGGTTAACCTTTATCTATTACCTTAGGTTAAGGGCCCTGCTAAGTGTGGATTCTAATATATGTTTTGCCTTTTTTACAGTCTTAGGATTAGTAATTATTCGGATCTCCTCCTTTATCAGCTAATAGACGGGATTGTCACATATTATCATTATATATATGTGTTTACTCTAGGCCTCCACTATAACGGCTTAAAGTAACGTTATATTAAGTGTATTAATCCGGTCCAGATCCTTCTCTTTACCTTTCTTAAGATTACTATTAATATGATTATTAGTAATCTAATCTATCTCCCTAAACGTAACATTACTTAAAATTTTATCAGTATTATCGTAAATAACGTTATAATCCTTATTATATCTAATAAAAGTTAAGTTAATTTCTAAAGGGCCTAGTCTGTCTTAAGGATAATATTTTAAATTATTTAATAGGGTTATAAGAGTGTTTATTCCCCTATTAATAATAAATATATTATTCGCTTTTAAGATATTTTTAACGTTAGGGTTAATATCCGCCTTATTAAAGTCCTGGATATTATCTTAATAAAAAGGAACTAACTTCCATTAATACCACTTATACTCCTGGTAAATATTACATAACTTTATAATAATATCGTTCTTATTAATATAATACTTAGTAATAAGCATATTAAACCCCTCCTTATATATTAACTTATCACTTATATAATAGAAGTTTAGATTAGGCTGGAATATATTTAATATCTTTACCATAGTAGCTTATATTATCAGGCTGAAACCTTTCTAATCTGTAATTTTATTCTAAGCGGGAGTTGTAAACACACTACCCTATAACACTTTTGGGATAACCTGTATAAGACACCAGTATTAAAAGTTAGAGTTACGCAGATTAGTGGCTTTATTACATATTATAAGCTGGAATTTAAACTTCTTACTTTTCGTAATATAGGTATTAATATAGCAGACCTAATAGATCTTAAACTTTTAGTATTCTGATATAGGGATTATAGCGAGATTAGTTACATATTAGTGGATATAATAAAGCGATTAGAAAGTAAACCAGTTAGAATATTAAAATTTATATATTAACTAGTTTACATTATAATAAGGCGGGGTGTAAGGATAGGATATATAGTTAGTATTTACTTAAGGTATTAGTTAAGGAATAATCTGTATCTGTTTACTTCAATATACTTACTGTAATTACCCTTAAATTTCTTATTAAGCTTACTTAATTACTTAGCGTACTTCTTATTACTATCATTATTGATATCACTTTTATTATCTACCTTAGTAAGCCTACCAGCTATGATATCCAAATTACCCTTATCGTCTTTAAATTTACTGCCAGATCCTATATTATCAGAACCCTTAGGGCTGGGGGTTACTGGGCCTGTAGGAGTAGTAAAGATCCTTAACTTTTAAACTATATATTAGTTATACACTTATCGTCTGGTATACTTAGACGTGTCTACATCGTGCTTAGTTATAATTATCTAGTAAGCAGCTATAATAGTATATACTAAAATGTATATAACTAGCGCTACTTTAGGGTTTTCTATATTATTTACGTAACTATAAAGGTTATTATCCATCTATTACATGCTTTAAGTTTATATATAGTGGGGGTTATTTTATAAAATCTAGGTAATATTTTAATAAAAAACGCGGAGCTTTAACTTAGGGAAATTTAGGTGCAGCTTATTAAATATTTAAATAATTAGGGGTGTAGGGTATAGGTATAGGGTGGGTTTAACTTTAATCTTCTTACCTACCTTCTTCTCTCTAATAAGTTAGTAGTAATATATAAGCACTGTTAAGGCTATTGTGAAGGTTTTACCAGTGCTAACTTTATTTATATAGAATTAGGACCTAATTAGTGAATTAGAAAGGTTAAACATAACGTATGTATCTTTTATAATTAACTTTAAGTATTAAATTAATTAGATTATTATATTAATATATTAACAGGTATAATATGTGACTTACTGATTATTTAATAGGGGAGAAGATGTTTCGTTCCTTTACAGATTTCCCAATTCTAAGCCTAGTTATATTTATTCTTTATCTTCTTATAATCGAAACGTAGGGAGTCTTTAATACTTTTATTAAACACCTTTTTAAAATTATTTAATGTGACTAACTCTAAGTAATCAAGTGCTATACTTAAGATGGTTAGGTTATTGTTAACGTTAGTGAACGGATGTGCTTGTGATAATAACGACTTGATACTGTATAATCCTTTAAATCTAGCCTTTATTAGCTTAAAACACTTACTCTATAAACACTCAATTAGATAATTATCTTTATTATATTCCAGCTTAGTATTTACAGAGATATCAGTAAGATTTTCCAGAATAGTCGTTTATAACGTAATAAATTACACTAGGTTAACTTTTTACTTAGTATTAAATAGGTAACTAAACTAGGTAATAAGGGTCTTATCTAGCTTACAAATAACGGGTTTTAAAAATAATCCTATATATTAAAGGTTCCTTACTAACGAAATTAACGCTGGGATGCTAATAGGTTTTATATTAATATTATCTATAAAGTACTAACCTTAGTTTTTATTTATATAAACTGTTAAGATTTCAGCCTTAGTAATCATTAGGCGAAGACGTTTAATCTAATTACTAAATACCCTCTTATATCTAAATTTATTAATTAGGGATATAGTAAACCTGCCTAATATACGTATCGTTAGGGAATAGAGTTACAGGTTTATAACACCTTATTTATTAACCTCGCTTAACTTATACTGTTCTTTATTAAGCTATTTACCGATAGATATTACGCTTATTCTTATAACCTTAAATACTAAACCTTTCTTAAAACCCTTACTATTTAAAGGTAACTGGAATATATATAAACGACACTTATTAAAGTATAGTAAATGTAACACAGTATAAAACTAGTTGTTAGTAATGTAACCTCCCTATATATCTAAAGTACTATTAAGATAGTAAGTGTACCAAGGCGTTACATTCTAATTATAACAAATCTTTACGTTACAGAGATACGTATATAGTATAGCGATATTTGTCACTATAATATAATATTAATGCTAAGCTTTTTTGCTAATCGCATTAACGTTACTAATATCGCCTCGCCAGATAAAAAGGACTGGGATATCCCCTTCTATTTTAGCAAATACCTTTAAGATTTTACTAACCTTAGGATAGTTAAACATAATTAGAACATTTGTGTAGATATCTATCCACACCTTTCTAATATACAGGTTGCTGGGAAATGATTCTCTACCTAAAGGGTTATTATAAAGATCACCGTTCTTAAATGTTATATTACTGTGTTTTAAGAAACATTAGAAGCCGAGGTAGTCTGTAATTAAAAGATATATAATTAGTAATTGTTATTAAATATTAAACTAGTGAATTTATTAAGGAGTGGTAAATATTAAACCAGTTAGTTTATTAGGGAGTAGTGAATATTAAACCAGTTAATTTATTAAGGAGTGGTAAATATTAAACTAGTTAGTTTATTAAAAAGTGGTAAATATTAAACCAGTTAATTTATTAAAAAGTGGTGAATATTAAACTAGTTAGTATACTGGCAGTAGTATATTAACTAGTTTAATATATAACTTACCTTTAAGGTTTAAATATTTAGTTAAGTTAGCCTTATCCTTATACCCTAATACAGTAGTGAAGTCTCTATTATTTCTAAAGCTGTTAATATCTAACATGTATGTAAATATTTAATTAGGGAGTATCTTGTCCTGGATCTTGGGGTACTCCTTTAAGAAGTTTGAGGAGATAAACTTAGACTTATACTTAACTATCTTATATATAACGTTTACGTACTATACAGGTGCCTTTGTGCAGTATAACGTGAGAGCTGAGATATTATGGAATCTAACGTAGGGTATAATTATAAACTTATAGATAAAGCCTTTCTCTCTACTAGCCTTTATTACCCTGTATAAAAGGTAATTCCACATATTATTTATATTGTATCTTTAAATTACCAGCTTAAACCCCTGCTATATTATAGTGATGTCCTTTAAGACTGAAAAGAATACTGTCTTCTTACTTCCTTTAAGGTTAATATTTATATTAATAAATGTCTGTTTAGTTAATTTTTAAGCCTTTATATTAGCAGTATTTATACTAGTAGTCGCCTTACCTTTGCCCTTAGCTTTAGCTCTAACAGCCTTTAGAGGTATGGTTGCGGTTAGTAGGGGTAATGCGAATTAAGGTGCGGGGTTGTGATTAGTAAAGCATAGTGTTATAATCGGTAAAGTTAAAGTTTAGTTAATTAATAATTAAGCTTTAGTAAAATAAGCTAATTAAAATGGGTTGGGGGCAGAGATTAAACCAGTTAGTTTACGGAAATTAATATATTAATAAGGGTTATTAGTCTATTCTTTAGAAGTTTATAGTTTTTTTTAAGAGGAGTAAGCGCGATAGTCGCATAAGGTGGGGGTGGGGTACTATTTATACCCTTGGGGCTAGTAAAGTTCACACCTGTAGATTAATTAATTTAATTACAGCTTAAAGTTTATACCTGTAAATAGACTAACTGGTCTAATCGTTGCCTTTAAAAACTAATGTGCCTTTAGAGCAGATTCTCGCCTTTTAATAAGGTTTACTATATTACATGTGTAGTAGGAATCCAGTGCTCTAGTTTGTTCAGTTACTAGCATAATCGACACTTATATTATTACAGGCTAAGGGGTCTGTAATGTTATATATTTAATAGAGGTTTAGTATATCAGTTTATTTAATTCTAATGTAGTAACTTAATTAGTTATAATAGTTTAAATGGTGTTTCACATATTTCACTGCGGGTAATATAGTATCTTAAGTCTAGTGTTAACTAGTGATGCTATCTGCTTCACCTTACGGAGCGGCTAAGTGTTATAATGTGACAGGTTAGCCTTTACCCACAGTAAGATCTGTAATGCTATGCTTTTAGTGGAGATTTAATACGTTTACTCGTTTAATTCCAGTAGTATAATTCGCTTAGATCATCATAGCTAAGTAGTGTTACTTAGTGTAGTAGGCAGTATTACGGGTCTGGTGTTAGCCTATTATATCCCTTAGCTTAATTTAGACTGGAAAAGTAAATATATCTTAGGGTTGCCACATTTAGTAAATTAACTTAAAGGAGTCTACTATTGCTTAGGTTTAGTAAGAACCGTAATAATTAATGTAACAGAGTGGTTAGTTATTAGTTTGTAAACTTAATTATTAAGTGTTTCATTTTATATTTATATTATTATTTATAACGTGTAAAAGATAAAGGTTCCTTTATAGTAGCGTTTTATAATACTATTAGGTTAAGCTATTGTTATTAGTTTTTATTATAGTAAGGAAGGCCATTATAGTAAGGAGAAACTTTAAGTGATATTAAAGATAAAATATAAGAATATTAAGTACGTTAACATTACTATTATTTACAGTTTATAATAATAATTTATTTATTAATTATATCTTATATTTAACTTAAATCTAAGGTGCTGTTACTGCCGGTACAGCTAGTTATATAAGGGGAGCTATATGTTTATTAAACCAGATATTAAGTTCATCTATTAACAGCGACTTTGTAATAACATTATACGTTAATATCTAAAGCAGGAAACTAACCTTAATTATTAGTGTTAGTATATTATATTATAAGAGTTGGAGGCGAGCCTTACCGAGTACTTAAGTGTAGTTTTTAATATCCTGTAACTATACTGTTACGTCTAGCAGTTTTAGTATATTAAGAGTCTTACTAGCTTATTATATATCCTCCTCCTCCTCCTCCTCCTCCTCCTCCTCCTCCTCCTCCTCCTTGTCCTCGTCACTACCGTCCTGCATAACTACATTATCTACTCCCTAATATAGCCCGCTTATGCCGTTGCTGTTAGGACTGAGGGAGCAGTACGACTTTTATACGATTTTTTAGAGATTATTACTAAGGAACACTATATATGGCTCTTATCTTCCGTTATTATAGTAGTATATGTTATTAGAAAGGAATTACTTAGTTATGTGATTACCCTTCCCCTTTATATAAGAAAAGGGAAATGTAAGGATAGTTAAAGGGAACTATATAACCTGTTTAAACTTAAAGGTCCTTTTATTACTTTTATTAAAGGAGAAGAATGATGTTCTTATTAGGTAGGGTAGGATCTATTAGGTAAGCAGGATAATGTAGTAAAGGTTTAAAACCACTTATTAGCTGCTGTTACTTTAAAGAAATGGTTAAGTATGTTAAATATCTTTTATATTACCACTTAGTAATTCTTTACTAATTATACCTTCTGTGCCTTTTAGTTTTACTATTTAAAGAGAAAGTAGATAAACTTTTAAGAGTTAATAATACCAGCCTTATTACTATAAATAAGGTAGGGATAGTAAGGCTTCTTTAAGGGCGCGTTCTTATTAAAGAACCTCCTAAATATAATACTTTAATAATATATTGGCAGTTTCCAGTTAAGACCCTGGTTAGTAATAGGGACTAGCTCCTTAAAGTTCTCGTTCTAACAAGTTATCTTATCCTAAACATCTTAGTTAAATTAGCAGAGTATTAGATATATTAGATACTTTATCCATATAATTACTGCTGTTTCGTTACTCTTAATTTACTTATCTTAATATTACAGCTAGGCCTAGAGTAACTGTACCTAAATATGCTAAACCTCCTTAACCGCTTATTACCACTTATAGTACTTAATATAAAGTAACAGGTTACTAATAAGGAGCCTCTAGGTGATTACTTTTGTAAACTACTAAAATAGTTATTAGAATAAACCTTACCGTTATTACTTAAAACTGTAGCAGACTATTAAATAATATATCCCTAGCCTTATTTAACGCCTCTCTGTTAACTAAGGTATATTTAAGTCAGTTATACCCCTATTAAGAGCAGTAACATAACTAATAATAATGTTAGTTAGCGTATCTTCTTCTAACTTATTACAGGATATCTATTCCCTTTAAGTCCACTTATCCTTAAAAAGTAGCGGCTCTTTATAAATATTATTACTGTTATAATAGTAATAAAGGTATTATAAGGTAATAATTATAAGTATTATGTCGGTAAGTGAGAATATAAGGCCTGTTCGGCTAAGGATGTACTTAAACAGGAAGTAATAACGGTTAATCTAGGCATAGAGGAAGTTAAGCATAGTAGTAGTAAGGATTGCGAACTAGGTAAGGGGGTAGTTAGCTGCTGTTAGATTAAGCGTATTAGCGTTATTGTTATTAAGGGTATCTTAAACTTAATATATCTCCTAGAAGAGGGTTATTATTATATAATACTTCTCTCACACACTATAAAAGTGGCCCTAGCACTCTTATATATTTAAGGTGGTACATACCTTTAAAAGTAGGTAGCTCTTTTTAAAGGCGGCTTAGTAGATAATAATAGCTTTACCTACCTGTTAGAGCTACCTAACGTAAAAGGGGTTAATAATTAGGTTTTTATAAGTGGGTAGCTGTAAGGTGTAAACCTTCTACGCGTCGAACAGGGCTTTAGATAAGTTATATTACTGTAAGTAGATAAGCCTACTGCTAATCTTTACCCCCCTAAACGCTAAGGTTACTATTATATTACTAGCCTCCCCGGTTATAGCCTATAAGTAGAAAGCTACCAGCGGCTTAAATATACAGGGGCTAGGAGGTCCCTTATCTTCCCTATTATCTCTACCACCTTAATATCTCCTTAAGCGTTTCCACCGCCCCTACCTGCCTTTACCTCTATTATTATTAAACTGTATACTGCCTTAAGCTATTATTTACTCCACCCTAACTGTTATCTGGTTAATAACCCTATTAGCTCCCTCTTTAGGGGACCTAAGTAGGGATGTAAAGGCCTTATAGCGGTAAGGACTAGCAACTTCACCTTCTTTATTTAAGGGTGTGCCCTCCTTTTCACTACTTAGGCCGCTATTATTCCTATAATTACTATCTTCTAAATCTTATATAATCTGCTCTTTAATCTACTTCTCCTAAGATTTAAGGATTGCCTTTAGGTAATAAGTGTAATATAAGTACGTTTTTACCACCTTATCCACTACATTATATAGTAAGGCAGTTAGTATAATAGTAGTCTGCTTCCTTAAATTAACGAACGTCTTATTATCATTTAGGAAGCGGGAGTTAAAGTAAGTCTCTTAATACTTTAGGAACTGATTAACTGTAAGTTTAAACCCTTTACCTACTATTACTGCTTTATAGTTAACTAATAATATAAACTAGAACTTAGTGTTCTTACAGGTAATATAGATAATAAAGTCCTTAAAGTGGGAAAAACACTTAAAGTTACCCTTAATATTTACTTAAATACTATTAGTTAATACCTTAAAGTGTTACCCTCTTAACGTAAGCCTTACATATTATATCCTCCCTATACCTTAAGGTATATTATAATCCTTACCGTTACTACAACCCTCTTTAATAACTATACCTTAAGGGCGGGCTGTCTTAACTTCTCCCGGTGCATATGTAAGATATATTACAGCCTGGCAACTTTATAAGATATACTAAGTAATATTTACATTATAAATTATTACACTGTTCTTATTAGGTATTAAAGTAACTATAAGGATAATAGGAGCTAATATAACGTTAAATTATAAGTTATACTGTTCACTTAATAACAGTGTTAATATAAGCTTACAGGTTAGATTATTAATAATAATATTAATTTACAGCCTTTTATTAATAAGGTGCTTATATAACTTAAGAAAGAACATATACACACCCATCACATCCTAGCCTATCACTTACTTAAGGTTATAATGTAAAATATAATATAACGGTACAGGGACCTATTCCTCTAATAACAAGTCTGGTATTATTAAGACAGGGATATTAAAATAAACATTAATAATGATATTCTTATTATTATACCTATCTGGGTACTAGCAGATCCCCTAGCAGATAACAGTAAGTGACGTCCTAAACGCATATATACTGTCGATATTATAAGATATAAATAACGGGAGGGTAATAACAGTTATAATACTGTAATATACTGCTATACAGAGGCGTGTCGGCACATCTTTATCCTTCCAGCTATCGTGGCCTTTAAAAGTAACATAGCAGTCGAGATTAGGAGGGTATTTAATAAGGCCTAATCGTCCACTATTAAGCACGTTTAGTATTAAGCCCCCTTCTGCTACTGTAAATATTACAGTAGGGTCCTAATTATCCTGCTAAGGCTGCCCCTAAGCTGTAAGTAATAGTCTTAATTATTATTACAGCCTATTAGTTACATCTATTAATAAGCTGTAATTTAGTAAGACTCCTTTACCTTAATAAAGTATTATGTGCTTAAGGGAAAGAAGGTTAGCAGCTACCTTATATATTTTAACAGTATAGGTAAAAAGCTATTATAACTACTATATTAAGAATACGTAAAGTAACTTCCTGTAGGCTGGCTAGGTGTAAGGTGATTTTAATGGGCTGTTATAAGTTACATCCTTAACGTTAACCTTTACCTTTTCGCCTTAATTATTATATAAGGGTAATTTTTAACGGTTTAGTATTAACCTTACTATACTGCTTTAAATTTATAATAACTACCTGCTGCCTTAACTAGATAGCGTACCCTTATTACTAAATGGTAATAACTTGTTATTACTCCTAGCTTAACTAACGCTCTTAACTTTATAACTGTTATTACTTTATAATATAAAGGGATATAAAAGCGATAAAGACCTTAAGGCGTTACTTTGGGCTTTTAATACCCCTTTATAATCTTAGTTAAATAATGTACCCTTATTACCTTTAAATAGTGATAACCTATTACTACTCTTATTATCCCCTAATAAGCTGCCATTTCCATTACCTTTACTAGCTTAACTAATACTCCTAACCCTACCTCTATTACTACTTTATAATATAAGATTATCTAATAATAAGGGGGGAAGCTGTAATGAAGATGGGAGTTAACGTTACTAGGTAGTGATGGGAGTAAGTAAGCTAAGTTAAGAGTAGGGTAACTTAGTGCTTACCCCTACCATTATATTACAGATATTAAAAGTGTTAGCTAATATATATTAGGTAGGGTAAGACTGTTATAAGGTAGATAATAACAGCCTGCTTATATATTAATTACCAGTAGCTAGTAAGGTAGGCTGTAAATGTTATAATAGGTTATCGCTTTTTTCCGTTTAGTTACGGTTATCTTATATACTGGCTATTATTAGCAGAAGGGTTAATAACTGTAATGTTAACAGGTGTTATTATTATAATAGGTTACTAAGTTGTAAGCTGTTACGGCTTTTTATTATTATTAAACGGATATTATAAAAGCTAATTACTACTGCCTTTAATAATACCTTTTTATTAGTTAGTTTAAGGGTTTTCTTACTATTAAGAACTTCTTTATTTTTCTAACGCCCTAGGTCCTTATTATCCCTAACCTTAACTAGCAGCTACATAGCAGGACTTAACAATAACTAATCGTGTAATATCGTTACAAATTCTACCTTTACAGTCTTACATTTTATAACCTGTTAGGAGAGGTTTTATAATGCGTTTTTAGGGAAGACGTTATTAAAGTGGCTGCTGTTTAAAAGCTCTTTAAATTCTAAGAGGTATGTCTCTTCTACTTATGTTTCCCTAAAAGGTCCTTAATTACTCCCTTTAACACCAGCTTATTTATATTAATTATTACTATTAGTAACATTTTAAGTTAGTTAGTTTATATCTTTTTATATTATAATTATAATAGATAATTATTATAGGTAAGTAGCTGGTGCTAATTATTACGTCTGGTTAAAGAGATTATATTATAGTGGGTATATTACTTAGGAAACATACTTATTATTACGCTAGCGTTACTCTCCCTCCCTCTTTTTTATTAATAATAAGCGTTATAAGTGAAAACCTAAACTGGTTGTATATAAGTTACTGTAACGGTGGGGACCTAATATAGGGGCGATTAGCTGGGATAAGATCTAATATTAGTGCTGTTAGTCTAGTTACACTAGTATTATCTCTTTTAATAAGTATAGTAAATGGTTACTAAAAGTAACCTTACAGTAGGTTATTAACGGCAGTTAAACGTGGTAGTGGAGTTAATGGTAACGTGTGTAGTAAAGGAAAACTGTTATCTGTAATAATGCTAGTAACTGGGTTAGTTATCTGTACTTATATTTATAGGAGAGTTAATTATTAGTAATTAATTAATGGTCTTATAAAAACGCCTTCACATTATCTCCTCACTTAATTAACCACATTATATCAGTTTTACTCTTTTCTAACTGCTCTTACTTCCTCCTTAATAATATATAACTTAAAATAAACTATATTACATTACTAAGCTAGCTGTAGTAATAGGTGTTAATTGTATAAACTTACTAATAGCGCAGCTTAACATATTACTTTTTAACAGTGGTAATCTGTTAGTATACAGTTTTTCGCGTTTTCTATAAAACCTTCTTCCCTTTATAGTCAATCCAGGGTAATCCTTTAATATTAGCTCTGGATAATAATAAGGTGTTTATCGTCCGTGTTTTCGTAATTGTGACGATTAATAATATTACGTTATTACCTTTTTTAAAACTATCTAATAAGTTATAGTTATTAAACTAGTTAAAGTAGTTATTTTAGTAAATTAACTAGTTTATTAGTAATATAAAGCCTTTATTTATATCTCTTTATATATAACGTGCGTACAGTGTTACTTTAGTGAAGCTCTGCTTAGTGCTGTTAATACGTATATTAAAAGGTGCCGTGAATATTAACATCTACTTATATCGTAAAGTTTTATAATGTAACACTTTTATAATTCCTGTGTAAATATATTTAAATTCTAGTTAGAGCTTTTTTATACATTATCTATAATGTGTATTAGTTTTAAGGATATTTAAATGCAGATGGGAGGAGGAGCTAATTTATATGTTAAACCTTTATAATTTATATAATGAAATATATACTTTTTCCCTTTATTATAAACTATATTACCACCTTTTTTCAGATCTTTTAAAAAATTGAATAAAGTGATTAAAGAGGATTAGGGTATTCTTTTATATAAAATATGTAACCTTTAGCCTAATTGTTAAAGTGTAGTTATTAAAGAATTGTGAATATAATAATAATTTAAGTAAACTTAAGGTTTAACTACCTGTTATGTTACTGATAATTACTTACTTATAAAACAGTTTACATTATTAGAATCCTTATACTTATACCTCTTTAAAATTGCTGGCGTCGCTTCGTTCGTCATTCCGCGACGGCCCTTCGCTACGCTACGGGGCGCTCCATTCCTCACTTTCGCTCCTGGCAATTTTAGCGTAGGGTATTAAGCTTATTTAAATAAGTGCAGCGAACAAA
>Ga0247758_1001334_pt1 | contig 18882 bp, 15 predicted proteins | sample UWRJL156409C4_FD_180950 | JGI IMG/M metagenome (GOLD analysis project Ga0247758, IMG submission 180950) | Plant litter microbial communities from Arlington Agricultural Research Station in Wisconsin, United States - UWRJ-L156-409C-4 | ecosystem: Environmental > Terrestrial > Plant litter >...
GCGTCGCGCTCGCAGATGACCAGACCCTCGTACGGCAGGGCATCAAGGGCCTGCTCGAGCTCACCCAAGACATCCGCGTCGTCGCGGAGGCGTCTGACGGAGACGAGGGGCTCCGGATCCTAACGACGATTGCCGTCGATGTCGCGCTCCTCGACGTCCGTATGCCACACAAGACCGGTATCGAGCTGCTCGCCGCGCTTGCAAGAATCAAATCACCGCCGCCCTGTATCCTCCTCACGACGTTCGAGGACGACGCGGTCGCGCTCGAAGCGATCAAGCTCGGCGCTCGCGGCTTCCTTCTCAAAGACGTCTCGCTCGAGCAACTCGCCGAGGCCGTGCGCACCGTCGCGGCGGGAGGAACACTCATCAATCCTGCTGTCACCGAGCGCGTCGTTCGCGGCCTCGCCCGCCTCGCGACGAGCGTTCCCGCAGCGCCCATGCCTGTCGCGCTCAGCAAGCGCGAACTCGACGTCTTGCGACTGATCGCCGCAGGACAGAGCAACCGAGAGATCTCCGTCGCACTCGGCACCGCCGAAGCGACGGTGAAGAATCAAGCGTCGAGCATCTTCAGCAAGCTTGGCGTGCGTGACCGGACCCGAGCGGTGCTACGCGCCATCGAGTTGGGGATCCTCTGAACAAGGTATAAGATGGCATTCTGTAGCGGACATTACCCCGTCTTGACCGCGAGTTCGCTATGAAGAGCCAGGGCCCGGTGCAAGGCAATGAAGCCCAGCCGACTCGGAGCTTGGTCGGCATCGCATTGTGCTGCCTGGTGGGGAGCCTGCTGTTCGTGCCTATTTGGGCGCTAGCGAACTATGCTTTTGGAACCGCGCTCGACGGTCCGATTGGCGCCGTCGTGATGGAGGCGCCGTGTCAACGCCTGGCTCGCACTACCGAACCACTGAGTCGCTACACGTTGGGTCATGGCAACCGGCGGCCTTCGAGTTCTGTCTGCCACTTCGGTTCCAGGTCTATATGGGTGGCAGACGGCCCCACGGAGGGCCTTGGATTTACGGGCCGTGAACTCGCATACCTGGTGATCGGATTCGTGGGGTATGCAACGTGCTTTGTCGGCGCGCTGCTGCTCACCATTTCGTTGGTCCGTGTCGGACGCCGATTCTGCGCGCTCCTGTGGCGCAGGGCCGCAAGTTCGCTTAGTCGGCGGCAGGGGCAGTAATGCAGAGGCTATTCGCCGCTATGCATTGGTCGTTGCTGTCTTCAACGCCAAGTAGTTCAAATTTCTACGAGTCGGGCGCTGCCATGCTGGGAGCTGCGCCGCGCGGAGTTTCACCCTTGAAAGTAGCTTTTCAGATCAGCGGCGCGCGGAAGGAGCGCCGCGTTGAGCAGAATCTGCAGCTCAATTGATGCCAAATGCCCGCTAAAAGCGGATTGGCGTTCTGCCACACTTGTGGAAGTCGAATCGATCGTTACAGTCGAGGCTCGAAGATCCCGAGTTGAGCGCGCCTCTATCCGAGTCGCGACGCCTACGGAGTTTTCCTCACGAGGTACTCGATGCGCTCTTCCATGCTTTCCGTCCGTCGCTTACTCATTGCTGCTCTCCCGTCGTTCGCCCTCCTCGCTGGCGCTTGTTCCGACGATGACGCCTTGGATCCGCCTTCCACCGACGCCGGAGCCGCGGGCGCCGCTGGGAGCAAAGAGGGTGCTGCCGGCAAGGCAGGTTCCACGGGCTCTTCCGGTGCCGCCGGTAAGGCAGGCTCCACGGGCTCTTCCGGCGCTGCCGGCAAGGGAGGCTCCACTAGCTCTGCGGGTGCAGGGGGCAGCGGCGGTTCTTCTGGTGCCGCGGGCAAGGGAGGCGCTGGGGGCACCTCTGGTGCCGCGGGCAGCGGCGGTTCTTCTGGTGCCGCGGGCAAGGGCGGCGCCGCAGGCACCTCTGGTGCAGGGGGCAGCGGCGGTTCTTCTGGTGCCGCGGGCAAGGGCGGCGCCGCAGGCACCTCTGGTGCAGGGGGCAGCGGCGGTTCTTCCGGTGCCGCGGGCAAGGGAGGCGCCGCGGGGAGCGCGGGCTCCAATGCGCAGGCCGGCTCAGGCGGCACCGGCAGCGACCTAACGGCGCCGACTGCGCAGAGTAGCGTGCCCGCCCCGTCTGCAATGAACGTGGGAACGGGAAGCGTGATTCGCGTCACGTTCAGTGAGGCAATGAATCCAAGCACGCTCACCACGGCAAGTTTCAGCGTGAAGCTCGGGAGCGTGGCCGTTGTTGGTCAGGTCAGCTACTTCGAAAAGACGGCCACCTTCACTCCCAGCGGCCCGCTCGCCCAAGATAGCCACTACGACGTAACGGTCAGCGTCGCGGCCAAGGATCTGGCGGGCAACGCGCTCGCCGCACCCTATGCATGGAGCTTCAACACGAGCGCCATCGCAGCCCTTGGACCGGCGCCGGTAGCGCTCGGCACCTCCGGCAATTTCGCGATCTTGGCCCAATCGACGGTTACGAATGTGCCGACTTCGGCGATCACCGGCAACCTCGGCTTGAGTCCGGCGGCAGCCAGCTACATCACGGGCTTCGTCCCCACGAAAGTCGGCACGTACTGGACTTCGCCGCAGGTGGTCGGGGGCATCTTCGCGGCGGACAACGATGCGCCCACGCCGAGTAATTTGACCACCGCCGTCGCCGATATGCAAACGGCCTATACGGATGCTGCAGGCCGGCCGTCACCCAATTTCTTGAACCTCGGTGCCGGCTCGATCGGAGGATTGACGCTCGTTCCGGGCCTCTACAAGTGGGCGTCGTCACTGACTATCCCGGCGGACATTGCGCTCGTCGGCGCAGCCAACGACGTGTGGATTTTTCAGGTTACCGGTGACCTCACCCTGAGCTCTGCCAAAGCCATGGCCATGAGTGGTGGTGGCCAGCCCAAGAATGTCTTTTGGCAAGTCGCCGGCGCGGTCAACCTGGGAACCACCTCCCACGCGGAAGGCATCGTGCTTTGCAAGACGGCGATCGTGCTTGGCACCGGCGCGTCGATCAACGGTCGGTTGCTCGCACAGACCGCGGTCAACCTAGCCAGCAACGCCGTCACTCAACCCGCGCCGTAAATCGCCTATTCGGGCCGCGCACGCCACACCGACTTAGTGCTGCTCCCTGCGGGGAGCGTCATTGCACGGTCGGTCGTGCTCGCGCAAAGAAAGCGGTGCCATCCGGGCACGATCGCATCAGTACATCCTCGGTCGCGGGTCCGTTCGGCCACATCGGTGAAGCACAAAGGAGGACCAATTGTCCGATCGAGGAGATCGTCATGGCCTCTGCGGCTCAGCGTGGAGACGTCGTATACACTACCGACATCTCCGACCTCGCGAAGCTCCCCAGCTATTTTCGGGCAGTACGCGTGCTGAGCATCGGCTGACGGCCCCGTCGACGATGGTTTGCGCCCCAGTGGATTCGAACCACTGATCTACGGCTACGGAGGAACGCAACACCGAAGCCGAGCTTCAATGTCCAGGCCAAGGGGCCACGCAGCGGACATTGTAGGTGAGAGAGGGGATATCCATGCCCCACCATCCCTGGTCCCCATACCAAACGTACGCAGAATCATTGGTCCACCATTTGACGGAACAGGTCCCCATTTCAACGGGGAGATAGCAGCCAGAAAGACCCTTACCTTGGCTCGTGGGGCAAAGTCCCCCGCCGCTGCAGTCCCGCGTCACCGTCTTGAGCTCATCGCGCGTCGGGACGGTCCAGTCCGAGCTCCCTTGGAAGGTGAGACCAATGCAATAGAGTTTGGCGTTGTCCTGCGTGTAATTCACGGCATCGGTCGTTGTCCAACACTTGTGGCTCGCGGGGTCGCAATAGGTCTTGTCATTGCAGCCTAGGCCGGTGGTGCCGGTCGTTGGGCACGCGGGCCACGACCCGTTCGCGCACGTGACTGAACCCCCGCAATCACAGGTCTTCGTTGCGCCGTTGATGCACGTGCAGCCTTCGTTCGGAGTGCCGTTGCAATTGGCGTCGTTGCCTGAGGCACAGGTATCGGCGGCAGCCGGTCCCACGAATCCTGAGCAGGTGCCCCAGCTGGAAAAGGCCTTGTTCGTGGCCAAAGTGCAGGTCTGGGAACCGGCTTTGCATGAACCCACCCCGTCTTTGCCAGGATGCGTATTGCAATATTGGCTTGCGCCCGACGCACACTGACAGACCCCATCGATGGTGTTGTCGGCTTTACCATCACAGTCATTGTCGTTCGCGGAAGAGCAGTCCCGCGTCGTCGGCTCTACGTTTCCGACGCAACTACCCCATTGTTGGCTCGCGCAGGTCTGGACGCCCGGCTTGCAGATCCCTGCCGCCGCGTGCCCGCACGCCTGCTTGGCCCCGTTGACGCAAGCGCATCCACCATTCCCGGTGCCATCGCAGTTGTCATCGCTGCCAACGATATCACAGGAGTCCTTACTCGCCGGCCCTACGGATCCAGAACAAGCGTCCCAGAATGACGTGCTCTTGTCCGGGGAAATTTTGCAGGTCTGGATCCCGGCTCGGCAGATACCCTTTCCATCCTTGCCCGTATGTTCATCGCAGGCGCGCGAGGCACCCACCATGCAGGCACACGCAGCATCGATGGTGTTGTCGGGCAAGCCATCGCAATCGTTGTCGTCTGCGGACGAGCAATTGCGCAGACCTGGGTCGATGTTTCCTTGGCAGGCGCGCCACTTGCTGTCCGTACAAGTCGAAGTGCCCTTCTTGCAAATGCCCTTTGCTTCGTGCCCGCAGGGCTGCGTCAGGCCGTTCGTGCAATCACATCCACCGTTCGGTGTGCCGTCACAATCGTCGTCGTTGCTTGGCTCGCAGGTATCGTGCGCCGCCGGCTCGGGGCAAGCGCCCCACTCCCCACCCTTGCAGATGGATATCCCGGTCGCGCAGGTGCCCAGCAACCCGAAACCTCCGCAGGAGCGAGTCGTCGCCTCAATGCATGCACCGCTTTGGGGATCCGCACCTGCATTGCCGCCCGAGGCGCTTCCCCCGCTCGCTCCCGCTGCCCCGGACTTTCCCGCCATGCCGGACGCACCCCCGCTCGGCTGGTTAGTGTTGCCCCCTCCTGCGCTGCCGAAAGTACGATCCTCGCCGGAGCAGGAGGGGAGAATCGAGGCGACGGCTAGAAACAGCACGATGAGCCAACTGGAATTGCGAAGGTGGCTACGAGGATACATCTGGCCAAAGGCGTACCTCTGGTGCAGACTCGCTGCAAGGTCGTGGTGGCATCGGGGACCGGACTCGTCCGGCAATATTCGGCGGCACGTCAGTGCTGGCCGGCTTAGGCGGACTCACGCGCGCCGGCGACGGTGCCGATCGCTTCAAGGTAGAAGACGTACGGCTCGATCGCACCCGCATGAGTGCGAGGTGGTTGGTCGCAGCAGGAGTGGCAGCAGATCCGGTGAGCCGTTTGCCGATCGCGAATTCAGCTTCTCCGCGGAACCAGTGCATTCGAAGATGCTTCGCCGGTGGCGCTCGGAGAGCGACTCGCGCAGCGCGGCAAGATCGCATTCGGCTCGGGTCTCATGGCTGCCGTGTTGTGTGAGTCCGATTGCCGCATGAACTCAACCACGCTCAAATCCTTCATTTCGCACGGCTCAGATAACGTTTTGCGCGATGGGAGATACTACAGCGGGGATCGAAGTCTCCTGCGTGCTTCGGCGGAGTAACCGAGTGCGGTCACTCTACCGGTAACAGGAGCCCCGCGCTGACGGTCCCGCCGGCTCCAACCTGGACGCAATAGCCCCCGGCTCGGCTCTTATCGAGCACGAAGCCGGCGTCCACCAAACACGGCACGGCCTGCCCGTTCACCTTCAGGCTGCGGTTCGCGTCGAAGTTCCAGCACACGATGCGCGCATTGGTCTGGGTCGGAGCATAACCTGTCACCTCCAGGCAGCGCTCCTTGGTGCCGACCGGGTCGACGCGAAAGCCCCCGACCTGGAGCGAAACTTGTTCCGGGCTGCTGCACAGCAGGTCGCACGGCGACTTCAAGCATTGGCCGTTGGTGCAGAAATTGCCGCTCGGGCATTGCTTGCCGCACGCAGCGCAGTTCATGGGATCGGACGACAAATCCACGCATTTGTCGCCGCATAGCGTCTGCCCCGAGGGACAGCCGCATTTCGAGTCGATGCACGGCTCCATTCCGGGGCACTGCACATCGCAGCTGCCGCAGTGAGCGGCGGTGTTCGTGAGGTCCGCGCAGCCTGGCTTGATACTGCTGCTGTTGCAGTCGGCTTGGCCGGCTGCGCAGGTGCAGGCGCCGGCCGCGCAGATCTGGTTGTTGACGCAGGCCGTTTCGCAGTCGCCGCAGTGCGCGGGGGTGCTGCTGACATCCGCACAGCCGGGTTGGTTCGTGCTCGCGTTGCAGTCTGTTTGACCGCCAGCGCAGGTGCAGGCGCCGGCCGCGCAGATCTGGTTATTGATGCAGGCCGTTGCGCAGTCGCCACAGTGAGCAACGGCGCTTTGCAGGTCCGCGCACTCGTTGCCGCATAGGGTTGCTTCTGCAGGAGGACACATGCACGCGCCTTGCGCACAGGTCCCACCCTTGGGACAGGCGCGGTCGCAAGCGCCGCAGTGCGCCGGGTTGCTAGTCGTGTCGGCGCAGGCGTCGCCGCATAGCGTCGTGTTTTGCGGACACACGCACTGCCCGGCGCTACAGCTCGCGGCCAATGGGCACGCCCGGTCGCACGAGCCACAGTGCGCCGCGTCAGTGGTCAAATTTGCGCAGTCCGCAGCGCAGACTTGCTGCCCCGTCGGGCACACGCAAGCGCCTCCGACGCAAGCTGCAGCGAGCGGACACTTGGTCGCGCAGTCGCCGCAGTGCGAGGCGTTGCTCTGCGTGTCGACGCACTCGGCGCCGCAGGCCACTCCGCCGCCGCACGTCAACGGCGCGCCGCCGGTGCCGGCACTGGACTCGATGGTGTTGCCCGCCGCGCCGCCCGTACCCGCCCCGGAGCCGCCGAACAAGTCGCGCGAGCCATTACCACAGTGGATCAGTCCAAGAGCGGCAAGCAGGAACACCAGGTAGCGCCGCCCACCGTGGGCGGCGCTCCAAGCGGAACCGCCGCTGCGGTGCTCGCTGGATGATTTGCGGATTGAAGTCGAAGGTGGTCGCATTCGGTTGAAGCCCAAGCGGGAAGTCTTGCAGGGGCGGGGGAGCTTACCGCAGCCGCGACCAGAGGTCGCTGCTTGTCAGCTGGTAATAACCCTCCTGCACTGTGCTGCGGCGCTCGAGCAAGTTCAATGTTGGGTCGTCTGTCATCGAGAGGCGATAGCCTTCAAGCTGCGTTGCATCAAGGCGGACAATCCGACAAGAGGGCGGGTGAGTACAGGGACGCTGGCGGCACAGCAAGCAGCAACCGATATCGTGAAGGGCTGATAGCTAAATCAAGCGGTCGTTCGTCAGTGTTCGATGTAGCGAGCCCTTTCCAGCTCGGCAACGTAGCTCCACGGCGGAGACACGAGCTTCGCGAAGACGAACAAGCGCTCACCGGACTCCAGGTAGCCGCCGCGGTCCGGCCCGGCCAGCCGCGCCGCGAGGACCGGGTCGTCGACTCCAGGCAAATTCAGTTCTTCGTCGGGGTTCGTCGTGCCCGCGAGCAAGCTCGCCTCCAAGCTATCGCTGACCGCTATCCTGCCGTCCTCGGTGACTAGGTATGCACGGCGGAAGCCCGGGAGATCGAGCGCGAGCCGCCGGGCGAGCGACGAGACACGCAGGTCGCAGCCGGCAACGCCGACGAATGCGCCCTGGGAACGCAGGCCGAAAACAGCGGAGATGCGTAGGGTCCTCATCGCGGCATCGACGACGGGCCGCGTCCAATGGAGCTCGGGCTCGACAGAGGCCATTCTGTACCAGGGTCGCTTGCGGGGATCGACGCTGATTTCGCGAGCCGGAAATTGCGCGAACGCGCCGTCGTCCAGGCCAACGAAGGCGCGTAGCAATTGCGCGCGGCCGGCAACGAGCGCCGCGTTTTGCTGGGCGACGGAGCCCTTGCGGTCGTCGCTCGGTAACGAGTCAACCACGACCTGACGTAGCCAGCGTTCGGCGCGCGCGAGCCTGGCCGCATTCGCCGGCATCTCCGCGCTCGCGGTCTTCCCCGGCCAGTTGACGGCGATGCCCTCGAAGCTCACCGCGGCTCCGCCGTACGTGGCGGAAGCGGAAAGCGCTGGCAAGGGGCGCTGGGTATGATCGAAGTCTTGCGCATTGCGGTCGAGCAGCTCGACGGTCGCGGCGCCGATGGCTTCGACGCCGGCGGCAAGATCGCTCAGCTCGACGTCCACGTCATGGGCGCGACTGCTCGCGGAAACGAGCACCTGCCGCGTGTTCTCCAGCTCACGCGCCTGCCGTGCAGCCCGCCGCGCGTCGTGCACGACCGAGAAAACGATTGCCGCACTCGTGACGAAGCCGCACAGCGAGAGAATCGCCATCGCCAGCACCGGTCTCCGCGCCGCCAAGCGTACTAGCTTTCGCGCCAAACCCTCCTCGTAAACCGAGACCGGCTCATCTCGGATGAAGCGCCGCAGGTCATCGGTCATCGCTCGCACGTTTGGGTAGCGCGAGGCCGGCTCTTTTTGGGTCGCACGCGCCACGATCGCGACGAGTGCGGGATGCATCGGCCGGTCGTCGATGTCAATCGGCGGCGCGAGCTGATTCTGCAACGCGTCGGACAAGGCGGCCATGGTGTTGGTGTGGGAGCGCGCCGGTCGTAGCGTCGCGAGCTCCTGCAGCATGACTGCGAGCGAATACTGATCCGCTGCCGGCCCGACTTGATCGATCAAGCCCAGCGCTTGTTCGGGTGGCATGTACTGCACCGTCCCCATCACCTCACCTTGACGCGTTGCAGTCGATGACAGCGCCGGTTCTGACTCGTCCTGGGGAGCGAGCACGGGAGCCGATTGTCCGAGTAGCTCAGGAGCTTCGATCGCGGGCGGCTCAAGCGGACCAACGTCTGTCTCTCGTCCTCGCTCGGCCGCCAGATCGATCGGGCTGCCGACGATGCGAGCGAGCCCCCAGTCCATCACGTACACTTCACGGAAGCGACCGAGCATCACGTTGTCGGGCTTGAGATCGCGGTGGATGACGCCGCGCTCGTGGGCAAAATGGATCGCTTCGCACACGCCGAGCAGCGTCCCGATGCGCTCTTTCAGCGAATACTCGCCACGCATCGCGCGCGCTTCTTTCGGCGCTTCGGCGGCAGAATGGATGTAACTCGACATGGTCGCGCCTTCGAGCAGCTGCATGGTGATCGCCGGAGCGCCACCCTCCGAATGTTCGAAGCTGTACAGCGGCACGATGTTTGGATGCTCGAGCTGGGCGCCGATCTGCGCTTCCAGAATGAAGCGGCGCATCAAGCCTAGGTCGTTCTCGGACCCCTCACGCAAGCGTTTGAGCGCGACGACACGACCGAGACCGCGGTCGTGCGCGACGAATACGCTGCCCATCCCGCCTTCACCGAGCAAGTTTTGTACTTCGAAGCGGGTGGCCACCCCGTCTCGACGCGAACTGGCGTCGACGTCGACGAGAACTTTGTCGCCCTTCCGCGAGGGCACGTTCGTTGTCATATGGTCGCGACAGTACTCGATTCTTGCCCCCAGCGACGCGGGCTCAGTTGCTGACGAGAACGAGCCGTTCGGTCACGCGATCAAGTCGGCAATTGTGCCGCGGCGCCCGTCCGGCGGCCACCGCATCGCTCCGAAAGGTGTGGCCAACATGTCGGGCGCGAGCTGCAGGGGAGCGCCAACCGTCCCGAATCGGCCGTTTCCGGCGATCGCGGCGGCAACGAGTAGCACTAACAAGAATTCAATTGGCGCTCGCGCGGACCTGCTGCTGCCCGGCGGCGCTCGCCGGTGTGTACTCGGCCGCCGCCCACTTCAATCTCGAGTTCCGAGCACTCCGATGAACGCTCGACTACACCCAACGTCGAGAGTTCCGAGCTTCTGCAAATCCCCATCGATTTATTTGTGCGCCCCAGTGGATTCTGGTGCTGCTCCTTACGGTGAGCGTCGTTGCACGGCCGGTCGTGCTCGCGCCTTCGGCGCTGCGTGCGCCCGGGACCCTCAACGCCGGACGCGGCGCCTCGATGACGAGCCGCCGCGCGCGGCGGAGGGTCCGACGGCCGCATCTTTGCGAAGACTTGGGCGCGAGCACAGCGTTTGCGCTTTCAAGTTATTTTGTGCCGCGCGCCCCAGTGGATTCGAACCACTGACCTACGTACGGCTCCGGAGGCCGTCGCTCTATCCAGCTGAGGTGCTGCTCCTTGTGCTGAGCCTCGTAGAGCGGCCGGTCGTGCTCGCGCGCCCGGGACCCTCAACGCCGGACGCGGCGCCTCGATGACGAGCCGCCGCGCGCGGCGGAGGGTCCAAGGCTGCGTGCTTGCGAAACTTGCCGCTGCTACAGGGACGTGGCGCTACCGCGACGACCGCAACGTACTGGTGGCGCCGGAGGGCGGTCGCGTAATGCGACTCGGCGAGCAGGACAGCGCAATTGGTTAGCACGCCACGAATTCAGGTATATAATAAAGTATATGAAACAGCTTCTGATTGAGATCGATGACCAGTGCGCTCGCGACCTGGAACGAGTGGCACCGGTCAAGACTCGAAAACGAGCAGAGTTTGTTCGGCTTGCGATCCGCCGCGCCATCGACTTGGCGCTAGACCGCGCGACCGAGGCGGCCTACCGCGTGCAGCCGCTGTCCGCCTCAGTCCTCGAAGGCGACTCAAGCGGGTGGGACGAGCAAAACCGGCTCGCAAAGGTCGCGACGAGAACGCGGGCACGTAAGAAGGCCGCACGGAAAGCCGCGTGAGCGAAGTGCCCGGCGCACCGCGGCAATTCGAAATCTGGTGGGCTCGCCTGCCAGAGCCGGTGGGGCGACGCCCATTGCTGCTTCTCGGCCGCAGCGCCGCTTTCGCGTACCTAGACCGATTGCTCGTAGTCGAAGTGACGACGACGGTTCGCGGAATCCCGCAGGAAGTGAGGCTCGTCAAGCTCGACGCGATCCGGACCGTTCCGCGCGGCTGCCTCGTTTCCAAAGCCGGTGCCATTTCGATACGCCGCCAAGTCGAGGTCAAACGCGCCCTCGGACACGTCCTGCACTGGCCCGAGCTCAGCGGGCTCTAGTAACGACCGTCATTTTCCTTCGGACAAGCGGCCCGCCATTTTGAAGGCTCTTTATGATCGTCACTCGCGTCAAGGTCCCAGTCACCCCTCGAGGGTCTAAGGAAGTCTAGGTACCGTCGCAACGAACTTCTCCATCGCGCGCGTGGCCGTGTCCTCGAACAGATCGTTTTCGGTTTGCGCGTCTTTGGACGAAACGCCCGGCTGCGTGCCCTCGACATCTAAACCTGGAGCAAGCGACTCAGCGATCAGGCCCCCGAGAATTCTCGGTTGCAGGTCCCGGACGCGGGCACCCCAGCTCGCAAGGTGTAGGGCGCCCAGCCGAGTGAATCATCACTGGCTTGGGTCGGGGAGCGCTAGTCGCTCAGGGAGCGTCGATCGACGCTACAGGCGGCGGGGTACTTGTCCTGCCGGCGTCCTCGAACCACATGCCGTCGCTGGTTTCAACCCAGCACTCGACACGAGAGCTCAGGGAGGACTGGGCAGCGAGAAAGGCGAAAGCTCTCGCGCTGCGTCGACTCGAGCTCGTGGGAGGCGCACCGCGCGCGACGGGCACCGGGCTCGCCTCTGCGGTGAAGCGCTACTTTGACGACCATCCACAGCTCTCCGCGGAGACGCTGACGCTCTACCGTTCGGCCACCAACAAGTTTCTCGCGTGGGCCACGAAAGCAGGGATCGAGAGCGTTGACGACCTAGACAAAGGGAAGCTCGTCGCGTTCAGCGCCGTGCTCGTGAAGGAGCCGAAGCGCGTATGCAAACCGGGTGGATTTCGGGGCGAGCGGGCTTGATGCCGAGCTCAGCCGCGAACTGCTCAGCACTCAGTCCGCTGTCGCGCCAGCGCTCGATTCGCTTCTGCCACTCCGCAAGCTTTGTATGCGTCCCTCGCGTTCCCATACCCCGCTCGTACCGCACGATGCCCGATCAGGTCTGCAACGCGGCTGACCGAACGGATACGTTCTCGAGGTCGTCGTGCGCGCGACCTTCCTTGCGACTCACCCGATCTCGGTCTCGGTGGCGCTGTGTATGAGAATTGCCCGCGGTTTCGGAACAATTCAAGAGTGGCGCTTGCGGCGTTTCGACATCGCCATCGACTATGCCGGGTTCGCCTTGTCACGGGACGATGTCGGTCGTGTGCTGACTACGCGCGCGCAGATTCAGTCATTTCGCGCGGATTGCAGAGATGTGGATGAGGTCGAGGGGGAACTTGCAGAGCCCATTCGAGAGCACTGCGATTCGGCTCTGCGCGTGACCGGCATCACGGTCGCAGCTGGCAACCCCCTGATGGCACGCGTCTATGCAAAGGACGTTGAGCTTCGGCACGCGGGCCGCGAGAGAAGCGTGAGCTTGAACACCGGATCTGGCGGGACAACGGTTGGGACGGCACTGAGCTGGTAACCCGCGTCGAATTTCAGTGCCGCGGCGAGTTCCTGGACGAGATTCGTTTGCGAAACCCCGGCGCTCTCGAGTCCAACTTAGACGCCGTCTTTCAGCGCTGTGTCCCTGGATGCGTCTTATCCAACCGGGGACGAGTTCGCGCCGAACCCGTTGCGAAGCCGACCCGCGTTGGGTCGTTGTGACTGACACGATGTTTCTCCACCAGGCGGAGCCGATCGCTCGTGACCGCAAACATCGAGGGGTGCACGGCCAGCGCACATCTACGGAGCGGTTCAATCCGCGCTCGCCGCCAATGGGCAGTTGTCGCCGCCCGAACTAGTGACCGAGATTGGCGAAGTATTTGATGATGAAGCGCGGTTCGCCCAGGCACTTGAGCCGACGGAAGCTGGGGCATGGGTACGCCGCCGCTACGACGAAACATTTGCTCAAGCTTCCGAGCTTTGTGCGAACGATGTGCTCACGCGCCACGGACCGAGTGCCGCGGTTTGTGTAGTGGCCTCACGAGGGCTCGCCGCGATCGCGAGATTTTCGAGCGCCTGACACAACCGAGCCTCCCGATCCCTCGGCCAGCGTACGAGCGTTCCTTCCCGACGAGGACAGCGGGGGCACTTTCGACGAGTTGATGAACTGGTGGCTCGTGATGGCCGCATGACGCGCCCGACGTCGCGCTCGAAGGCGTCCTACGTCGCGCTGGGCCGCGCCGGCATCGTGAAGGGCTACGAGCACGTTTGCCGCAAGAAGGGCTGCAGGCACGTGGAGCGCGCGGCCGACGCCGTCCAGCGCATCTTGCGGCACCGCGACCCCCGCATGACCACCGAGGTCTACGGGCACCTCGCGCCCGGCTACCGTCAGTCAGAGGTCGACCGGCTCCAGTTCGGCATGACCATCCCCGAAGCCATCCCGGCCGACGAAGTCGTCGAGCAATGCCTTGCTGCAAACGCCGAATCCGATCCGTTTGCTGCATCCTTGCTGCAACAGTCGGAGGACGCACCAACAGCATCCTCACTCGACCCCGACGATCTTCAATCAATCCCACCAGTTTTATCAGCGCGCCCCAGTGGATTCGAACCACTGACCTACGGCTCCGGAGGCCGTCGCTCTATCCAGCTGAGCTAGGGGCGCGTTCTCTTTCGAGGGGTCGGTTTCTCGCACGCTCGGGGGGTTCGGGCAAGCGGCGCGAACGGGGCGCGATTTATCGGCGGTTTGTGGGCGTTTTGCGCGGGCGTTTGCGGGCCTTCAGAGTCCGCTTTGTTCGATCCAGCGCCAGGGCAGAGTGCCGTGGGAGAGCGCCCAGTCGTTGAAGCGTTTCAGGGTCCAGCCTTGTTCGTCGACTTTGCGTTGTTTGAGGCGCGTGACTTCGAGTTTGCCGAGCAGGTAGCTCATGGGCACGGTTGGGCTCATCGTGTACCAGTTGACGTCGCCTTCGGCGCGGCCGCGGGTGAAGCCCATGTGCTTCATCAGGTGTTTGACCGCTCCCTCGTAGCTGAGCTCGCCGGTGTGTAGGCCGCAGTCGATGATGATGCGATGCGCTCGCCACAGGGCGTCATTCAGTTGGTTGAGGCGCGCGAAGGGATCTTTCACCACGCCTTGATCGACCGCCATTTGTTCGCACCACAAGGTCCAACCCTCGTAGAAGACGGAGTGCGCGAAGAGGCGGCGCAGTTTGCTGGGGTGGCGATTGGCGGTGCAGAATTGTAGATGATGGCCAATGTACGCTTCGTTGGCGCAGGTCAGTGCCACGCCGTAGTGCTGACGGATTTCGGCGGCTTTTCCGGCGGGTTTGTCGCGCAGTAGGCTCAGATCGTTGACCCAGAAGATGCCGGTTTGATCGCGGTCGTAGCAGCCGGGTTGGGTGTACGCGGCGGTGGGGAATTGATGGCGCAGGAATTCTGGCACCAGCTTGACGAGCAGGCGCTCACCGGGCGGCAAGCTCACCACGTTGGCTTTGCGGAATGCTTCGCGCACGCGCTGGGTTTCGAATTCGTACTCCTTGAATAGACTAGGTTGCGCGGGAGACCAGCGCGAGGCAGCGCGTTCGAGGACCTCACGCGGCTTGCCGCGGCCGAGCTTACGCGCTTCGATGGCCATCTCCGCTTCGAGGCGGCTGACCAGGGTTTGGCCTAGGGCGTGCGCTTCGCGCGCGCCGAGATCCCAACCGAGGCGTTCGCGGATTAGGGCTTCGAAGCGCTCGCGGCCGACGGAAAAGCCGTTGGCGGGGCCGGCTTTGACGCGCTGAATGTGCTTGGAATAGGCGGCGAATGCGGCTTTGGCTTTGGCCAGCAAGGCATCGATCTTGGCGGGCGTGGCCCGCTTGGTGCTCTTCAGCGGCTCGGCAATCGCGTCCAGCAGGCTGGGGGCGCCCGCGCAGCTTTGTACGGCCATGTTCGTCCAGACCGGGATCGGTGCGTCGAGCAACTCCGCGCTGCTCGCGAGGTAGGCGGGTAGCTTGTGCAGTCGCGACAAGATCGCGTCCACCGCGGGCCGTAAGTCATCGGCGTGCTTGACGACCAAGCTGTGAACGCTGCCGATCGCTCCCGAGGCCCAGCGCTCCGGGTTCTTGCGGAACTCTGCCCTTTCGAGCGACCAGAGCTCGGTACGCAGCTCGGCGAGCAGCGCACGGCGATCGAGCCAGGCCTCCCCGCTGAAATCGACTTCGGGCAGACCTTCGATCGTGGTCAGCGTTTCGCGCAGCAGCTTTTCGTGTGCTCGATGAAGGGCTAGCGTGGGGCGTTCGAGCTCGGCATCGAACTCGTGTCGACCCGTGGTCGAGCCATAGCTGGGAAAGCGTGCAAAAGTCTGCTCGACGTAACTTTCCGCCGCCTTTGCAAAGGCCGTCTGCGATGGGTTAGTAACCGCTGTTCGTCGAGGCTCGCGCGCCATTGCAATGAGGGTGCAGGATGGCTCGCGTAAGGTCAATCGTCGGAGCTCGAGTCGCGCTGCCGCTCAAAATCAGCGTATCGTGTGCATGCTGCCCATGCTCGCGATCATCCGCGTCCCGTCGCTCGTCGCGTTGCTCTTCGGTAGCTGCCTACTTGCGTGTGGTTCGTCGACCGACTCGGGAGCACCACTGGCAGCGGCGGGGGTCAGCGGGTCGAACGCAGGGACCGCAGGCGAACCTCAGACGACAGCTGGCGCGAACTCGTTCGCGGGCGGCCCTGGTGGCGGTGGCACCGCGGGCTTCGCCGGAGTGAATGGCGGCGGAGCTGGGAACGCGGGAAGCGCGCGTAACGCGGGTAGCGCAGGCCGAGGAGGTTCGTCTGGAAATCCCGGGTCAGCGGGCACGGCCGGCAGTGCGGGCTCGAGTACGGGCACCGCTGGTAGCACCGGATTTTACGACTGGCCTGGTGGCAACATGGTCGTGACAGTCGACCCAGCCAATACTTACGCAAGCGATCTGAGCGGTGTGCACTACGAGCCCGCGCAGGGCGCAGCCGCGGCGGTGTTGTGGGCCGTGCAAAACATGCCTTCGAAATTGTATCGCTTGCTGTGGAATGGCAGCGCCTGGGTTTCGGACACGAGCAATGGTTGGAGCGCGGGCAAGGCGTTGCACTTTCCGGACGGTCAGGGGACGCCGGATTCCGAGGGCGTGACCAAGGGCGTTCTGGGCAGCACGGCGCTGTATGCTTCTATCGAGCGTGATAACCAAGTGAGCGGGGCCAGCCGTCTCAGCGTGTTGATGTTCGACGGAGCTTCGGCGAGCGATTCGCTCAGCGCAACGCGCGAGTGGAATTTGACCAGTGATTTGCCGAAGGTGGGCAGCAATCTGGGGCTGGAGGCGATTGCTTGGGTGCCTGATGCGTACCTGGTTTCGAAGGGCTTCGTCGACGAGAGCAAGCAAGCGGCCTACGACCCGGCGAGCTACGCCAATCACGCGGGCGGTATCTTTTTCGTCGGCGTCGAACAGAGCGGCATGGTCTACGGATTTGCGCTGGATCACGTGGGGGGCGGCTTCACGCGCGTCGCGAGCTTCGAGAGCGGCAATTCGGGCGTCATGGATCTCTCGTTCGATCGCGATGTCGGCTATTTGTGGGCAGTTTGCGACGACACCTGTCAGGGGCGTAGCAACGTGCTGGACATCGACACGCGCGTCGGCTCGCCGACGCGCGGTAAGTTTCTCGTTCGCCGCGGCTTCGAGCGCCCCGCGTCGATGCCCAACCTGAACAACGAAGGCTTTACGATGGGCAGTGAGAGCACCTGCCAAGCCGGATTCAAACCGGTCTTCTACGCAGAAGATGGCAGCACGATGGGCTTCGCGATCCGTCGTGATTCGATCCCGTGCGGCCCGTTCCTGGGCAACTAGTCACGCCGATTGTCCGCCATCGACATCCAACGTGACACCGGTGACGTAGGAAGCGCCGGGGCTCGCGAAGAACACGACGGCGGCCGCCACTTCTTCGGGCTGACCGTAGCGCCCGAGCGCGGTGGCGCTCTTCACGTAGTCACCGTACGGGCCACTGGCGGGGTTCATATCGGTGTCGATCGGGCCCGGCGAGACGGCGTTGACCGTGATCTTCTTTGCGCCCAAATCGCGCGCCCAGCCGCGGGTGTAGGCGATCAGAGCGGCTTTGCCTGCCGCGTAATCAGCCAGGCCGACGAACGGCACGCGCTTGCCGATGGTGGAGCTCACGCTGATGATGCGCCCGCCTTCGCTCATCACGCGCGCCGCTGCACGCGTGGTCGCCGCGACGCCGCTCACGTTCACTGCCCATTGGCGATCCAGCGCCGACTGGTCCGTGCTGGCGTCCTCGATGCCACCGTACGCGGCCACCCCGGCGTTGTTGACCAAGATGTCGAGGCGACCGAAGTGTTCGATGACTTGGTTCACCAGGGCGGCACTCTGTGCGCCATCGGCCTGGTCGGCTCGGAACGCGGCTGCCCGCACGCCGAGCGCTTTCAGGTCGTGGACTACGGCTTCCGCTTTTTCACTCGAGTTGGCGTAGCTGATGGCTACGTCTGCGCCGGCCGCCGCCAGCGAACGCGCCGTCGCCGCACCGATCCCCCGGGAGCCCCCCGTAACGAGGGCGGTCTTGCCGGTCAACGTTTTCGCCGCATTTGTCATGAGGACACCCTTTCTGTATCAATCACTATGTAATCCATGGGCTAGTTGTAAAGCCTTGCGCGGAAGCGTCAAGAGGATTATGTATCGATTACTATGGAAGGCACTGGCAAGGCTCGAGGTCGCCCGCGCGCGTTCGATCGCGAAGCCGCGCTCGAGCAAGCCATGCTGCTCTTTTGGGAGCATGGCTACGAAGCCACCTCTCTGGCAGAGCTCACGTCCGCCATGGGCATCAGTCCGCCCAGCTTGTATGCGGCGTTTGGCGACAAGCAGGCGCTGTTCCTCGAGGCGGTGGATCGCTACATCGCTCGCGGGGGGGCTGGTACAGAGTCGCTCATGGGTGACGCAAAGACCGCCCGTGCGGCTGTTGCTCACTTTCTAGGGGCAAGCGCCATTCGCTTGAGCGACCCTCACTTTCCTCGAGGCTGCATGGTGGTGCTCGCCGCCGTGAGCTGTAGTGAGGAAGCGGCGCCCGTGCAGCACAAGCTGGCCGCGTGCCGTGCGGGCTGGGAGAAAGCACTCAAGCAGCGCATCGAACGTGGCATCGCCTGTGGGGAGCTGCCCGCGGGCACGAGCGCAGCTGCCCTCGCGTCGTTCTACATGGCGGTCGTCCAAGGCATGTCGCTGCACGCCAAGGACGGCGCGAGCCGCCGCCGCCTGCAGGAGATCGCGGAGACCGCGCTGCAAGCCTGGCCAGCGAGCGCGCGCCGCGAAGCCTGAGGTGCGCCGAGTCGGACGCGCTCAGCGGCCGATGCCGCGCTCTTGGATGACCGCGTTGTTGCGTGCTTCAGCGCGCTGCAGCGCCGGGCGGGCTGCGAGGCGTTCGTCGTAGGCGTTGAGCGCTGGCGTCGGCTCGAGCATTTTGAAGCGCAGCATGTAACGGATGGTTCCACCAAAGATCACGTCCGCCATGGAGAACGAATCGCCTAGCAGGTAGTCTTTGCCGCGGATCGCGAACTCGATTGCTTGCAGCATGGACTCGGCAGTTCCCCAACCGACTTGGCTCGGCTTGGCCTCCCAATTGTTCATCTTTGCAGTTGCGCCGGGTTCGATCACGGAAGGAGCGAACAGAGACCAGCGCAGGTACGTGCCGCGCTGTGCATCATCGAACTTCGGGGCCAGGCGTCCGAGCGCGTAGCGATCGGCAAGGTACAGGCCGATCGCCGCGACTTCGGTGATGACTTGGTCACCGTCGGTCAAGATCGGCAGCTTGCCCATCGGATTGAGCGCCAGTAGCTCTGGTGCTTTGTGCGCCCCCGAGAGCAAATCGACGAAGCGCAGCTCGTAGTCGGTGGCTATCTCTTCGAGCATCAAAAGCACGGTCGCGGCACGAGAAAAGGGGTG
>Ga0247758_1001335_pt1 | contig 18881 bp, 13 predicted proteins | sample UWRJL156409C4_FD_180950 | JGI IMG/M metagenome (GOLD analysis project Ga0247758, IMG submission 180950) | Plant litter microbial communities from Arlington Agricultural Research Station in Wisconsin, United States - UWRJ-L156-409C-4 | ecosystem: Environmental > Terrestrial > Plant litter >...
CAGCGCGGCCGAGCACCAGAGCTTCGCTTGGCTGAGAGGACGGCTCCCTGAATACAACAAGACTTGAGAGCGTTAATTACTGTGTTCTTGGTTGACTGCGTTGAATTCGACAGAGATGTCTTGGCGCGTATGTCGTGACCTGACCCCCCTTTTCAGAACATTCTATCGCGTCTCCAACTCCTCCCAACATTGAACCATCGACAGCTCTAAGCAACTCTCGCACCAAACAGTCTCAAGAACAAAATAGAACGAAGATGCGCAAGATCCTGTCTCAATGGCGTCGCGGAGAGCCAGAGAGCAACGCAACCCCGCCTTTGCCAGTGTTGCCCGCCAAACGCGGCCGCCGGCTCAGCATCCCTCCCACCAGCGACAACGCGACCGAAGCCAGCGCCTTCTTCGTAATTCTCCCATTAGAAATCCGCCGTAAGATTCTCATCGCCGCATTCGGAGACCAGACAATCCACTTGGATTTGCGCCTCGCCCATCCCCTCCAGGAACCTGACCCGCCGCCGAAGAATCCCTTCTGGGCTCGCGCTGGCGGAAGTAGCCGCAGCGCCAGTCATGGCAAAACCCCTTCGGAAGAAACCGCCCCCTGGAACCGAAAACCCAGCCACGCCAACACCCACTCAACCGACGACCGCGACCCCACAAAGCCGCGTCGCTGGGAATGGCACAGCAGCATCTGCCACCGGACACCTCCCAAGGTCTCACCACCAGACATGGACTTTGATCGGTATCCCGTATGCGACGACATCTGCCACTCTGGATACCACATGCGCGGCGTGGACTGCGATTCATGGCCGGGCGAGATCTCACACAAGTGTCTCCTCGGCATCATGGGGTGGCTTCGGGCGTGTCGCGCGGCGTATATCGAGGGCGTGGACGTGTTGTATGGGACGAATAGGATTCATATCCAGGGGACGTATTTGTGTCGGAATTTGACACAAGTCATACTGCCGGAGAGACTGGCGTGTGTTACGAAGGTCCAGCTGGTTTGGGACTTGAGGTTGTGGGGGACTAGAAGAGGGGCGAAGGGCGTGGCGGAGGATCAGCCGGAGGATGGAGGGGTAGAGAGGTATCGAAGTTTGGCGGAGGCGCTGCCGGGGGTGTTACCGGGGCTGAAGAGTCTTCATCTTGAACTGAAGGGGTGGTCTCTCGGCGTATGCGATCGTCGAAGGCCAGGATGATAGGCCCCAGGTGATGATGTGTTTTGGGAGTTCAGCTTTCATGGATATATGGGAGGGGTTGGATTGAGTTTAGGTGGCAGAGACATGGCTGTGCCGTCTTCGAGAGCAAGGCGCTGGGAGGAAGGAACGAAGCCAGAATTTGCTCTCGAGTTTCCGCCGGCGAATGGTGACTCGGATGCCTTTCGGTGCTTTGGTTTCAGCGGGTCCGGGTTGAAAGCAGTGCTCGCATCATCCTTCCTTCCACGGCCGACCAAGATTTGCAAGGCTCGTATTGAGTGCGACTCGTTCGTGGTGCCAGTGGCTTTCGCTCTACGAAGTGACTTCATCTCTGCTGCCGTATCTGGTTCCGCATTTCCTTTTCTCACTGGTTGCTGTCATGACTGTTGCGCTGCAAGGGCCGTGTGTCGAGGCGGTGCTCAGCAAGACGCGATTCCCAGTTCCGGGAGGTTAGGCTTTATGTGCGTCAGAGCCCAATCACTCATCCCATAATTTGAAGCTAACGGTTGTTGGTCGTAGGAGCACCATCATCTCATCGCATCTCGCAAAAACAGCAAGCGCGCGGCAAATTTGTACCTGTGCCTCAGAAGGTCGAAACTTCAGTCGACACCACCATGTTGGTGCCAACCCGCCAATGAGCATCACCCTATGACACGTAGGATTGGTGGCAAGGCGTGCCAACACCAAACATCTCCACCACCGTTGCCGGGCCGAAATGAAACACGATCCGTTGGTCCGGGATTCGCGGCCGGGCACTCGACCCGACAGAATGGCTATCATACCGTGTTCCCAGGCACCAGCTTTCACACGGGTTCTGAAAGCACCTCAACTCGCGACAACACGCACAGAATCTAATGAACTTCAATTTAGAGATCGCAGATGGCTCCGCGGCCGCCTTTGGGCTCGGCATTTATCATTATATTCCTCGCTGGACTGGTTCTGACCCGTAAGTTCTATGAATCAGCGCACGGTTCAGGCCCTGGCTGACAATCTCGAAGAAAGCTGCACCGGCACAGACCTCACGCTCCGATCCGCAGGTGACAAGTACCCCGATTGTCCAAAATTGGAGCGCAATGTCAAGGTCGATACATCAGCCGCGATTGTCGTTGACATTTCGAGTGAAGCCATCGTCGGCAATGTCACTCTCGCACGGCTTCAAACCCACCAGGGAGGCGGCACTGGCCTCCTGTCAAATTACGTAATCGCGCCTTGGCGCCACGGAACCGCAGCGCGGCCGAGCACCAGAGCTTCGCTTGGCTGAGAGGACGGCTCCCTGAATACAACAAGACTTAAGAGCGGTAATTACTGTGTTCTTAGTTGACTGCGTTGAATTCTACAATTAAGAGTCTCAAACAAGCGATAATATTACTGCTTTTCTATCGGCGTGCAAATTACGATGCATGCAGAGCCCTGATTTTCACACGTCAAGCCGAACAAACCGTTAACAAGCAGCCCCCGTTAGGCATTAACGCTTATAAACACCGCGAAAGCCTTTAAACAACGAAGCTATAGTTAACATAAAGGCCCTAAAAATCATCTATATAAGCTTAGAAGACTGGATACTCTAATTAAGGAGCTTTTAAAGCCACGTAAAGAGAGCTGGCTTATAGAAATACGTGGACCCTAAAGGAGAAGAATTATAACTAACGGAGCTAAAAAAGCTAACGTTCTTAAACTTTTTAAGAAAGACTATTAACAGAGTTATACACCACCCTAAGCGGCTTTTAAAGCTTACAGCCGTATAAACTACTAACTATTAAGGTAATTTAAAAGATTACCAGATTAACCTTATTAAACATAAAAGTTTAAAGAAGAGGTTAAGGGTGTTAGGGGATTACTTCCAGGCCTTAATAACCTTTAAAGTTTACGTAACTATAACTGATATAAGGGAGAACTTTAAATAACAGTACACGGTAATTATAAAGGTAAACTAGGGCTAAGAGAACATTAAAATAATAGAAACTTATAAACGTTATAAACAGTACCTTAATATATTTACTAAAAGTTATAAGAAGGTTTTAAAGTGGATTACAGAGTGGAATATAATAATAAAGGAGGCTTAGTAAGTGAATGTTTTAAATTATTAAACATTATAAATCTGGCTTATAAAGCTTATTAATACCCTTTACACACTCCTAGCTCTTTATTCTTAAACTGTTAACTTACTTATAAAAGATAAGGTAATTTATAATAAAGAGTTATAATTCTTCTAAGTAGTTAATAACCTTAAGTCCTAATTAGTAACTATTAACGCGTTAGGAGTAATAGGTAGAAAGACTTAAAAAGCCAGTTTTAATATTTAAGTAAAGTAGGAGGAAGAATAAGAAGGTTTAACGTTCCATAACGAGAAGGCTGCGCTAAAAGCAGGTAAGTAAGTAGGAAGGTATAATATTAACGATTAAAAGTCCTTAAAAAACGATTAAAAGAACTGTAAATTACACAGAGGTGTAGCGCGCTATAGCTTTTAATACGGTAATAAGGGCTATAAAGGCTAAGGAGGTAAAGGTAAAGGTAAAGAAGCGGATTCTAAGAAGAAATGTAGTAAGCGGAGCTTTAAGAGGGTTAGGTTTAAGAGCTTGGAAGGTTTAAAGAAGTATACTACTTATAATAATAATCACGATTTTAAAGATTACTAGTTAGTGTTCCCTAAATTCACACCTAATATGTGGAAATCAAACTTCATTATAACTGTATTAATTAACTCTTACTAAAAAGGCGATAAGGCTTTTAACAAGGTTATTAAGAAGTTTAAGGAATAAGGGTGTAAAGAAAGTTAATAATTTATAAAGGAGGCAGATCTAATAGTAGAGAAAAGAGCTCCTGTAAGCTTCTTAATAATAAAAGGCTCCTTTATAACAGTTATATACCCCTTAAGAAACTCTATAATCTTAGATTTTAACACTACCCTTTATATTTTTAATAAGCTAGTATAGTTTTATAATTACCACTATATACTGGAAAACGACTGTGTTTATATTAAAGATTCTATAATTCTAATCTTAAAATACAGTAAAATAAACCTAAAGCTTACTTATCACAGTAAAAAGGCACTCCTTTACCTTAAGAATGTTACATTCTGTTAAGGTTTCACCTGTAACTTAATCTCACTTTAGTAGTTTTATAAGTAAGGTATATAGTAGAATAATAAACCTTTAGTAAATTAACTAATTATTATAAATAAAACTGTGCTTGTTAACCTTATAAGCTATTACGACCAGTTCGTTCTTAAGCACGTTAAAAAGGAGGCCATATACGCCTTATTTATAACGTAAAAGCGTTACTATACTAAGATTTACGAGAAGAAGCCTATAATAACGACCCCTTATCTCTAGCACCTACACTTAAGCCACCTAGGTAAAGCTGTTATAAAGCACCTTATTTATAACGTAGAAGGAGTGCGCTTTTAAACCCCTAATTATGTAAAAGGACCTATAAGGTAATAACTTCACTACAGAGAGGTTAATCTTATTAATTACGTTACTTTATTTTTAACACTTATAAAGTGTAATAATTACGCTAAAGGTAAGCTTAAGAGGTAAAAGAGTAAAAGGGTAAGACTGTAGCTGTAATTACTTTACTTATAATAGGTAATTAACTTTTTAGATTACTACTAAGATATTAAGGGTTATTAAAAAACTATATTCTTTACAGATCGTTATAATAACTTTATTATAAAGGTCCACCTGAAGGATAAGAAGGTTATAATAATTATAAGAGCTCTAAAACACTTTTAAGAAGCTTATAAAACCTAGTTCCGCTATAAACCTTAAGAGATAAAAGCTAATAATAAGCTCTTTTAAGCTAAGGTGCTCTTTTACTTCTTTTTACGTAAAGGTGTAAAGATTAAACCCTCTACCCTTAATATTTAATAATAAAATAAGGGTGTGGAGCGCTTAAGGGGTGTAATTAAGGTGAAGGCAGCCTTTATAAAAGCAGGTTTAAAACTACCCCCTTACCTTTAGCGTAAAACTATCTCCTACACAGTATATTTAAATAACAGAACGTTACGTTAATTGCTAAATTAAAGCACGCCTTATAAGGATATTATAGTTTATGTTACGAAACTAGAAGGCCAGCCCTAATAAGCTTAGAAACCGTATTTAGCTTATCTGCACACTTATAGTTATAAAGCCTTTACCTCCACTATAAAAGCGATTCTTAGTGAAAATAAGAAGAATAAGCTTAAATTAAAAGCCTAGATTAGTTATTTAATAGGCTACAGGTCCTTAAATATCTATTAGATCTGGAACCCTTTTATAAACACTGTGGTAAGCACGTGGGACGTGGTCTTTAACGAGATAGAGGTCTTTCACGGTAATTTAAAGCGTTTAAAAGATAACTTTAAGAATTAATTATTATAAGAGATAGAGGAGCTCTTAAAGGAGCTTAAACTCTTTAAAAGGAAATAAGATAAGTATACCTTAAATCTTATTAGAGAAGAGGAAGAAGAAGTACTTTTTCTTAATCTTAGTAAAGCACTTAAGTATATAGAAGAGGTAATAAAGTGGCTAAAAAGTATTATTATTAACCAGAGCGCACTTAGAGGGTGTAAATAAGGAGTAATTAATTACCATTAACTAGTTTTACTGCTTAAGACGTTACTAACTCCTAAGAGTACGCCCCCTCCTTATGCAGCCATAGTAGCCGCCACTATTAGAAGACTCCCTAGCTTTTATAAAAGCGTAGTAAATACAGCACGCGTGTAAGTAGACCACTCCTTTTACGATTAACGTAGGATAATATTTTAAGGCGGACCCTGGGAGGTAGCGTTTAACGCTGGCTGCCTAGTAGTAAGTATTAAAACGTTAAAGGGGAGGCGTATTACTAAAAAGGCTTTAAAGAAGGTTATAAGCTCCCAGAGTGGTGGTGATAATAGGGACCTTAAGTATAAACCTAAGAAAAAGGTGCTTAAAGGGCGCCCTCTTAAAGGGAGAGTATACTGTAAAGATTTACTTATTCCTTTAAAGAACCTTAAAGAGCTATAGTATTACCCTTAAAATCTAGAATTTATATAAGTATAGGTAATCTACTTATAAAGTTACTAAAAGATAAAATCCTAAATTAAAACTGTAAAAAGCAGTATAAACGGTTATTAAATACTTAATTATATATAGGTATTAACTTATAAGTTTGATAAATATAGTTTCCTGTAGAAATGTAAGGTAAGATTAGTAATCTATAAAGATTAATAACACAGTTTAATCTTTAAAAGCACTTACACCTTTATACTTATAGGTTAATCGTTTTAATCATTAATAGTAATCACAGCGCGCTTTAACCTTAAATTAATCTAATATAACGTAGTTAACACCTTTATTTATACTAAATTACCTTATAATATTTATATGTAAATACTATTAGGTTTTAAGAAGAAAGGTATTATTCTCCTACTTTAATAAGCTCTTTATAAGCTTAAGGAGTCCCCTCTCCTTTAGTAATACTATTTTAATATTTCCCTTTATAAAAAGGGCTTTAAACTAGTACCTTATAAGCTTTATTATTTTATTAAAGGAAGTGTAATTATCTTCTTTTACGTTAATAATATAGTAGTTATTTATAAAGTTAAGTGGTAATATACTGTAGTAAAATTAATAAAACACTTAATACAGACTTATAAACTTTAAGGTAGTAAGCCACTTTAATAATTCCTTAAAATGGAGATCTTTTAAAACTGTAAGAAACGTTTAATTTAGTTAAACTAATTAAAGTATATTATAAAGTTAAAACGCTTACTCCACGTAAGTTAAGGAGAGTATAAGAAGGAGATAGTACGACCTTTAAGGAACCTTATTACTATTAAAAAGCTTTTAATCTATTTAAAGGAGGTTATTATAACTTTAATACAGGATTACTAACGTAAGGTAGGATTTATCCTTTACACTGTTATAATCTTTAAGCTAGATATTACTTTTACAGCTTTTAAACTGCTGTAATTTAATTATAACCTTAAACCTCTTTATCATTATATAGTTAATCGTTATATCTACTACCTCCTAAACTTACAGCACTTTACATTAACTCTTAGGGGTAAGGATACCTTTAAGACCTAAAGTGATGCTAGTTTTACTAATAACTCTAAGGATTGTAAGAGTTTATAAACTTATATTATAAAGCTTTTTAACAGTATAATAAGGTAGTGAGTAAATAAATAAGATATTATCACTATATCCATTATAGAAGTAAAGCTCTTTACCTTAATGTAAGTAGTAAAGGAGGTAATGTACGTAGATTACCTATTAAATAAATTAGGTGTTTACTTTATATACTGTAAAGTTATCCTTTAATGTGATAATTAGTAAACAATTAACCTAATTAATAAGGAAACAGTTACGTTATAAATTAAACTTAAGTATATAGATATTTATAATTATTAGCTTTAATAAGAGGCTGTAAATGGGAGGATTATAGTTAATTATAAGCTAACTAATAAAATGCTTACTAACGGCCTTACTAAGGCCTTATTAATATTAAAGTTCGAATTATTCTAAAGTGTTATAAGTGTATAAGACGCTTTTTTATAACTGGCTACGTGCGTAACGTGTAAGATTATAACAGAGGACTTAAAGGCTAGGGAAGACCTTTTTAAAGGTAGTGAAGTGGCGGTTTTAAACCAGTTATTACTGGATTTAGAGTACGAGAGTATAAGTATGGGTGAGAGCGATTAAGGAAGCTCTGGAAACTACACTGTTTTACGTTATTTTAACTGTTTTAAAGCTCTTATTTAGGAGTTAATTAACCACTTAGAAGTGGAAGATTAAAGGGGTGTATTAAATTACGTAATCGCGCCTTGGCGCTACGGAACCGTAGCGCGGCCGAGCACCAGAGCTTCGCTTAGCTGAGAGGACGGCTCCCTGAATACAACAAGACTTGAGAGCGGTAATTACTGTGTTCTTAGTTGACTGCGTTGAATTCTACACCTCCATGGTCTCCGCAGCTCCACGCTGCAGCGCATCGAAGCAGACCTCATAGCCTGTGCACTCCCTGCCCTGGAAGGGAACGACTTGCTTCTCGACCTGAAGTTCCATCGCGGGCTGAGTCTGCGGCGGGCAATCATCGGAAGCTCTTTCGCCAAATCACTTAACATGTCCATGCTCTCTGTCACCGAGCCCGGTCACTTGCAAATAGTAGACAACCTGAGGATGCGGAGCATCTTCTTACCGACGCTTGACAGGGCTGAAAACTTCACAATTCGCGGCAACACTGAGCTTGAAATAGTGAGCTCCAACACCTTTAGAGCCACCCACAAAATAACCGTGTTTGAAAACGGTCGCGTAGCAAATTAAGTTTCCCGGCTCTGAGGACAGTTGGAGACTGGCCGAGGTCTGGTCTGTTGTCACTTAGGGGTCTCCGAGAGATTAATTTGCCAGGTTTACAGAGAGTACTTGGCACAGATGCAGAAGTTACTGACAACACCATTGTGGAGCTGCGACTGCCGGAGCTCACTGAAGTTAACGCAAAATTCGTTATTTGAAGTAACGCAAAGCTCACCACTGTCGACTTCTAACGTCTTGAATTAATAGACGCCGATTTTTTCATGCAGGGGAACCCGGTGTTGACGACTTTCACGGCAAACATCTTGAGACGGGCCGTCTCGGTCCATTTGGAGGGCAATTTCACCAATGTCGAGCTATTTTCTCTCCGGGAAGTCACAGGAGACTTGTATGTCTCGGGCGCTCCCTCGATGGACTGTACCTGATTTCAGGAGAACTTGCCTTTCAAGGTTGCCAAAGGGAACTTTACCTGCATAGTGAATATCACGAAACCGTCGACGCCACGAGTTCCCAGCACGCCCACGGATGTTGCGCAGCTGAATTCACCATTGTCAACTCCTACTCCAACCCCAAGTGGCGCAGGCGGGCCAAACCCGGCGGTGAAGGCGGGGATCGGGACCGGTGTCACGGCGATTGGCCTGGCGTTGATCGTGGCTGCTTTATGGAATTTTCGCTTTCGGCGGCGCTAGCTAGGGTTGATGAACCGGAAAAGGATCCTTCTATGGGGGATGTTAGGGGCGAAGGGGCCGTCTTTGGTAAGAAAACGGATGGGTCGAAGATGGAGCTCCTCGGTTGAGATGCAAGCGTTGAGGTTTGCAGGCGAGGCACCGGCCGGTGCGTACATCGCGGAGCTGGCAATCACCGAAGTGTCGTAATCAGCCTGTGGTGGAATGGCGCAGACCGGTGCAGACAGACCCATTTCTAGACCACCCCAGACTTATTGAGGAGGCAAATCTCGGCCCTGCGTCGCTGCCCTGAACGTCAAGGCTTATCCTATTGGTATGTCGAGGGGCTGCGCCTTGATTCCACCATCGAATTCTCTGCAAAGCAGGGGTTACTGGATCGGTTGTAAACGGCCATCTAGACTGTCCCTGTCGGCGCCGGCAGAGCATCAAACGCTTCATCAAGACGATCCCTACATTTGATAAACAGGGGACTCTCTTTTCCATACATCAGCGGCCCAGGGTCTTTGAAGCTATTGCAGACCTGCCCCGAAGCTATTGTGCCTTGGCCGTCTTTGTCACTATCTCCATCGCAGCCCCTATTCTCGTCGATACCCTTGGGGGCTTTGTTTGTCGGCGATGATGTAGGCGCCGCGGTTGAAGTAGACGATCTGGTCGGGCTGCGGCCTGTCTTCTGGATGGCCACCGTGTCGTCAGTGACACCACCGCTGATGGTAGTCAGTCCATGTAGTTGAGAAGAGGGGAAAGGGGATGCGCTCCAAGCACCGGCGGGAGCGAGGTAAGGCTGTCGGGGGAAGGCCGAGAACGAGAAAAGGCAGTAAGTCCCCGAGGCGAGAGGCATCGTCGTTGTCGTTGCCACTCCCAGTAGCAGGCCGTCCCGCGGTAACAGATGTAGAGTTCTACGGACGGGCTGGACCGCAGACGATCGTTGTGGTGGGGTTTCCGGCGGTGATAATAATGACATCAACGCTTTATCTCTCAACGGCGCACCGCCTTAGGTAGTACGTCCCATTATTCCTCGTCGGCCGCCTAACACTCGATGTCGAGACCCGGTTTTATCCCTTATGCTCTTCGTCCGACTCACCCCAAGCTTGCCCGACTCGCCCATGCGGCGCACAGAGGTGAAGAAGGTAGCTGAACCACCAGCGTCTAAACAGGAGCGAGGTGAGCTCGAGGGCAACGCGGGGCCTGGCGGATTGAAGGGCAGCGCAGATGTCCAACAAGCTTGCTCCAGCGAGGCTGACCAGCATACTGCCTTTGCGCACCCACCCCGCGGTAACGCTGCTCGAGGCAGATTATTCAAGTCGGACTGGTCTGGCGTATGTTGGGGACCCTTCCAATCAAGGGGCGCGGTAGGGGATTGTCGGTGTCGAGGATTTGGCGGACGGAAAGGGCAACGCAGGACGGTTAAGACTGGCGCGGAGAGGGTGCAAAGCGATCGGCGAAGCTCTCTACAGGCGACCGGGGGAGGAGCTTATCAGTGGTTTTGCCGAGCAGGTCGTAGCGGAGGTGTTGCAAGCTCGACGAGCACGGGTGAGAGCGACCCGATATGTGGTTGCCAGTATCCGACTGCGTAGTGTAGTCGCGAGTCGGAAGCGCCTGCGCCCCTCAACCGAAACGCAAAAGGGCGATCATGTCGGTCAGCAGCTGGCGCGGCGCGTAAGCGAATTGAGTCAAGGAATTCGAAGTAGAGATTGCGGAGCCGCAGCTGCAGCTTGGTGCCGTAAGGATGCTCGACGGCATTGGGGAGAAGCTTTGTCCACACGATGTTGAGACTGCTGGGAAGAGAATCAACCCGCCGGCTCTGTGGGAACTGCCGGCGTGGCGTGGAGGGGGGGCTTTGACCGCAGACTTTGCGTGCCGTCACCTGACTTCGCGCACCAGGCCGCCAGCTGGCTGCGCGGCGACTTCGTCGGAAGCGCGGCTCCCCTTCAGCGCCATTACGCATTACGCCATTTTGTAACCGAGGGCTGCGGGGGTCACGGTGCAAAAAAGTAGGTGATTGTTAGTAATCTTGCCGAGCAGGTCGTAGGGGAGGTAGTCGCGCGCAAATGGGCAATCGGTAGGTAACGGGAAGAGGGAGGGCCCGCGCATGGGGGTTCCGAGCCTTTGTCACGTCGCGCAAGTGATGCGCGATAGACTCTGTGAACACAATGGCCGTGGTGATGGGCGAGCAACCTGCTAGCCAAGAGAAGTTTTTCCCGACGGGGCAATGATAAGAAATAAGAGAGGCGCCAGTCATCTGGTAACCCCGCACTACGCGTCACCGCAATCCAAACAAACCTTTCGTCGTGGGGGAAGCTCGCCCGCCTTCAGCTCCCGCGACCCAAGTATCTGAAGCAAGCAGATTCTCGCACAGGCGTCGGATGCCCTCGCCTACGTTCACCGCCGAAGTAACCACTCCTCCCATACGAGAACGATAAGGCTATGGGATCAATTCGGTCTTTTTCCCCTTAACCTGTTGACAAAATCTTGTATACATGATCCGATTTCCAAATCCTCTCATCGTGTCCTGTTGCCTAACTCATGCGCCGGTGCCGCCACAAGCAGCTCCGCCAGCTCCGCCAACGGTATAAAATCTTTAGAATACTGAGAGCATTGGGCTGTGGTGCCTTGTCCGTTGAATTTCCATCGTGACCAAAAGAACATAAGTCCAGCTAGGAGTCCAAACACGCCAATAGGAACGCCAACGGCGAGGCCAATATTGAGGCCAATATTGAGACCCTTCGATTGGGAGTCCGAAGGCTGATCACCCGAAGAACCGGCGGGTGCCTCGGTGGCTGGACCTCGGCCACAGACGAACCCCGCGTTCGCACCCACTCGGGTAACTTATCGGGCATCTTGACTGACGACAAACACGCCACCAGATTGCAAATCTCCGAAAGATCTGCAACGCAACGGCTGGTATTAAGTAGGGGACCTGTAGAGAGAGCATTTAGCTACTTCTCCAGTAACATGGGCTAATTTTAAGTCAACTACAGGACCCTACAATCTAATGACCAGCCTACCAATGGGTGTGACCGAAATTCCCCTGCGTCAATGGAAAGAGCTCCAAGACAAGATCAACGAACAAAAACCACCCCCAGAAGTCCTTATCGAAGAAGTCAAAAAACATGTGGGCAACCTAATGGCTGGCGTAAGGCGTTTGCTGATAGGTTGTAGTTGGGCAAGAACGGGAGGTTCTGGCACTGCGTGGCTAGAACCCCGTTTCTTTCTGACAGTACCTCGTGGGCGTGTACAGTCCCTTGTAGAGTAAAATCGGCGTCACCTGACTTGAAAAAAAGTAGAAATAGAATTCAATTCTGGTCGTTTCTGCAGTAGTCTGCAAAAACCACATTTCTAAGAGGCCTAGAATTGGGAGCAGAATTGGGAGCAAAATTGCTATGTTTCAATTCAAACGAAGGTCGTAAAGTCAAGCTATTGTTTGCAGAAGGGCAATGAGTGATGGTGGTTGCCGTGACATGAGGGTCCCATGAAACCCTTCCAACTCGCATGAATATTGAGTGATAGTGGCTCCCCCTCGGCAGTGTACATTCTCCCTGCTGAAATCCAATGGTCCCCCCTCTGAACCTCAGTTGGCGGATTTGACCGCGTGTTTGACCCAGGTCCTGTTGTCTAACGAAGAAGCTTCCGTCAAGACATCGTTTTCTTTGTCGAGATACATCACCGAGATTCTGTTAGTCGTGGAAGTCGAAGAAGTCCCCGCACCACCAATTGCGCACAGAGGGCTGAGGGTGGATACGCGACAGGCCGCTCCGTTGATGGAGCTCCGCTGCCATGCCGAGCCGTCGAAATAGACTCCTTCGATGGTGCGAGTGCTCTTGTTGACGTAGTAGACCTGAACCTAAGCATCGACAAAATGGATTAGCACGACGCAATCTAGTCAAGTTCTATCGGTATATTCCTACTCACTTGGTCACTCCAGGTGGTACAAGCAATGTCGGAGAAATCCCCGGTGACTACCGGATGCCCTGCGACTTGGATCTCTACATCCCCGACTTGCTGAGCGGTTGGATCAGGGTTCCAGCTTGAGTACCTGATCTCACGGCCTCCGGGAATGGGGCTGTAATAGAAGATCCAAACAGCGTTGTTCTTCTGTCTGGTAGTGCAGAGAGCCGGAACATTATTGTCCGCGACAAACTTCATGCATCAGCTTAACTGTAAAGTGTGGAACCAGAAGGTGGATTACTTACGAATCCTTTCGCAGGGAGAATGCTTCCCATGATGGCGGCTGGGAATCGTTCAGGGGTCGATGTAGTAAAATAAAAACTTAACACTGCCACAGGTGGTTCAGGGTGGATGAAGATGGTTTGAACAACAGACTTCACCAACAATCTCCTCCGGGTTCAGAGTCCCTTTATTTATAAAGGACTTTGCCCGTGTGGTTGACAAACTGCGGTTGCTAGCTAACCCTTCATCGCGCTTCCATCGCTTAGCAAAAATTCGTCTTGCTCGTTTCAACGCCTATCAGGGGGCGTACAGTTGCGGATAGCTTCTGAAATGTGGCCTTGCTTTTTTCAGAGGCCGTAGGACCCCATTGTGAAACATTCCGCCTCAGCTTCTTGGTCATGCAGTCGAAATCTTTGCGGCTCAAGGCGGAGGTCTCGAACCTAAGTGGGTCTCTCGGAAGGTATACTGCTTCTAATTTGATAATGGGCTTACGGCGGGGAATGAGCGTTAAAACGGGTCATGTTGGGGAAGGCTAGTGCTGCAGACTCATGCCTGTTAGTGGTGAGCCTCGATTTGTACGACCTAAACAGTGGTCTGATCCTTTGTCGTATGTGAGAAATGAGACCACGCAGTGTAAAAGGTGGCGGTCCTCGACTTCGTCTCAGTAAATCACATTTGGTGAGCAGTCACATAAACACCCCTCTTCTGACTCTCTGTGTCGCGCCTAATCCTGCACTTCTCGTCACCATGACGCACAGCTCCTGATGTTCCCCACTGAGACGTGCAGGAGCGATGATGGGCTGGAAGAGGGTACCCAACCTGAATGGCTAGCGAGACTGCGCCATTCACAGCGGCAGCCTGCCAGTTTGTCTGGGAGAATACCACCCTCAGTTCACCCCGATTGGTGGGTCTTGGTGAGCGGCAGCAGCTCCGAACACAAGATGCAATGGATTGGCCGTGTGGCCTTCAACGTATCTGACCGGTGGATTAGAACTTCTACCCCTCCTCACAACCAAGAGGAGTAGGTAGAAATGCACATTCATTCCCCGCACCATCTGAGCCTAGCAGCCTTTTATTCAGGCACTAAGAGTTACACACGGGTCGGGGTGCATGGATTCAATGTGACGAAACACCTCTCTTTTGTAGCCGCAGATCGAAATGCCGATACCGACGAGATGCAGTTAGAGTTCCACCGGCTTCATAGATACTGGTTGCTCATAGGTAAGCAGGAAGCTCCGTGCGTTGGTTTCCCATCGGCAGACGTGGTCAAGCCTCCTGATCCGTCTCGGAGGGCTACCAAATAAAAGTTTAAACACTTTACCGGCGCCTAACCCGTGGAGACGTGGTATTTTTTGGCAGCCTGACAGGGATGATGGATGGTGGGTGAGCGGAGAAGAATAAGGGGTGAGCAATCAACTCTAACAGTGGGAATTATCATGGAGTCTTCCAAGGCCACCGGAAAAGACACCACTTGCCTGCTAGAAAGCATGTCTTGGCACCCAATCAAGCTCCAAACCACAACACCAAATGGTGCGGGTGGGGGAAAGAGCGACAAAACTCTTGTGATCTTCTCAGACCAGAAAGGACCAGACAGCATGAGGCTTCTTCACCAGGAGGCCTGACTCAACGGGATAAGCCGCACTTTTCCCGACTGGAGTCTCCGGCCATTGCAGCTTTTTGAGCTTGCATCGCGATGTGGAGAGCTCTTACACGCTCGAGTCTGGCCTTTCAGCCGCCATAGCAAACAACCCCGCCTTTCTCTTAAACGCACAAACCAGAGGCGGCGGTGTGACCGAGACTGACAATCCGGGACCAGGGATGTACCTAATCACACTGGCAACCCCCACTATGACCGTGAGAGAAATAAAGGTCATCATCCTGGCCGATGTCACTCACTGGTGTGTCCCTAACGACAACGACAACCTTTCCGCGACCCCGGAGCACCTAGCCAGAAACGCACTATCGCATCAAACCCAATCAACAAACAGATCAGCCTGGGGTGTTGCGGGGCTTCCAGCCACCTAACCACCTTCTCTCACTTTGTGGATTTAGAGTTATACTTTGGTCAGGATTGAAATAAGGATAAGCACACTTAAATGGAGTCAATTAATCTGTTTTCTAGTATAGGAGGATAATGGTGCAGCGTAAAGCCCATCTACAAGGCGGGCTCATCAGCTCTGAACAGAATTAAAGGGCTGCATTAAAGGACATAAATCCTTACACACAGCAGGTTTCCTCTAAAGATCTTCCAGTCAGCCCTCTGGTACTCTCTCCCACAGTATGCCGCTGCTTTGCACCGCGTACACTTCATAATCTCCTCCGTCTTTCGGCATATTCAGCAACACATATTCCTTATATGTGCACTAGACCGTGTTGCTCCCTGACCCTGAATTTCTGCCGTAGCTTCAACTATCATTTCCTTAATGTTCTCTCGCATCTGGGATGGACCAGTACAGCAACAAAGGGGTCCTCCGCGTTGTGGAGCCAAGACATAGGGGTCTGTAAGACTCCTACTAAGGGTTGACCGCAATTCTCGCAAAATCCTTTCGAGACCGCACGACATGCCGCTTCATGCTCTTTAAGGATAGGCTGTATCGTGCTGAGAAACAGACTTCCATGCCTGCCATCTCTTTATGCGGCTAGGGCTTCGGGGTTAACGAGACCACTAGGAATGCTATGAATAAACATTAGCTCATCGGCCCCCTCCTAGAATTCGAAGCGAATTAGTCGTGTGTTTATAAGCTAGAGCAGCAGAGGACGCAATTGGAGATAGCATGATGATTAGAGACAGTCCAAATAGAGTCTCTTAAACGTTCACATCATATTTCCCAATCCTCACCAGGTTTCCCCCCACTTTCAACCCTTACTGGAGATCTGCATCGCGTGTGCCACCAGGGGACCCTGGCCCGGCATAACCCCACTGCCTCCCCACATTGCATGGCGCATCACCTCGATTCCCCGCCTGTCCCTGCATCATCTCTCACATAAACCCCAAATCTCCAACTGGGACAGCGGACCGATCGAAAATCGAAATGCGGAATATGACTCCAGAGGGCAGTACACGCTTTTGCATCAGCAAAGCTTTCGCGTCGCATGAAATATCACCAAAGAGCTCGATTTCGCTGTAAACTTACTCCTCTTTCCTTCCCGCATACATTCTGTCTTCCTTCCATTCCCTAGGTAAACCGCTTGCCTTCTTCCACCCTTGGAATCTACAATCTACTTCCCGGAGGCACCCAGACACCTACACCGTCGTGTCGCCAGCTGGCAAGACCAGTCCCACCTTTAGAAGAAGTGTTGCAAGCTATGGTGGCTTGGGGTGGCTCAGGGAATGTCATGGATGTTTCACCCCTCTTTTAGGTGGAGGAAATTTCCAGCCCCTGAAAATAGTCTCCAGAATCAAGCATCATTGCCAAGACCAATAGATTGCAACAAAAAGCCCATGCACTGGGAATGCGCAAGTTGCCCGTTCGATCCGGGACCACTCCTCCAAAAGGTCCTAGATCTTGCAGCCCACTTCTCCTTTTCGTCTCTCAGCTTCAACAATCTACGGTAGGTTCCTGCAGCACTGTCCCTCCTTCCCAACTTTGCTGTAACAGCTCGTGCGCTAGGCTGTGCGTAATCCACGGTGCGCTTTGCGCTGCAAGAGCTGCTCTAAAGTCTGGCGGGGAAAATGGGAAGGTTGCAGTTGCAGGTCTTTTGTCGTTGTGGGGTTCACGGCATAGCGTTACTCGCGATGAATAATTGAGACAAGGCTTCGTAGATGAGAGTGGACTATGGTGACCTAGAATAAAGTAGGAGGTATTGTGAATTTCTGAACGCTAGGTTATATCCAGCTTGCATTTATAGCCCTCGCATGGAAAGATACACTCATAGAGTAGATCGCTACCCATATGTCCAGACACTACTTAATAGACATTTTCGTCCACGTGCAGTCGCCCTTCTGGTAAGCCATGGAAATGTTGCCATCGTTGTCTGCGTCGGCAAAGAACACCCTCAAACCCCCCGTTTCATGGAAGGAAGCCGAGAGCCCGCCTGTTGAAGCAATCTTGAACTTCGACGTGTTGAAATCACCGTCATTCCAGGTTGTGCCGTCAGTGGAATATAGCTCCTTGATATCCGTATTGTCCTGGACATAGTAAAGTCGGATCTATCATCAAAGCTTTGTTACTAGGTGACGTCTACGAGGCGTCTGGATTGGGTGCGTGTAGTAGGCGGGATCGACTACTTACCCCTGTCTCGCCACTAGTGCCATAAGACCAGTCCGTGGCGGCCAGAGGGCTGATGGCGTTTACTTGGGTGATGACATCACTGCTCCCGTTGAGGATAGTCGAGCTGCTGAAGGTGGTCTTGCCGATTTCGGTCTCCTTACTCTCGTCATTGCTCTTTAGACAAGCCAGCTCGTTGTCCCCGCTGCGATAGTAGAAGAAGTAATCGACTCCGTTCAAAGCGACCGAGGCACAGCTGGCCTTGCCCAAATTGCCGGACACCTGGTATAATGACTCATTCGGGACGGGCGACATACTGATATGTTGTCTTGTGGTTTGCTGGGCTTCTGATTTATGGGATCGCTGATCCAGGGTGGTTGGTAAGAATGGTAACCTGGCTGCTGGAGGGAGGAACCGATATTTATTGATGAACAAAGATATAATCAGCGTGAGTGCGCCATAGCTAACTGCATGGTCAGGCTCTATGACGCTAGGCCATCAGAAAAGTAACCTAGGTACATGCCGCCTCGTCACAAAAGCTCCTCATCCGACAGCGAAGGTCACTTTTCCTCTGAGCGAGGGGTAAAGCAGGCTGATGATATCGGCACCCCTGTCATGGCCTTGACCGGTGTACATCCGCACATTCAAGAGTGGTTGTGTTCTATCATAAAGTTTGGTGTGTCGGGAATTATGCGACCTGCAGCAAGCAGGGATTCGCAAACAACATGAACGGATCGAATAACGGTAGGGCGGTTATTATTTGCGCCAGGAACACCATGTCGCGATTTTGCTTACACTTCTTGCACGTCGGTAGGCAACATCCCTATACATAATGTCAACTCAGAGCGATAATTGCACAATTTTGGGAGTAACTTCTAGTCTGTTTAATTGAGTATTATTACAGCATGGATTACTCCACCCTCTTGGGCTGCATCGACAACTTGAGGTGATTGAAGGATACTTGCCTAGTATCGCCATACATCTGATGCCGATGAGGCCACGGCGTCCCGTAAGGTTAGCCGAAGATCCACTGTGAAGTAAAGCTTGTAACCAAATGGTCTAGACTGATCGGTGCAGTGGAGTGGACGATGATAGCCGAATCCTTAGCATGTGTCATGAGGGCTACGGCGCTTGCAGATACTTCTATGTAGACACGTTTCACACACAACCACACTTAGTCACAGAAAGCTCTTGTGGTTTCCTTGAACGCTCCTCGCAAGTGCATGATTTCTGCATCTCAGATTCTAATCATGATCTGCAGGCTGCCTAGTTTGTATCATGCGGCGTAACATGCAGCTCCTATAGCCAATTGCGTTTCTCTTTGCCCACATGCTTCTGAGTCACTTGGAGCTTGTTTGGAGGCTT
>Ga0247758_1001336_pt1 | contig 18876 bp, 17 predicted proteins | sample UWRJL156409C4_FD_180950 | JGI IMG/M metagenome (GOLD analysis project Ga0247758, IMG submission 180950) | Plant litter microbial communities from Arlington Agricultural Research Station in Wisconsin, United States - UWRJ-L156-409C-4 | ecosystem: Environmental > Terrestrial > Plant litter >...
ATCGTCGGCGCCGACTGGCAACTGTGCCGCGAGCCGCAATCCGAGAAGGTCTGCGTCAGCGGTCACCAGGACGGGGTCAACCTGACCTCTGTCAGTGGGATCTCAGTTGCACGGCCCGGGGACTGGAGTCTGTCCCTCTGGCTGCGGGACGAGGCGGGCAACACGGACCAGCGCACCGCCGGGCCGCCCCTGCATCTTCGGTACGACAACGAGCCGCCGACCGCGGCGGCGTTCGATCTCGCCGACCCAGCCGACCCCACCCGGGTCGCGATCAGTGGCCAGGACACGACCTCTGGCGTGACCACCGGCCGGGTTGAGATCAAGGCGCGAGCCTCCGACGCATGGCGACCGCTGACCAGTCGTATCGAAAACGGCACGGTCGTCGCCAACCTCCCGGACGAACAGCTCAAGAACGGGGCATACGATCTTCGCGGTGTCGTGGCCGACCAAGCTGGCAACGAACGCTCGACCACCGCCCGGGCCGACGGAACACCAGCACAAGCGACCCTCCCGGTTCGGGCCATCACACGCATCACCGGGCAGCGACGCCGAGCAGCCTGCGGTACAGCGGTCGTGTCCGTCTGAGGGGACGTCTGCGGGACGCCCGCAACAAGTCGATGGCCAGGGCCCCGCTCGAGGTCTGGGCACGCACCGCGCTCGCCGGCGCGAGCTGGCGCAAGATCGCTGACATCACGACCTCCAAGACCGGACGGTTCACCTATCGGACCCGCAGCGGCCCGAGCCGCACCGTCCGCATCCGCTACCCCGGCACGCCGACCATCCGGCCCGAAAGCGCCGACACCAGAGTGCGGGTCGCGGCGTCCAGCACCATCACCGCCCGCCGCCGCTCGCTCCGCAACGGCCAGCGCGCGCAGTTCTCGGGCACGATTCGCGGGCAGCACGTGCGGCCCGGCAAGCTCGTCCAACTCCAGACGCTCGTCAACCACCGCTGGCAGACCTTCACGACCGCCCGCGTCGCAAAGCACGGGAGGTGGCACAGCTCCTACCGCTTCGTCGGCACGACCGGGACCGTCACCTATCGCTTCCGCGCTCGTGTACCCGCTGAACGGGGATTCCCATATCGCGGCGGCAACTCCAAGACCATTCGACTCCACGTCCGCGGCCCGTGAGCACCGCGCCCAACAACTCGGAGGCAGACCGATGCTGACCAAGATCACCGCGCGCCTGACGTACGCCAACGTCGTCGCCACCCTCGCCCTGTTCCTCGCCCTCGGAGGCGGGGCGGCTGTCGCTGCCGATCACCTGTCTCGCAACAGCGTTGGCTCCGCTCAGATCCGCTCCGGAGCGGTCGGGTCATCCGAGGTGCGGGACCGTTCGCTACGCCTCGGCGACCTGAGCAGCAGCGCCCGAACGTCACTCAAAGGACAGCGCGGCCAAGCCGGTCCACAAGGTCCAGCCGGGCCCGCAGCGGCCACGTTTTTCGCCGCGTTCGGACCAGGAGGTGACCTCCTGCGCGGGAGCGTCAAGGGTGCCGACCACAGTGTCGGAGGCTCCGGGATCTATCGCGTCACCTTCGCCCGCGACGTCTCCCCGTGCGCGTACGCAGCGACCATCGGGACAGCCGACACGACCGCGCCGCCCACGGGTCTGGTCAAGGTCAGCGGCGGCCCAGACGGGACCGTGGTCGTGCAGACGACCGACGTTGCCGGCACACCGACGGACCTGCCCTTCCATCTGATCGTGGCCTGCTGACCATGCCGGTCGCACCACGACGGGCACGAGATCACGTTCCGGTCGCCCGCGCTCGACTCCCCGCGGATCGCGACTACCGACCTGCTCGGTCGGGTCTGGATGCGAGCGGCGCCGGAGTTACCCTCGTCGTCGTTGCCGGCGCTCTCGTTGCCGGGGGCGCATGGGTGGGGCAGCAGGTGGGCGCATCGATCGCGGGCGGACTCGTCGGCGGGTTCGTCGGCATCCTGCTTGGCTTCGTCGCAATCTTCGCGCGGTACTCGCGCCTCTAATCCCTCCGTTCCGCCCCCGCACGCCCCTGGAGCGTCCGGTAGCGTTTACGCAAGGCGCGGTCCCCATCGTGTGGACGCACTAGCGAACACCGCATCGTTTGCGCGATGATGCGCGCGTGCGCCCGGGTTCCCCAATTGCCGTAGACCTATTTTCGGGGCCCGGCGGTCTGACCCTCGGGCTCAAGCTTGCGGGGTTTCACGTCGTCGCTGCGGTCGAGTCTGAGCCCACCGCCGCTCGCACCTATCAGCGAAATCACCCAGAAGTCGCGGTGTGGAACGAGGACATCCGCACCGTCGATCCGCTGTCGATTCTGGCTGAGCTGTCCGTTCCTCGCGTTGACCTGGTCGCCGGATGCCCGCCTTGTCAGGGATTCAGTTCCGTCCGTACCCGGAACAGTCGTCGGGCCGTTGAAGATCCCCGCAACGACCTTGTCGCCGACTACGTCCGATTCGTACGTGCTCTTCGACCCCGCGCGATCATGCTGGAGAACGTTCCGGGGTTGCGTGACGATCAGCGTTGGACAAACGCCTTACGCGACCTGGAGGAGATGGGGTACCCGGCCACCGAGGGGACCCGAATTCTCAATGCGGCCGATCATGGGGTACCCCAGCGCCGACGGCGGCTGGTAATGACCGCGATGGATGGAGCAGCTGCCCCGCCAGCGACCCCCATGGAACGGCGGCTCACGGTCCGGGAGACGATCAACGGACTACCCAAACCAGGTCGCTCGGGCGATCCGCTGCATGACCTTCCTGAACGGCGCAGCGACCGCGTGATGAACATCATTCGTGCCGTGCCGCACGATGGTGGCGGACGGTTGGACCTGTCCGAGGAACACCGCCTCGCCTGCCACAAGGACTTTTCGGGCTTCAAAGACGTGTATGGTCGGATGCGATGGGATGATGTCTCCCCAACGATCACGGGGGGGTGTCACAACCCATCGAAGGGCCGCTTCCTCCACCCGGAGCAAGATCGGACAATCACGCTACGAGAGGCGGCTCTCTTGCAGGGTTTCCCCGTCAACTATCACTTCGACCTCAAGCGCGGAAAACTCGCCGCAGCCGCAATGATTGGTAACGCCCTGCCGCCCGCTTTCATCCGCGCGCACGCCGCTCCGGTCTGTGAGGCGATGGCGTCGTGAGCGCCGTCGCCGTCCCAACGTTGGAGATCCCGCCGCAGGAGCGCCAGTTTCGTCTCAAGGTGCTGGGCCGGACGTTGGAGCATCTCGGCGTGCAGATGTACAAGAGGCGCGACACCGCGATCGCCGAGCTGGTTGCAAACTGCTGGGACGCCGGAGCCAATGCCGTAGCGATCACGCTCCCGGATGTGCAGGGCTACGATCCGACAAACAGCACCATCATCATCGAAGATGACGGCGGTGGGATGGATCCAGAAGCGGTTCAGTCGGACTACCTGGTCATCGGTCGTAACCGTCGTGCTGACGGTGCTGGAAGGACCGGTGATCGACCCGTCATGGGCCGGAAGGGCATCGGCAAATTGGCCGGGTTCGGGATCGCTGAGCAGATGCAACTTCAGACGTGGAACGCTGGCGGCACGACCACCGTCAACCTCGACATGTCCCAACTCAAGCTTGACGCCAACGAAGTCGCCGACGTCCCGTTAGAGGGGGATGTGCAAGAGGGCACGCCCGAGGGTGCGGCATCTGGTCACGGGACCCGCATCGAGCTCTCGCGGCTCAAGCAGAAGACGGCGATGGATCCGGACTCGCTGCGTCAGGCCCTCGCACGTCGCTTTAGCCGCAAGGTACGAGGCGAGATGACGATCACCGTCAACGGTGGCGCTGTGGAAGAGCCCGACCTTGCGCTCTCAATGCGTGAACCGGCCGACGGACAGGCTGTCGTTGAGCTGGAAGACAACAACGAGATCTCGTATTGGTTCGGGTTCTCCGAAAAGGTCCTACGTGAGAGCGAACTCAAAGGATGGACGGTTCTCGTCCGAGGCAAGACCGCTCAGGCCCCGGGGTGGTTCTTCAACGTCGAGTCGACCGCATCTGGCCAGCACGGCACCAAGTACTTCACGGGCGTGATCGAAGCGGATTTCCTCGATGACGGTGACGACGATGGCACCGACATCGTGTCCACCGATCGACAGGAGATCGATTGGGAACACCCGAAGGCTGCCGCACTTCTGAAGTGGGGCGCTCAGAAGACCCGCGATGCCCTGCGTGAGCGCGCCAGCCAACAAGGCGCGAAGGTCGTTGCTTACGTATACGAGAACCCAGGGTTGGCAGAGCGCATTGAGCGTCTAGAGCCTGCGACGCAGGAACGCGTAAAGCAGTACCTCAAGACGCTTGGGGCCGCAGATCCAGAGGACGAACGTCTTCTTGAGCTGGCCGACGCCCTACTCAGAGCGTTCGAGTATCAGCATTTTCACGATGTCGTTGGCGAGATCGATGCTGCGGGCACGGAATCTCCCGAAGATCTCAAAAAGCTCCTCGGGTACCTGCACGAATGGAAGGTCCTCGAAAGCCGCGCAATCCTTGAAATCGTCAAGGGTCGTTTGGAGATTGTCGACAAGCTCGGCGCGCTACTTATGGACGGCGCGCCGGAGACCGCACATGTCCAAGGGGACAACAATCTGCATGACCTCCTCGCTGACTATCCGTGGTTGATAGACCCGGAATGGCAAGTCTTCGCGGAAGAAAAGCGCGTGACGACAGTTCTGCGGGAGTGGAACGTTGAAACCGATCCCGATCCGCAGCGCGTCGATTTCCTCGCCCTCAGCGGCGAGGGCGAGATCAAGTTGATCGAGATCAAACGTGGCACCGTCCAGGTCTCGCTGGCGGAAGTCAATCGGCTCGATGAGTACCGCACCAAGCTTGAACAGGCCGAAGAAAAGCCGATCCGGTCCGTCCTCTTGTACGGGGGGCAGTTCGCGTTCAACTACACCCGGAATGACATCGAACTCTTGACGTGGCAGCACATCCACGATCGCGCCCGATCCCACTACGAGCATTACCAAGCGGTGTTGGAGGGACGTTCGGACGATCCTGCGTTCGCGCGAAAGATCGTTGAGATTCAGCGCACGGAGGAGATCGCCCGCACCGGTACGACGTGGCGAGGACCTGACCTCCGAGCAGAGGGCCTCGGCCCGCAGGACGTCGACCACGGCGCGGATGAGATCTCGTAGCAGCGGGGCCGACTGGTAAGAGCAGGCCTACGCGCGTGTAGACCGCAGAGCGTCAGGGTCACCTGGGCTCAGTACGTTCGCGCGGGGCCGTCAGCTGTTGGTAACACGCGAATCGTGCGCAGCACCAAGACCGGGGGGATCGCCGCGAGTTCCTCGCCAGCATTTTCAAGACTGTCCGTGAGATCCGCATCGTTCGGAAAGTGTTCGCGGAAAAGAGGTCCCGTCTGCCAACGGCCGCTGACGCCCGCGGTGTGAAGTAGGTGCAGTTCGCCTGTCAGATCACGGACGACGGCGGCGTCGTTGTGTAGTTCCGGGAGTAACTCGCTGAGGGGGTGCTCCGCTTCCGAGAGGCCCGAGTATTCCCACGGGCCAAGTGCGTCGCTCTGCGCCTCGTCAGACAGTTCGGCGTAAGCGGCCAAGGACGCGAGGATGGCATCGACATCGAAGCGGCCCGAATCCAGTGCGTCGAGTGTCTGCTGTAGATCGTCGGCCACTCGGACGAACATAGGGAACTGAGTCCTTCCGGGCAACAAGGCGGTCTGCCGCGCAGATGCTGGCCATTCCGCGCGCTGATCGGTGCGCCACGCGCAAGCGGCTGCGCGCCTTGCCTCGAAATTGCAGACAAGGATTTCTGGGTCTGCGTCGAGGTGGGGGGTATGAGCACTTCACATCGGGCACGGACCCGACCCCACACCTCGGTAGCCACTGGCTGCCCCCGGCGCGCAACGGCCGCCGGCAACATGTCGGACTACGGAATCGAGATGGTCGCGCTTCGGTTGCGTCTGCTCGGTCATCCGACGCGGATCAAGCTGCTGCGGCGCCTTGACCAGGAGGACGCCAGCGTCGTAGCGCTGGCGCGAAGCGTCGGCTGTGACCCCGGCACGGCCGGGTCGCATCTGACGGTGCTGTACCGCGCGGGCATCGTGGCCCGCGTCGGTCAGAACGGTCCGGCGGTCTACCGGCTGGCGGACTGGCCGTCGTGGTGGCTGGTCGATCAGCTCGCCCACGGCCTGGCCACCAACGCGCGGGATTTCCGTCACGCGCTGGAGGTGGACTCATGCGACCGCTGAGCCGCAGTCTCCTCGTGCTCGTCGCCCTCCTCATCGTCGGCAGCGCGGCGGCGGCCCTGCCGGCCGACGCGCTGGCGGCGGGCAACGACGTCGGTGCCAACCTCGGCCGGCTGCTGCGTCACTACGCCGGTGAGCTGTATGCGGGCGTCATCGCGATCTTCAGCCTGATGTTCCTGGTCAATCGCCGGTACGGCGAGCTAGCGATGTTCATGCTCGCCGCGGTCGTGGTCGGCTGGCTCGTGTTCTCTCCAGACAGTGTCGCGGACGCGGCGCGCAGCATCGGAAAGCAGATCCTCTGATGCCGGGCGAGGAGGTTCACATCGTGCGGTCCTACCAGCGGATCTTTCGCCCGGACCGGCGGATCTACCAGGTCGACGGCCGCACGCTCCCGATCCCCGGCGGCGTGCCGCTGCGGTGGCTGGGGTGGGCGCTGGCAAGTCTCCTGGCCGGGCTCGTGCTGGCCGGCGGCTCGCGGCTGGTGACCGTGCTGCTGGCAGCGGTGGTCGCGGTGATGGCGGTCCGCGCTGGCCGCGCCCGCCTGGCTCCCGCTCTGGCGGGCGGGGCGGTGCTCGGCTGTGTGGCGATCTCTCACATGCTCGGTACGGTCGATTGGCCGCTGCGGCTCGTCGTCTTTCCGGCGCTCGTGGCGACCCTGATGACCCAGGTCACGCCCGACGGCCGGCCGGTGCACCGCTTCGTCGCGGGGTGGGTGCGGGCGCAGCTGGGAGGCTGGCGCTCGCTCGGCCGGCCCGTCGAGGCGGTCGGGCGGGAGCGACGCCAGACGGTCAGCGTTCGTGTCGCCCATGACGAGCACGGCCCCGTGCTGCGGCGTGGACGGATCGTCGGGCCGGCGCTGGTCGAGTTCGCCGCGCCGGTCTGCGTCCGTCGGCGGCGCCGAGGACGGTCGGTTGCCGGCCGGCTCGATGTCGGTCGCGGAATGGTGCTCGATCAGATCCGTGTCCAAGACGGCGAGTCGCTGGCGGTGCGGCCATGAGCGCGGCAAACGTGGTCGGCCTCCGATACGCGCGCCGCAACGTTCTGTTCGGACCGAACGGCTCGACGGCGGCGCTCTACCGGCTGGACCTGACCAGCTACCCGCTGCTCGACGTCGCGGGCAAGCAGGCTCTCGCCTCCCGGCTGGAGCGTCTGGTCCACGCGGTCGGCGCCGACTTCTCGCTGTGGAGGGTAAGTGACACGCACGGCGGGACATGGCCTGGTCGCTGTGCCGCTGCTGCTCGCCATCGCCGTCCTGATCCTCGGCGCACTCGTCGCGCAGGCTCTGGTGACGCGCCGCACCCTTCGTGCGCGGGTGCGTGTGCGCCTGCTGCCAGCCGACACGTTCGATCCTCACGACGAAGCGGTGATCCGGTTCGCGGCTGGCCTGGCCCGTTCGCGCCGAGCGGTGCGCGGCGTACTCGACCGGCGCGCGAGCGCCGTGCGGATCCTGCTAGACGCCGACGCGGACGGCCGGCTCGGCTACGCGATCGAGCTTCCCGGGCACGCGCGCGCCGCGCTGCGCACCGCGCTTGGTGCCTACCCGCATGTTGAGGCCCACGACGAGCCCATGCCCGACGACGACCCGCAGGGGGCGGTGGCGCGCGCGGAGCTGACCCTTGCCCGGCCGAGTACCGAGCCGCTGCGCATGACGGGCCTGGATCCCGACCCGCTGTCTGCGTTCTCGGCGGCGGTGGTGGCCTGCGTCGGTGACGAGCGCGGCGTGACGGTCGCGGTTGACGTGCTTGCGCTGACCCAGCGTGAGCGTCGCCGGCTGGTGCGGCGAATGCTGCGTGGCAGACGCCGCCGCGAAGCGCGGTCAGGCGGGTTCTCGGAGCTGTTCGCTGGTCGTCCGTCTGGCCGGGCCACGGTCGCCGAGCGGGTGGCGAACAATTCAGAGCGGCGCGCGCTGACGGACAAGCTCGGGACGGATGAGCCGCTGTTGTCGATCCAGGTCCTGATTCGCACGAATGCCCCGACCAGGGCGGAGGCCAAGGCACGGATCCACGGGCTCGTCGCGGCGTTCGACGGGTTCGCGGGGGACAACCACTTCCGCGTCGTCGGCCTGCGCCTTCCCGGCGTCGCGTTCCTGGGCTCCGACATGCCGTGGCGCCGTGGGCGCGTAGATCGCCGGTTGGCCTCCGGCCGGTTTGCGCCCGCGCGCCGTCGTCTGGTCACGGCTACCGAGATCGCCGGGTTGCTCAAGCCGCCCACGGCCCGGTGCCTGGCCCACAACGTGCGGCGCAGCGGCGGCGTCACGCATGCCCCACCACCCGGCCTGCCGACCTTCACCACCAGACGCACGGACCTCCTGCCGCTCGGTGAGATCGACACCGAGACCGGCCGCCGGCTCGTCGGCGTCCCGCTCGCGGACACGTTCTTCTCGTACACCGCCGGGCGCTCCCGCTACGGCAAGACCGAGACCGCGATCGGCCAGTTCCTGCACCTGGCCCGCTCCGGGCACGGCTGCTTCTTCCTGGACCCCCACGAAGACGCCCTGACCAAGATCAAGCAGTACCTGACCGACGAGGAGCTGCGCGAGCGGGTCATCGAGATCAACCTCGCCACAGGACGCAGTACGAACGCGCGGCAGATCGGCTGGAACCTCTTCGCGACCCGCGGCCGCACCGCAGAGCGCGCGGCCGGGCAGGTCGACGCGGTGGTCGACGCGTTCTCCTCCACCCTTGGCTGGGACGAGCGCAACACGCGCGCGCTGAACCTCACCACCCAGACCGCCCAAGCGCTCACCGAGCTGGCCGGCCGCCTGCCCGCCGAGCTGGCACCGACGCTGTTTCAGGTCCCCACGCTGCTAGGCAACGAGAAGTGGCGCCAAGCGGTCCTTCCGTACCTCTCGCCGCCGACCCGCCAGTTCTTCACCGACCGCTTCCCCCGGCTCAGCGACCAAGCGATCACCCCGATCACCAACCTGGTCGACCGGCTGCGAGTCTCCGCTCAGGTCGCCGCGCTGCTCGGCGCCCCCTCATCCGGCTACGACATCAGGGCCGCGATGGACCAGGGCAAGATCGTGCTCGCCTGCCCGGGATCCGGAGCGACCCGGGACCGGCTCCTGGCCAACTTCCTGGTCTACGACCTCCTGCACGCCGCCAAGACCCGAGCCTCCATGCCGCCCGAGCAGCGCAGAGAGTTCCACGTCTTCCTCGACGAGGTGCAGACCTACGACGGATCGACGTCCGGCAACCTCGCCGCGCTCTTGGAGCAGACCGCCAAGTACGGGATCCGCGCACACCTGTTCAACCAGAACCCCGAACGCCTCACCCCAGCGACCCTCAACGCCGTCACCACCAACCGCTCCCACCTGCTCTCCACCGCATTGAACGCCAAGGCCGCCAGCCTGCTCACCCGAGAATGGGGAAGCACCGTGCAGCCCGAGACCGTCACCCGGCTGGCCCGCTACACCTTCCTGGCCTCCGTCACCCTCGGCCACCAAGCCAGCCCGCCGTTCCTGCTGCACGGCGTGCCCGTCGATCAGCTCCTCCCTGACGACAGCCACCCCGACCGGATCCCGCTACTCGACAACGCCATCGACACCAACACCAGTCGCCAGCTCGTCGCGGACACGGTGGCAAACCTCGACGGCCACGACGAAGCCATCGTGGCCCACCTCGATCCGGCCACCTCCGCGTCGGGAGGATCGGCGGCGGGCGGGACACGCGACTACGACACCAGCGACACGAGCCAGGCGTCGTGAGTCCAACCCACCCCGCTCGCCTCAGCTCCACGGCCGTGGAGATCGCCGAGAGCCTGTACCAACACCGGCTGCTCTCCACCCGGCAGATCCACGACCTGCACACCCCCGACGCCTCGATGCAATGGGCCGGCCGACTGCTCGCTCGCATCCGTCAAGCCGGGCTCGCCGACAACGTGCGCCAACCCGGCGGCACGGGCCTGTGGTACCTCACCCCGGCCGGCGCGCAGGCCGTCGAGACGATCGGCAACCGCGCCGAAGACCGCCGCAAGCTCACCACGCCCGCCCAAGCCGCAGGGCCGCTGCAACAACACACCCTCGCCGTCAACGACATCGGCATCGCGTTCGTCAACGCCGCCCGAGCCCGCGGGCACCGCTGCGGCCCGTTCTCGTGGCGCCACGAGATCGCCCACCCCATCGGCAGCCTCCGCGGACAACGCCGCCGCGAGGTCGTGATTGCCGACGCGCTGCTCACCTACGAGCTCATCGACGGCGACCAAACCAGCTTCCACTACCGCTTCCTCGAACTCGACCGAACCACCCTGCCCACCGACGCCCTCGCAACCAAACTCACCCGCTACGCCCGCCTCTACCACCACACCGGACAGACCGGGACAGAACCTCTCTGGACCGAGCGCTACACCGTCTTCCCCGCCGTCCTCGTCGCCCTCACCAACGAACGCCGCGCACGCCTGGAGCAACGCCGCCGAACCGTCCTGGCCATATGCGCCGATGACCGGCACCTACGCGAATCCCCCGAAGTCCAGGTCGCCATCTGCCTCGCGGACGACCTCGACCAGCACGGGCCGTTCGCGCCCATCTTCCGCACGGCAGGGAATCGGCGCGCCGACACCGATTGGCTCGGCAACCCCGCGTGACGCTCGACCCCCAGGACATCGAACGCATCGCCGACGCGGTGGCCGAGCGGCTTGACGGTGGTGAGCGCACAGCACCCGTCCGGCTGGTCGATGCCGCCGCCGTCGCAGCCGCACTGAGGGTCGAACGGGACTGGGTGTACGCCCACGCCGAAGAACTCGGCGGATTCCGGTTGGGCGGCCCTCAAGGACGCCTTCGGTTCGACCTCCAGAACGTTCTCCGCGAGCTCCGACCCAGACCCTGCCCCTCGGCGCCCGCCGACCGCCCTCGCAGGCGCCGCTCCCACCGCCGACGGACATCGCCGTCTCCAATTGAGCTGATCCCGTATGACCACCTACAATGAGAGGACACGCAAAGTGGCCGGGCGGCGCTGGAACGCCCCCGGCCGTGACACCGGGAGGTGCATCCCGATGCAGGACAACGCTACCGCCGCGAACATGAAGCGAGGCGCCTGATGGCTCGTCCCGCGACCGGCCAGGTGATGGCCGAGCCATTGGCCGATGGCGGCAGCAGCATCGTCGGTCGCTTCACCCACGAACGTCATCGGCGCCGTGTGGTCTTCGGTCGGGAAGTCGACGGCTGGACCCTCCCGCGAGGACGGCGCGAGCTGGACGACGTGCTCGCCCAACTCAAAGCCGGTATCCCGATCGAACAGATCCTCGGTCGGTACGAGGTACCGCACGCCACCCCAGCCGCCGAGCCTGAGGCTCTGTCCTTCCACGAGTACGCCTCAGGGTGGCTCGCACGACGCCGCATCGGAGAAATCGGCGAGGCGCCTCTGTCGGATCGCACCCACACCGACTACCGCTGGCGACTGGTCAAGTACCTGCTTCCCCACTTCGGCCGTATGCCGGTGGCATCGATCAGCGCAGACGACTGCCGCGCGTTTCGCGCGCGTCTGCTGGCCGACGCCGCCGAGCTACGTGCGGTGCTCGGGGGCGGCGCGGAGCCACGCGACCATCGTGGACGACGGCGCAAGCCGCTGGGTCCGGCGGCGATCCGCAAGCAGATGGCGCTCTTGGCCCAGATCCTCGATGAAGCGGTCGAAGACGGACTGCGCCCCGAGAACGACAACCCGGCGAGGTCCAAGCGGCTGCGCATCCGTGTACCCAAGCCCAACCGCAGCTTTCTGGAGATCGACCAGCTCGCCGCCATCATCGAGGCGGCGGGCGAACTCCAGGATCGGCCCCGGACGTGTAGCCGTGCGAAGCTCACGCTGGCACAAGCGGAGCAGATCCGCGGTCGGCTGCGCTCGGGCGAGACGCAGAAGGCGCTCGCCCGCGAGTACGGGATCAGCAATGGCGGCATGTCGATGTTGGCCAACGGCAAGACCTACCGCGTCGATCGCGGCGACCGGGTGGGCTGGCAGGCGTTCTGCGCCGTGCTCGGCTATGCCGGACCGCGGATCAGCGAAGCGCTCGCACTGCACGAGCGCGATGTGCGTCTGCATGACCCACGGCAGTCGCGGCTCTGGATTGCCGACAGCAAGACCGAGACGGGAGTCCGGCACGTGGAGGTCACCCCCGGACTACGAGAGTTCCTACTCGCCCATCGTGCGGAGAAGGTCCGTCACGGCTACCCGTGTGGCCCCGACGACCCGTTCTTCTGCACACGCTCGGGCTCCGCCTGGGACGCCAACAACGTCCGGCCGAGCATCATCGACGCGGCCGCCGTGCTGGCCAGCGACCGGATGGTCCGGCAGGGCTTGCCACCTCTCCCCCACGTCACGCCCCACACGCTCCGACGTACCTACGTCTCGATCATGCTCCTCGCCACGGACTTCGACGTCCCGTTCGTGCAACGGCAGGTCGGCCACGCCGACAGCAAGATGACGATGGACGTCTACGCCCAGCTCCTGGACCGCAGCAAGCGCCAGCACGGCGCGGCATTCGACGCGTTGCTGAACGACGCCCGCGAGACCATCGAAGCTGGCACGTCGGCGGGGTTTAGGCCGGAGTTTAGGCCGGTGGCGCGTGAACGCTCACACCCGAGCCCAACCCCGAAACCCAAGATTCCGCACCAGTTGCGGCGTTCCGGGGAAGCGCGAGACCGGGTTCGAACCGGCGACCTTCTGCGTGGGAGGCAGACGCTCTACCAACTGAGCTACTCGCGCGAGACGAGTGATCTTGCCAGATCGGTTGGCGGCGTGAGTGTCGCTGAACGGTTGCCCGGCAACCACGGGGCGACACTCGGTGCCGGGCGTCCGCCGAGGGCCCGGCCGAGGCCCTCGACCCTGCCGGTACGCTCCCGTCCATGAAGCGCCTCTCCGCCCTCACCGGGCTCGTCCTGCTCCTCGCGTGCACCGGCTCGGCCCAGGCGGAGTTCGTGCCGCTCACCGCCCCGTGCGCGGCGGGAGGCATCGGCGGCTTCGCGATCTCCGGCCCGACCTGGCTGGCGGTCTGCGTCGAGGCCACGCCCTCCTATCCCCGCCGCTCGTACGTCAACGCGGTACGGCTGAGCAGCGACGGCGGGCAGAGCTGGAACACCGTCACGCTCGATCCGACGCTGACCGCGCCGGGCCCGCCGTACATGTCCGGCGTCACGGTCGGTCCGGACGGGGCCTTCTACCTCGGCGCCGTGCTCGCCAGCGCGCTGGAGGGGACGGCGGGACGGATCGCCCGGGTCTCGGTGGACGGGACCGCCACGCTGGTCGGCGGCGTCGTCCCGGTCCCCGGCACCACGGGCCTGGCATCGGTCAGCGCCCCCGTGTTCGACGCCTCGGGCCGCATGTGGATCGCCTACACGAGCGGGAAGTCCGCCCCCAACGCCTCGTTCACTCTCGCCTCCCGGGGCGACGACGGCACCTGGTCGCCGGCCGCCCCCGCGGCGACGATCGGCAGCGGCGTGGGCGGGACGAACGTGAGCGTGCGCATTCTGCCGTCGGGCACCTACATCACCGAGGCCGGCCAGAGCACGTACGTGCTGCGCGACGGCGCCCTCGTGCCCGCGACGCTCGACGGGCCCGCCTACACGGAGGGCGACCTGCGCGTCGACGGGCAGGGTGTGAGCCTCGACGGCGGCGCGTCCTACGTCATCGGCAACGTCGGCGACTGGCACTTCACCCCGGTGGAGGGCAACCCCGCGCTGTTCGCGATCGACCATCAGCTGATGCGCCGGGCCAGCCCGGCCCTCTTCTCCCCCAGCGGCGTGTCGTACACCGGCGCCCGCTACGACCGGCTGCTGCGACTGATCCAGGACGGCGATCGCGTCGTCGCGGTCACCGACGAGTCGCGCTCGCAGCTGCTGGACGGCGACAGCCGCGACAACCAGCTCGCCGCCCACACCGGGCCGTTGCCCGTTCCGACCGCATCCGGTCCCCTCAGCGCCACGCTCACCGACTGGCTCGGCATCGCCAACGGCTTCCGCGCGACGATGAGCCTGCCGCCGCTCGTCGGTGACCCCCTCATGTCCCAGGCGGCGGAGAACCACTCGCGCTACAGCCAGCTCAACCGCGGCGGCGACAGCTTCCACGACGAGGACCCGGGCAAGCCGGGGTACACCGGCTCCGCCCCCGTCGAGCGCTGCCAGGCCGTCGGCGCCGCCTGCAACGGCGCGGAGATCGTCTACAGCGAGGGCATGGACCGTCCCGTCGAGGGCTGGATCGCCACGCTCTACCACCGCTTCCTGCTGCTCAACCCGCTCAACGTCCTCATCGGCGGCGGCCGCGTGCCCGGCGGCTCATCGGTGATGGACGGGCTCGGCGCGTACTCGTTCGCGGGGGAGAACGGCTTCCTCGTCGCGCCCGTGGAGTTCCCGAACGGCCGGTACGACGGCTTCCTCTCGTTCTCCGGGGAGACGCCCGACCCCGCCACGGCGTGCAAGAAGATCGGTCAGCCGGTCACGCAGCCGTACGGCACCGCCGTCACGGCCTGGATCCCCGCCGGCACGCTCAGCTCGTTCACCGTCGCGCCCCTCGGCGGTGCACCGCTCGCCGGCTGCTCCCTGGTCTACGACGACAGCACCAACGGCAGCTTCGTCCCCGAGGCGTCGCTGCAGCCGCACACCACCTACGTGGCCCGCACCACGTGGACGCCGAACGCGCAGATGGGGCCGCGCACGCTGGAATGGCAGTTCACCACCGGCTCCGGCGAGGTCGCGGACGAGCGCGGCGACGACGGGAACGCCCCGGGCGGCAAGAAGCCCGCCGCCTGCAAGAGCGCCCTGTCCGTCCCCCACCGCACGGTCAAGCGGCGCCACAGCGTCACCGTGAACTACAAGACGTGCGGCCGGGCGAAACTCACCTCACACCTGTACCGGCTGGACCGCCGGGGCAAGGCCGCGCGCCGCTCCTCCGCCCACCGAACGAGCACGATCAAGAAGGCCGCCCGCGCCCACACCACCGCGCCGACCAAGAAGCTGCGCGCCGGCCGGTACCGCCTGAAGCTCGCCCTCACCGGCAGCAAGCCCCGCCACATCGGCGTGACGATCCGGGTGCGCTGACCCGCCGGCCCGTGACGCCCGCCGACCCCGGCGGCGTCCCGAATCCCGCTCCCCTCTAGATTGTGGGGTGATGAAGCGCTCGGCCATCCCCATCGCCGCCGCCGTGTTGAGCATCGCCCTCGTCGCGCTGCTCGTCTACGGCATCACCTCACGCGGCGGCGACAACACGATCTCCGAGGAGATCCAGCAGGGCAAGAACCCCACGGCGCCCGGCGCGACGATGGAGCTGCCCAACCTGGACGGCGGCGGCAAGACGTCCTTGGCCTCGCTGCGCGGCAAGGTCGTGATCCTCAACTTCTGGGCCTCCTGGTGCGGCCCCTGCACGGTCGAGGCGCCGTTCCTGCAGCAGGCGCAAGAGAAGCTGGAGAAGTCCGGCGAGGGCACCGTGCTGGGCGCGACGTACAACGACACGATCGACGACACGCGCAAGTTCCTGCGCGAGAACAACGTCACGTACCCCAACGTGCGGGACATCGGGACGAAGCTGGCCAGCGAGTACGGGACGATCCAGCTGCCCGAGACGTTCGTGATCAACGCCAAGGGCAAGGTCGTCGCGGTCTCCAAGGGCACGATCGACGGCAAGTTCCTCGACAACGCGATCGCCAAGGCGAAGGCGAGCGCCACCGCATGAGACGCACGCCGGTCGGGCTGCTGGTCGTCGTCCTGACGCTGCTGGTGAGTGCGCCCGGCGCCCTGGCCGCCGCGCCGAAGGCCTCGCTCGGCGACCTGCAGGACGAGGTCATGTGCGTCTCGTGCAACGTGGCCCTCAACGTCGCCGAGAGCCCGCAGGCCGACGCGACGCGCCGGCAGATCTCCGCGCTGATCGACCGCGGCTACACCAAGCAGCAGATCAAGGACGAGCTCGTCCGCGAGTACGGGCCGCGCGTGCTCGCCCTGCCGGACACCAAGGGCTTCAACCTGGCCGTGTACCTCGTGCCGATCCTCGTGGCCGTCGGCCTCATCGGCGTGGTCATCTTCCTCATCCCGCACTGGCGCCGGCGCGGCCGCGAGCGCGAAGCCGTCGCGGCCGCGGTCTCCGACGAGCACGACCTGAGTGCGGCGGACGAGCAGCGCCTCGCCGCCGAGCTGGCGCGGTACGACCCGTGATCGCCGCGGGCGCGAACACGACGGTCATCGCGGCGTTCGCGGTCGGGTTCGTCTCGTTCATCTCCCCCTGCGTGCTGCCGCTCGTCCCGGGCTACCTGTCCGCCGTCTCCGGCGTGACGATCGGGGAGATGAAGGCGGGCGAGAAGAAGGTCTCCGTGCTCGGCCCGGCGATCATCTTCTGCCTGTCGTTCACGATCATGTTCGTGCTGCTCGGGATGAGCGCCACCGGCCTGGGGTCCACGCTGCGCTCCCACAAGGAGACGCTCGACACCGTCGCCGGGCTCATGATCATCGGCCTGGGCATCTTCTTCGTCCTCACGCCGTTCGTCCCCAAGCTCAACGCCGAATGGCGGCCGGAGACGCTGATCCGCCGCGCGGGCGCCGGCGGCCCCGTCATCGCCGGCCTCGCGTTCGCCGTCGCGTGGACGCCGTGCATCGGCCCGACGCTCGGCGCGATCCTCACCGCCGCCTCCACCTCGGACACCGTCGGGGAGGGCGGCGTGCTGCTCGCCTTCTACTCGCTCGGCCTGGCGATCCCCTTCCTCCTCACCGCGGTGGCGTTCCAGCGGGCGACCACCGCGTTCCGTTGGCTGCGCGACCACTACCTGGTGATCACGTTCATCAGCGGGGCGATCCTCATCGTCATGGGCACGCTGATCCTCACCGGCGAGCTGCAGCGCCTCAACAGCCAGGCCCAGCAGACGCTCGACGACCTCAACCTGAGCTTCCTGTACAGCATCTGAACCACCCGCTGTTCGGGTTGCGACGGGGGTCGGCGGCCCGGTCGAGGCCAGGCGTCGATACGCTCGATGCAGACGTGCCACGTTGCCACCCTGTCCCAGTGGAGTCCGAGTGCCCCGACCGTTGAGCGGTGTCGCAGATCTGCGGGCGGCCATCGCCGCCGCCACCACCGAGGCCGCCGGCCGGGAGGGCATCGTGCCCGGGCTCGACCGTCCCCGTCAGGACGGCCACGGCGACTACGCCACGAACGCCGCGATGATCCTCGCCGGCACGGTGAAGCGCTCGCCGCGCGACGTCGCCGCCGACCTGGCGGAGGACCTGCGCGAGCGGCTCGGCGCGGGGCTCGACCGGGTCGAGATCGCCGGCCCCGGGTTCCTCAACCTCTTCCTCACCGACGACTGGTACCGCGACGCGCTGGACGCCATGGGCGAGTCGCCCGACCAGGTGGGTCCGTGGGGGTCCGGCGGCGCCGCCGCACCCGAGCGCGTGAACGTGGAGTTCGTCAGCGCCAACCCGACCGGCCCGCTGCACGTCGGCCACGCCCGCAACGCCTCCTACGGCGACGCGCTGGCCCGCATCCTCTCCTTCCACGGCCACGACGTCGAGCGCGAGTACTACGTCAACGACTACGGCAGCCAGATCCGCAACCTGGGGATCTCCATCCAGGCCCGCGCCCGTGGCGAGGAGCCGCCGGAGGACGGGTACGTCGGCGACTACGTCATCCAGCTGGCCGCCGGGATCGACGACGCGGCCACCCGGCCCGTCGACGAGGTCGCTCAGGCCGGCGTCGCCCTCATGCTCGACCGGCTCCGCACGTCGCTCGCGTCGATGCGGGTGGAGTTCGACACCTGGTTCTCCGAGAAGTCGCTGCACGAGACGGCGGACGAGGCCGCGCAGAGCGCCGTCGAGCACGCGTTCGCCGAGCTCGACGCCCGCGGCCGCACCTACCGGTCCGACGGCGCGCTGTGGCTGCGCACCACCGAGCACGGGGACGACAAGGACCGCGTGCTGGAGCGCTCGTCCGGTGAGCACACGTACTTCGCCTCCGACATCGCCTACCACGAGCACAAGCGCGAACGGGGCTTCGATCGCCTCGTGTACGTGCTCGGTGCCGACCACCACGGGTACGTGCAGCGGATGAAAGCGGCGTTCGCGAACTTCGGCGGCGATCCCGAGCGGCTCGAGCTGCTGATCATGCAGTTCGTCCACCTCATGCGCGACGGCAAGCAGGTGTCGATGTCCAAGCGCAGCGGCGAGTTCGTCACGCTCGACGACCTGGTCTCCGAGGTCGGGGTCGACGCCGCTCGCTGGTTCCTGCTCAACCGCTCCCACGACACCACGGTGGAGTTCGACCTGGACCTGGCGAGCCAGCAGTCCTCGGAGAACCCCGTGTACTACGTGCAGTACGCCCACGCACGGGTGGCGTCGATCCTGCGGCGGGCCATGGAGGAGAGCGGCGGCGCCGGCACGCCCAACGTGCGCCCCGGCCCGGGAACCGAGACCGAGCCGCTGCACGCCACCGAGCGCGCCCTGATCCAGAAGCTGCAGGCCTTCCCCGACGAGGTCGCCGAGGCGGCCGAACGGCGGGCCCCGCACCGCATCGCGACCTACGCGCTGGAGCTGGCCCAGGCGTTCAGCGCGTTCTACCGCGACTGTCAGGTGCTGGGCGTCGACGACTTGGTCGTCGCGGCGTTCCGCCTCCAGCTGTGTGGCCACACCCGGGAGACGATCGCCTCGTCCCTGGACCTGCTCGGGGTGAGCGCGCCCGCCGAGATGTAGGTCGTTGGCACATCGGTTCCCGAATGGGGA
>Ga0247758_1001337_pt1 | contig 18873 bp, 17 predicted proteins | sample UWRJL156409C4_FD_180950 | JGI IMG/M metagenome (GOLD analysis project Ga0247758, IMG submission 180950) | Plant litter microbial communities from Arlington Agricultural Research Station in Wisconsin, United States - UWRJ-L156-409C-4 | ecosystem: Environmental > Terrestrial > Plant litter >...
GGCCCGAGCGAAGGGGCCCGAGCAGACCCACTTTTGATAATGAACCGACCAGTCCTAGGTCGAGTTGAATTTCCTTATCAGTTTTGACTGAATTTCCCATAGTAATTTTTTTTTTTTGGACCACCCTTACAACAAATTGTCCTCCGGACAGGATTAAGTAAGGCATTGTCCGTAGACACTAATAATTTCTGATTAATTATAATGTATTTATAAATAAAAAGCTTACCGCCTAGAAGTTTCTTTAACACATCCTTCTTATAAGGTAATTATTTTACTAATAAGTCCATTTCTACTAACAGTGTTAATATTTCCCCTAAAAGGGAGTCTACGTCATCCAGGGTATTTAGTTTTCTAACTCCTTCTCTTTCTCCTTAGTTAGTTCGTTGTTGTAGCGGTCGACTAACTCCTAGATGCAGGCCTTACGGGCCTTAAGGTTTAAGATTAGTGCTGCCAGAGTTATAGGCGCCTTAGGGCAGTCTTTAGTAAGGTAACAGTCACCATAGCGGAAGTATGTGCGTTTATGAATATGCTCTCAGATCATTTCGGCTGTTAGGCTTAGAATCTTCGCTACAGTAGGGCCTTAAGCTGCGCCGCTCCAGGGCGCCGTAGCGGGTATATGGGTATTATTGTGTGACGACCTTGAGGCTGTCACTTAGGCCGGTGCGGCCCGACGTGTCCCCCGCAGAAGGAACAGTGCAAGGTTGGAGTTGGCTGGAGCCTGCTTTGCGAGTTTTTAGAGAAGCCGGTCCCAGATGTGGCGTGTCTAAAGGTTAACGAGGGGAAGGATCTGAAGCTGCTTCTAAGGATTGGTATGGTCTTCACAGCGCTGCACGGGCTATAAGCCATAGTTAGGTATCTGGCTATGATGGTAGGCTTATGGCTTCTCGCCGAGGCTGCTGAGTATCTTTAGATTCACTGTTTAATACTTCTTGTTGAGTCATCTGGGACCGCCTTTGGTATCTGGGGCCTAGCTAACCAGACGTGCTTAGCTGCATCCTTGTTCATAGCCTTTAAGCCTCCCGCTAATGGCTTGGAACCGAATACTTACGTCTTATGTGGAACTGTTTATGTTAAATTTATGCTGTCGTGATAGCGCTCTCTACGTGCTCAGTCCCTTAGTCCTCTAGTTACGCCGAGCGCCTGCTTATAGTTGATAAGTAGTGTACTCAGTTGTTAAACACGCTAAGCACATTACGCATTGATTAATCTAATCTCTTAACGATTAGCTACTATTGTTAAATTCAACACAGTCAACCAAGAACACAGTAATTACCGCCATCAAGTCTTGTTGTATTCCGGGAGCCGTCCTCTCAGCTAAACGAAGCTCTGGTGCTCGGCCGCGCTGCGGTTCCGTGACGCCAAGGCGCGATTACGTAATTTGACAACTATCAGGCCGCTGACAGGGCCCCACATGCCAGGCAGCATTCTGCCTTGCTGCCTGAGCAACGATGCATAAGCGCCTGCCTCCACTGCAACGCGCTCGGCCAATTCAACTTCCCCATAACAACCCAAGGTGCATGTACCACAAAGCTTGGTGAACTAATCTCGCTGCAGACCAAAAAAATTGCCGGCAACTAGGACCTCTTCATCGATGAGGCTCGTCTCTCAACGTCTAGATTGAAGCAGGAAATTATCGCTTTTGCAGAGAGGGGACTCAATATGGACCCGCTCAGCTTCACGGCAAGCTTGGTCGCCATTATTGGACTCTCACAAACGGTCTTAGTCGCCTGCTACAGGTTACAGGGCCAGATCAAGGACGCCGAAAAAGGTGTTTCATCCATCATCGCCGACGTCCAGGCACTCACCGATATAATGGAGGAGTTCCGCGAAATTACCCAGGGCCCGGATGAGGCCGACGAAATTCTCAAATCGCTGTCCCTAAGCACCGCGGCGGAACCGGGTAACGGCGGCAAGCAGCCGGTGTTTACGGCTTGTTTGTCCGCCTTGGAGGCATGCGACAGCGCTCTACGCTACCTTTCAGGCAAGCTTGCGCCGCTCTGCAAGCCGGGGTTCAGGAGCAAGCTGATGTGGCCGCTCCAGGCGTCTGCCGTCGAGCAGAAACTTGGCATCATCAACAGACAAAAAACGACATTAAGCCTCGCTCTGTCGGTCTACCAAACACGACTTCTTGCCACGCATATCCGAAAGGCAGCCAGAGAGAAGCAGGATACAAAGAAATCCAAAGTGGTCAGCTGGTTTAAGACGAGTAACCCGGAGCAAAACCACGCAATTTCCCGTGGTAAGCACGAGCCGGGCACGGCAACGTGGATATTCCACGAAGACGCATTTGTGGACTGGGAAAGTGCCATGGGGGGCTTGCTTTGGGTTCATGGCATCCCTGGCGCGGGAAAGACGGTCTTATCCTCGACCATCATCGACCATTTGGAGACAGCCATCGCGGGTGGTGGTAATCCCGGCACGAAAAGACTTGCGTACTATTATTTCGACTTCGCCGACAGCAGAAAGCACAGCGTTGCAGACATGCTGAAGAGTGTCATCTATCAACTCCTCTGCACAACATCCGGGGAGTCTGAGGCAGCAGTGGCGCTGTACAACAGCATGTGTGAAGGCACCGAAGAGCCAACCGTTGAGGAACTGCTCGGCGTTTTGACAGCAGAGGTCGCCCTCACAGACGTAACCTATCTCGTTATTGATGCGCTAGACGAGTGTCCCGGCCCTCGAGGCGAAAGGCAGCTGCTCTTCAAGGGCTTTCTCAACAACGAAAAGCTGCCCGGGAATCTCAAAGTATTGGTCACGAGTCGCAAGGAGCCGGATATCGAAGCGGCGTTGGAGAGCATCTTGGCGCACATGATCTGCATCCAGAGCTTCAAAGTCGACAGGGACGTGAGGGTATACGTCAAGGGGGAAATTGAGCGAGATACGACGTTGAAGAGGTGGCAACCGACCCTGAAGAAGGAGATTTTGGATGGAATTGTTTTAGGGGCTCATGGGATGTAAGGTCTCCCCTTCCGTCGTTCTCTTTTTGTAATCAATCTCACGATGCGCCGTTTGCTAAAAATTGCCGGAATTTGAGCAGGTTCCGTTGGGCAGTTTGCCAACTTGAGGCCATCAAGCAATGCCTCACTCCGGCCATGGTCAAAAAAGAGCTGGGTCAAATGCCGGAGGATCTCGACCACACGTATGACCGAATCCTTCAAGCTCTCCTACCTAGGCATCAAGCCTTTGTACAGTCTGCGCTACACTGGCTCGCATTCTCGTCCCGTCCTCTCCTTCTCGAAGAGCTTGCCGAGGCAGCCGTCATTGACCCCTCCCAATCCGACTTCAACCTCGATTTGGCCCGCTTCATGGTCTCGACTTCAATCCTGGATGTCTGCGGTGTACTGCTAACGACTTCTACGATCGGCGAGCACTACCATCCCAGACCCGAGTGGCTGCAGCAGAGGATCGACGTTGAGGTCGAAGCAGGCGCGATTTACCCAGAGCTTGATCAACCATACACCGTCGTTTCACTCAGTCACTACTCGGTCAAGGAGTACATCACCTCGCAAAGGCTTGGTGTCAGCCCTCTCTCTCTCTTCTATACATCTGAGCAGCTCGCCCACCGCCATATCGCCCAATGCTGTTTGCAATATCTTCTTTCGTATAACGAGGGCACAATCGCCTTCGACCTCAGAATCAGCGAGTTTAGCCTGCTCCAATACGTCAGTCGCTACTGGATCCGACATTGGCGGCGGGCATTTGTATTTGGGGACCCTGCCAGCTCGAACCTGTCAAGCGGAACCGCCCGTGCTCTTCTCGAGAGGTTCCTGGTAGTCGACCCCACAAAATGCCAGCCGTACCTCAACTGGCTCAACATCTACGATCCCGAATACATGTACAAACCCAAACCGAACAGCCTGGGAGTGAGTGATTTTCACTTGAGAAGGAGCCATAGTCTCGACCAAAGGCCATCAGCGCTTTACTGGGCCGCCGGCCTCGGCGACTTAGTGCTTGTGCGGGGGTTGGTAGCCAAGGGGGCGGATATTAACAAGCATTCCAGGGATGCGCATTTCGGAACGGCACTCGGTGTCGCAGCGGCTTGCGGCAGGCTGAAGATTGTTGAGTACCTTCTTAGCCAAGGGGCAGATCCAAACACCCCCGACAGACGCCACGGCAGCACCCTGCAGCTTGCTGCAAGATACGGCGCCAGGGAAGTCGTCCAGCGACTGCTCGATGCCGGTGCGGACGCCAGCTTCGAAGGGGGCGAGGGCGAATCTGCTCTTCTGGCCGCTGCACTGGGGGGGCATCACGAGGTTGTTGAGCTCCTGACGGAGCGCGGCGCCGACGCGGGGGGCCGGGGAACCACCGAGGCCCTGTGTCGGGCCGCGAGAGGTGAGGATCAAAAAATAGTGGAGAAGCTCCTCGAGGCAGGGGCGAGCGTTACGAACCCAGACATTCACGGCTGGGCCCCTCTTTCCCACGCCGTAAGTTCTGGTTCGTTACCGATGGTGGAGTTGCTTATTCGCCACGGGGCTGATGTCAACCCCACTACCAAGTACGGGCGGGATCGCAGGCGCATGCCGCTCACGTTCGCCGCAGGAAAGGGGTTCAGCGAGATTACCAGCGCACTGCTCAGGGCCGGAGCGAACCCAAACCCCGCAGACTGCGAGCCTCCCCTCGTGGCAGCCATAGTAGGAGGGGATATGGCGACCTTTAAAATTCTTCTGGACGCCGGTGCAGACCCAACCACGACGAACAGCCCGTACCACATGAATTCTTTCCACGCAGCCATGGACTGGCGTCAGTTCGCCATGGCGCAACTCCTCTTTGCGCGTTTTCCCGACGTTCCCTACGGCGACGCCACCTTCCTGGATGCCGTTCGCTTTTACAACGAGTGCCCCGCCATTTTCGACATCCTAATGGCTACTAGGAATGTCAATATTGACGCGCTGGGAGACGCCGGTTCAGCGTTGCACGTCGCACTACAAGTTCGGAGCGAGGCCGCGGCGTGGAGAATCTTGAACAAGAACCCGTATATACATACCATGACCATGCTTGGCACGCCATTGACCGCCGCGATCGAAGGGGGATTTGTTAGCATTGCCAAAGAACTGATCCGCAGGGGCGCTTCCGTTCATCCGCGCGAGTTCGCGCGACCACACAAACCGCTGGAGTATGGCTATCCCGGATCTGAACGCAGCATTATTCCAAAATGGTTAGGGAAAATGAGGGCTCGCTTCAGGTGTTATATAACCATTAAGGATAGGATCCTCTCCCCATTTGAATGCGCCGTGTTGCAAGCCTGTGGTGTAGAGGACGAGCATAAGGATACCGAGATGCTAGACCACCTGTTAGACCAGGGGGTGGATCTGAGAGACGAGAAGGAGGATATAGGAGAATCGTAAGTCAACAAAGCCCGGGGGAAAAACAAACCAAAAAAAACTCTCTAACGATAAACACAGCCTCCGTTGGCTAATCGACTTTGAGAGCCCTTCCATCCTAAGATACTTAGCGTCGAAGGGTATGGACCTAAATCGGCAACTCCCGGATTATAATGAGTGCAACGCGATCCAATACGCTGCTGAGGACAATCAGCTGGAATTCGTCAAACTACTCGTTGAGCTTGGGGCCGATATCAACGGCCCACCTGGTGGACGGGGCACATCATTATACTACGGTTTCATGTCAAAGAATCGTGAGGTTGTTGCGTTCTTGCTCGACAATGGGGCAAAAGTAGTAGAACGAACTAGCGACGGCAACGGCTCGAATGTCCTTGTTCCAGCAATTGAACATGGGCTCGGAGACGAGTTTCTCCCGGTACTTCTGGATATGGGCGCGAATCCCAACCTCGTTGATGATTATCTCGAGGTAGCAGCATTGCCTGAGGCTGCCTATCTGGGTAGCAGGAGTCTTGTTGAGCTGTTGAAAATGCACGGAGCTACTTTTGCAGACGCGGGAATGTACCCCCTAATCCAAGCAGCCTCCGAAAAGTCTATCGAGGAGATACGATGGCTCCTGGAAATAGGAGCTGGCTTGAATATCACGGGAGACAACAATGGATACAACAGCCCACTAATAGTAAGTCGTGTGCCCCCCCACCCCACCCTCTTTTTTTTTTCCCTAGGAATACCGGAACAGCCACTAAGTCTTTATCTACCTCCTCTAGGAAGCCTCGAGAATGGGCCGCAAAGATGTTATTAATCTTCTCCTTGAATCCGGCATGAACATCAACTCCAGTCCCGCCCAAGATACCCATCTATGCACGGTAACAGTCCTCCTCGGCATAGCAGAAATCCGCCAGAACGATATGACGCCCCGTGGCGCCCTCGCCGTTGCCGTCGATCACGACGATATTGATATGGCAACCTTCCTGCTCGGTAAAGGCGCTGACCCGAACTCCTGGCATCATTCGGCGATGTACATCGCTCTACGCCGCGGGTGTGTCGCCATGATAGATCTTCTTCTTGGCTACGGTGCCAACGTTAGCGCTGGAAACGGCAAGTGCTTTGGCTATGCAGTCTGGGGTGGCGAGAGAGCCTTGTCACGCTTGCTCCAGCAGCCCATGTCGGCGGCGCAACGGTACGAGGGTGTGAATAAAGCCTTACAGACGGTGCTCAACCTAGCGGATCTTGGTATATCCTTATGGCTCCTTGACAAGCAAGGTACAGACGCCAACTTTACAGGTGGACTGTTTGGTTCTCCGCTGCAAGCAGCGCTTGCCCACACCTATCCAACAGATGCCACCGGCTTGTATGAGCAACGAAGCCGACTTGTTGACGTGCTCCTCGCACGCGGAGCGAATCCCAACCCACCGCCTACAGAGACCGAAATCGATGAGGAATTGGTGTCACGCGGTCTGAGGCACAAGATCACCACCTTCCCAAGTCCGCTGGTTTTAGCCATTCGCGCTGCGACGGTGGATCGACCATCCGACTCTACATGTATACCACGGAGATTACTTGCGGCAGGAGCAGATCCTGAAGGGATGGAAAAGGACGACATGGAAACGCCACTGCAGACCGCCGCGGATGATCCAGCCGTGATCGAGCTTCTCCTGGCTGCGGGCGCGGACGTCAACGCCATCCGACCCAACACAAAGTCGGGCACGGCGCTGCATGCAGCCGCCTTGTCGCAGAACCTCGAATCCATCAAGATTTTGCTCGCATCCGGCGCAAGCGTCCACGCCAGCGCCGGGAAATACGGCTCCGTCGTGCAGTGCGCAGCCAAGATTGGGAATCTCGGGCTCGTCGATAACCACCAGCTGATATATGCGCAAAGCGTCCGCGCCATGGAGTTACTAGTTGCGGCGGGGGCCGATGAGCATGCCGGGGGTGGTCGGTATGGCTCGGCATTGCAGGTAGCGGCGAAGCTGGGGAACTTGGATGGGATGATGTGGCTGATAAAAAGGGGAGCTAATGTCTACGTCGAGGGCGGTAAGTGGGGGAATATCCATAATGCGGCCGTGATGAACAGAAGGTGGGGCGTAGTTAGTTGGTTGGAGAGAATCTATGGAAGGGAGGTGTGGGAGGCGTTGGATCGAAAAATGTTTGGTGAGACGGGCGCCTGCCGATCCGGCGAGGTTGAACGTTGTACTTAGCGGGCATTTTTTATTTCCCTCGCTTTCTAAATATTCTGAACAATGAGCATCGGGCGGCCGTTTTATGGCAGACAGCAAGGACACACCAGTATACTGCACATGTGCTATGAGTCAGCGCTGTACTGCTTTATATAGAGGCCTTCCAACAGCGAAAACGAAGGCCAAGATCAATCAGAACACACTCTTTTCATCAATCGTTAAGCATTCGATTGCATGCAAAAGCGATACAATCAGCCAAGAGTTGTTCTGTGGAGCCTGCTGCGATAAGATGGGGCTAGACGTGGTAACGGTTTGGTTGATCCCCTTGATCTGGAGAATGACTACAGACCACACTGGTTCAAAGAACGAAGTTACCTCTTAGATAGTCAGTATAGTACTATCATTGTGCCTATTGTACAACAATAACAAAATAATGGCTTGGAAGATTGTTTAAATCTGGATTATCTCCACTATTCGTAGAGATGCAAGCTAAGAAACAGGGCTCTCTACCAGTATTAGATACACTATTTTGGTCGGGTAGTTAAGATTTAATTGATAGTAGTAGTAGAATTTGGTGACGTAGCCCTCTCGCGACAATGGAGCCTCAGACCCCCTGGCGAGGTGTTTGGGAGGGTGTGCTGATACAGTGGGCTAGGGTGGGGTGTGAGGTGGGGTGGGCAAAAGGTACATGCGACTGAACACAACACTCGCGAAGGGGTCTCCTCCCAACAAAAAAAAAACAGGCACTCCAAAATAATACCAAGTTCAAGATGCGCTCCAACAACCAATAGATGGCCAAAAATTTTCAAGCATACCAAAAGTCTTAGAACTGCATTTGGATGGGTAATGGGGTTGTGGCTGCTAGTTTAATTTGTGCTGCTTTTGGAGAAATGTATTGAATGTATGGTAATCACTTGTTTGTGAGTGCCTTTTTTTGTGTTGGAGTGGAGGGGGTCTGAGAGCTGAGATAATGTCAGACGACTCACCTGTTTGCTTACAGCCACTTGCAAAATCGGTGTCGCCCCCTTTGCTGAGAAATTGGAAGGCGCGCATTCGCTAGCGACTGGCCAAAAATCGCTGCAATTTTAGCCCTGCGCGAGGGAAAGCCAATATGTCAGTGCCAAGACAGCCCAACATGGCCCGTGCTCGAATCTTTCCTCAGCAAAGGGGCGGCTGTGGGAGGGGTAATGCTAGCCTCCACCGCGTCCCAGAATGCTTTCTGCAAATAACTGATCCGACTTGGGATTCATGCCTGTTCAGGCTAATCACTGACGATCTCCTCGCTAAGTTGGAACAATCCTACTTAAGGTATGTCTCAATTAGCGAAGACGAGTCGTATTCGCTCTCGTTCTCGGAAAGAGGGCGACAGACGTTGCGTTGGGAGGGGGGCTGCCGGGGGTGGAAGGCAGGACCCACGCGGGTTTGCCGCCCGGAACCGGTTCGGACAGGGATCGGCAGCTCAAATACTTCGCTCTCTCGAGGTGTGCTCTTTCCCGAAACCCTCAATCCTCTGTGCTAGTTAGCGTTTTCCGAAGATGACGACAGCAACAGAACAAGACGGGGCAGGTGCGCAAGTGCCTAGCCCGGAAGACTTGAAAATCTATGCGATCCAGCAAAAGTATGCCGCAGAAGCTGCCAAGCGCATCCGACCCGAGTTCGGGGGCCAGTTCATCGCGCTCAAGGATGCTGAAGAGAGATTCCGCGTCTTGGAGCAAGATCCATGGGCTGATCACGACGCGCTCAACGCGCGGCAAAACACCAAGGATGGGAAGCAGTACAAGTTCGTCATTCTCGGCGGCGGCTTCGGCGGCATGATCCTCGCCGTTCGTCTCATTGAGGCTGGTCTCACGAACGGACCCGATGATGTGCGCATTATCGAAAATGGCGGCGGCTTTGGAGGCACTTGGTACTGGAATCGCTACCCAGGGCTGCATTGCGACGTCGAGAGCTACACTTACCTTCCCCTTCTCGAGGAGACTGGCTACATGCCCAAGTCCAAGTACTCCCCGGGCGAGGAGATTCGCGAGCATGCCGAACGCATCGCTACACAATACAACCTGCACGACAAAGCACTCTTCCGCTCCAAGGTTGAAACTGCGCGCTGGGACGACGACAATCAGCTATGGAATCTGAAGGTCACCGAAGGCCGCGGTCCCAACAAATCCCCCCGAGAACTTAACATCCAAGCCGAGTACTTCCTCACCGCGAGCGGCGTCTTCCCCCGCCCTCAAGTCCCCAAAATTCCCGGCCTTAGCACCTTCGCCAGTCCCATGTTTCACACTGCGCGTTGGGACTACAATGTCACCGGGGGCTCCCAAGACGACCCGCGTCTTACAAATCTCGAAGGCAAACGTGTCGGCATCCTCGGCACCGGCGCCACAGCAATCCAAGCAATCCCCCACCTCGCCAAATACGCCAAAGAGCTGTACGTCTTCCAGCGAACCCCCTCCAACGTCTGGCCGCGCGGCCAACAACCCACCGACCCCGAAGAGTGGAAGACCAAGATTGCCTACAAGAAGGGCTGGCAACCCGAGCGCATGCGCAACTTCAACATGCACCTGACCAACAACACCACCCCCGACCAGCCTAACTTCGTCAAGGACGAATGGACAAACTTGACGTCCTACTGCGCCAGTGTCGGTTGTCCCAAATGGGGCTACATCGACCCCACGCCCGAGGCCATTGGTGTGCACGTCGGTCGCTTGCTTAAGCTCGATCTCCCTCGTACCGAGGCTGGGCGCGGTCGCACTGATGAGATTGTCAAGGATAAGGAAACGGCGGACAAACTCAAGGGGTGGTATCCCATTTGGTGCAAGCGCCCGACGTTTAGCGATGAGTATCTGCAAACGTTCAACAAAGAAGGCGTCAACCTGGTGGATACAGACGGGAAGGGTGTTGATGCAGCGAACGAGAGGGGTTTGATTGTCAACGGGGTGGAGTATCCCCTTGACGTGTTAGTCTTGAGCACGGGATTCATAACCCCAGTTGAAGGGGGTGGGAACCCATCGATCAGGGCCGCCGTGGAGATGTATGGTCGCGGAGGGAAGAAGATGAGCGATAAGTGGACGGAGAAGGGTGCGACGACGTTGCATGGGCTGTTTACGAACGGCTTTCCCAATCTGTTTTTCCAGAGTCCCCTTCAAGCGGCGTCTGGGGCGAATTATGTTTATTCGATAGAAGTTTGGACGAAGCATATCGTGGAAATTATCAAGGAGGCCCAGCGGAGAGTTCAGGGACATAGGGCCGTCGTCGAGCCGGGAGTTGTTGCTGAGGAGCAGTGGAGCGGGGAGATTATGAGGCATGGGCCGTACTACACTGGACTCATGGGCTGCACGCCGGGCTATGTCACGGGTGAGGGATCGATGGCTGTTTTGCCGACGGATCCGGTTGAGATGATGAAGATGGCAAGGTTGGGGACGTGGAGTTTCGGGTTGGAGTCTTTCATGGACGTGCTTGAGAAGTATAGGGAGGGAGGGTTTGAGGGAATTGAAGTTTCGGGGGTCTGAGTAGCGCAAAACCGGTGAGATCTGGCAAAGAGTCCTCTGTACCTCTCTTCAAGGCATGCGACAGAATATTCATTCTTCTCATACTCGTCGTCGTCGTCGTCTTAGTCGCCTGGCAAGATCGCACTTCAAGCGAAAAGAGGTCGCAGCTCTGCCTGGCTATTTTCTCCCACAGCCGAATGAACGCCTTCCTGCCCTCACCGTAAATCATGGGCATGTTAGATGTCGAAAATGCCCATTAGACAATAGACCATATCCTCGATGCGGGGAACAAGCACGCCGGAGATGCTCACTTGAGTCAGACACTAGAGAATCGGTCTTGCTTCCTCGACCGTAGTGGCAAAGTACATGTCGAGATCTCTTTATAACTATAGTGTTACAGGTTTTTTCTTTACGTTGTGGTTGACGGTCTCAGTCTCAGGACTTCAGAGCCTAAGTAGCAATGTATTTCCTGTTATTACATGCTGATGAATGTTCCTGTGAAGAGCAACAATGAAGAACGTACATTTTTATGGGTAGCAAGTGGTTGACAAAATACAGCGGACTCATTACTTCGCAGTACCTCTAGGCAGACCACCGTTTAGTACCCTGAAACGCCCTGGTGGGCGACCTTAACCCGCAAGGAAGCTCGCTGTTCCAGTTCTAGCTTCGTCTAGGCTAGCCCTCCTTCTTCTTTTCTATTCTGAGGGGCTTGCTCGCTCTGCTCCCATCCCTTCTTCTCGATTTAATATTCAGAGGCTTGGTCCGACAGCCGCAGTTCGATACCAGTTTTCTTCGATTTGTTTTGGTGTTCCTGTGTGCTTACTCAAGGAAGAAAAGCGCCAGATTGACGTCTTGCTCTAGTCCGCTAAGGTAAACGCCCGCCAACTAGTCCTAGCTGGATCCCGCCCAACCACCAATGTCACAGCCTCAGCCAAGCTACCCCTCCAGCACCTTCATCCGTACTGCCCGCTTGCCCACTGTCCCATACTACCGGGAAACCCAACGCCGCCAGAAGCGTAATGATGTCAAGGTTCGCATCCGGGAGCAATCGCGGTCGCGAGGCCGCCTTCCCGCATTCATGCGCAAGGGCCTCAGACGGCAGGAGCTAGGCTAGCTAGTGCTCAAGCAGAGGAGAACCGAGACCTTCGCGACGAGGGAGACTGCCCTCCATCCACCAAATCCTCGACACTGACAATCCCATGCCGTGCCCGGGTTGAGCGAGAGCCCTGGCGCATCGACTTTGACACACGTCAACCCCCTGGTCGGAAGAGCACATCTGCCTCGAGCAGCTTTACCGCGGGGAATTGTGCTCTCACAGCTCGGCGTGGGCCGCCCCCAAGGTGCCCTGGCTGTGTAGTCGACGCTGGCCATGCCTCATGGAGATCGGCGAGCTCCGTTTTGAGCCTGGCCTGACCTACGCCCACATTGACGGGTGGTTCTTCGTTGTGTGCTCTGAGATTGCCGCTGTCAAAGGCTCGATCGCCGCTCACCACTCTCACGCTCCCATCTAGTAGGGGTTTCGCTTCTAGCCCTGGGCGGCAACCGCGCGCGAATATACACCACTACCCACTGTCTGGCGCGCTCCAGATCCCTCCTCCTAACCCTGATTGCTGGGTTATTGTTCCTTGCTTGATTGCTTGCTTAGTGTTGGAATTGACATGCCTCTCAAAGTCCCTGAGCGTGACCAACACGACCTTTCTCGATGCAAGGATGAGTTCTTCAAAACCCAACTCTTCCGCGTCCCTCGTAAAGCAACCACGGATTATACCCAGTCCGCGTTCCAGTCTCATTAATGAACGCATGGCACTGCAGCGTGTTCTTATAAATCCGTTGCATCACTTCCACCATCGATGTCAAGAAGAGACAAAGTGCATGTTCAACTACCTTAGTCTGCAGCCGCAAGGTAGTGAACCAATCCTCCCAGTCATTGCGTCCTCCGGGCTCAGTGCGGATGATTATGAGGGCAGTTGTGGATTTGGTTTTGGGATGGTAAGTCCAAGTCAGGAAATACGTGTTCAAGGAGGCCATTGTGAAGTAAAAGGCCTCAGCTTGAGGATCCCAAGTTGCACAGGCGAAGTGGTTGGAATCCCAGACCGTTTGTCCAAGGAGTTGGAGGGGGACAGGGTCTAGATTGAAGGTCTTCCAACAATGAAGGATGTCATCTTTAGAGACGGTGATAGTTGGAGGTGGTTCGTATGCCCTGGGGACATGAGCGTAGTTCATCTGGAGTTTGACGAGGCGGAATGTTGGGAGGGTGGTTGGGGACTCGAAGCGTTTCAGGATGTCAGGAAGAGGAAGAGATTCTCTGCTGAAGGCGCCGAAGGTGGGTGTGAAGGTTACGAGCTCGTGCTCGGTGGGGTTGGGAAGGAAGGCGAGAAGATTGAGACTGGCTAGGGCTTGCTGGCGGAGGCCTTCCATGTTGCACAGTTGTAGAAGTGAAACAAGAATTTGTGTACAGATTCTGGAAGATTTGTGTTGGGTTTAAATTGGGCGGAGGGGATCTTGAGCCTGAGCTAAGTTGACAAGTTAGGCTGCATCTGCCAAGAGTCTAACGAATGTGCACATCCTACCTCCTGAGAGCCTGACAGGTGCTTGACATCGTTGTTTCTCTCTTGGAACGATTGGTCGCGAAATTTTAGTTAACTTAGCCAATCACAATGCCTGTTCCTGCCTCTTGGACCGTCCTGAGGTTCAGACCCCTGGAAGTGTTTCATCCATGTCGCGAACAAGCTGTCTCTTTCTTCTTCTTTACCAATCCTACGCTTCTGCGTCTATAGCGGTCGTATCACTCAGCTGCTCCAGCCCTTTCCCCACTACTGTTATACTCTCCGGTGTAATATTGCCGACAAAATCCCTCTCTTGGATCCTGGAAAGGAGCATAATACCGTCCAAGGTCTAACACCGTGACAACTATACATATAGACTGTATCATATAGATAACAAAATGGTATTATATAAAATAGTTTTTTATATGAAAAAGACATCCTGCCTGCTGAATACAAACCCAAGTTAAATGTTTGCCCACAGAACAAAGCTTTACAACAAAGTAATATGTACATAATAGACGTGCTGTAGATAGGTGTAGTAGTCTACTTGGGGCCCAGGACCTCCTTACAGCTGTACTCTTTGGCAACCATCTCTTGCTAACTCGAAGAGACGTCCTGGCCTCCAGAATCCCAGCGCATTTGTATTTTAATCTCAGACCGCTCAATCTCCTTAAAGCCTAAGCTATCATACAACGCTTTCGCCCTCTTGTTCGGAACAAATACCCCCAGATGCAGCGGTAGACATCGCTTAGCCGCAACAGACTGCAGCCCCTTGATGAGTGCCGTGCCGATGCCGCGGCCCTGGAATGCCGGGACCAGTTCAATGCCGGAAAGAAGTATGTGATCAGGCCGGTACACCACGGCGATAACCCCAACCTCGGTGTCATCTACCACGACGATTTGTAACTCTGATGGATCCCACTCGCGAGCAAAGCGGGTTCTTTGGTCGTCTTCGTCCCAGCTAAAAACTTGGGCGACAATGTCGAGCATCGAGGCGCGATGGATGCTGTAGCATAGCTCCTTGTCCTCGTCTGAAGCTGGGCGGAGGGAGAAAAGCTTTGGGTTTGTACCTTGCTCCGACATTTTGATCATTGCGACTGAGAGACGATTGTGGGGTTGTTGGTTTTGGAGACTTTCTGTCAGCATCGCGAGTCTATCGGGGCTTTCGGCAAAATTGGCTCGGGTCAACCTTTGCCCGGCATGGGTGCGTTAAAAAGCCAGAGCATGTTTTCTGCCACAATGTGGCGCCTTATGTAGTATTTGATGTATTGACAACCCAGGAAAACTAACAATATCTTTGTTCAAGATCTTCACCGCACTGCATAACACCGCCCAACAAGGCAAGCTCCCAGTTCTTTGCCTACTCGTGAATGAAAACACATCTTCAGAATCAATACTCCATTCCAGACATTCCCCGTGCCACGGATTGCTCAACAGAGGTCCGAGAAAGCTACAGAGTTATTATAGAGAGGAGTCAAGAGGGGATCGGTGCGATCTGATCGAGGATAGGAGTTTAGGCATTCAACTACACAAGTTACGCAAGCAGTGCTTTTGCCAGGAGGCACTGAGAAGTTAACTTCCAGTTTCCTTGCGCCCCGTAGCGGCAACTCTCTGTAGAGGGCTCACCTCGACCACACCTATCCCAAACTTGATTCTTCTGCTAGCCCTCGACTGTACAAAGTTTGCTTCTCCGCCATGGAGGATTTGCGGTGGCATTGCCCCTGTGGGTTCGCGGGGTGCGGGTTGGTTAAGCGAGCCTGGGAATTGAGAGAGTAGACGAGAGTTGCGTACGCGTACACCAAGAACTCTATGGGGCTGTTGGTAGGGTAAGTTCGGCCACCCTGAAGCGGAACACACCCCAAGCGGAACAAGCCGAACCAGGGTGATGCGCCACCCAGCCCCCAATTTAAAACAACCACCACACGATCAATTCCTTACCGATTCTTTTCCTTCTTTCTGCAACGTGTTCGCCTTTGGAATGGCTATCTCATACATAGAGAAAAATCTCCGTAAGGCTTGCGCCGAGGCGCAGCGTACTCATAAACTCCGACCAGTCGCTTTACGATGGGGCATCCCACCACTCTTCACCGCCGTTTGCATGGCGCCCTCCCTCGTTCAGTCGCCCACCAAGATGAGCAGCGGCTCTCCATCATTCAGGAGGACCATCTAGCCAACTGGATCCGAATTCAACAGGCCACAGGGTGCCCTCTTACCCACGCACAGATCCAGGGTCTGGCCGGCCGGATTGCGGACCAACGTGGTGACTCCAAGCCGCTTGGTATCCAATAGATGGCCGGCTTTCTGAGCCGGAACCCCTTCCTCAAGACTCAGAGACCCAAAGTGGTGGATTCGGTGCGTGTCCATTGCGTTACGGAAGCAAAGATTTGGCCGTAGTTTGATCTGTTTAAAGTGCCGGAGATTAGGGCCATCTTACCGGAGAATCGCTATAATAAGGACAAAGCCAGTATCATGGAAGGCTGTGGCATAAACGGCCTAGTGGTAGGGACTGCTAACCACAAGGCTCTGAAGAAGAAAGAGCCTAAGGGCCGCACCTGGACCTCTTTCGTTAAGTGTATCTCAGCCACCAGCCGGCTTCTTCCTCCGCTCGTAATCTTTAAAGGGAAGAGTGTTCAACAACAGTGGTACCCTAAGGATATAAAGCCATATAAAGAGCAGTTCTTTACAGCAACCCTAAAAGGCTAGATTAATAACAAGACTGCCTTGTAGTGGTTAACTTATTTTTTAACCTTATTAAAAATACAGTCAGTGATAACTTATCTCTTATCCTAAGTATTATTAAAATAATCCTTAACGATATTAGTAAACTAGAGATTTAAGTCTCTGTTTAACTAACTAGTAGTATACAGAACCTTTAACTTAATATTATGAAATCTTTTAAAGGTGAAATTGAGCTTAAGGTAAGTAAGTTATAGGAAAAGTTTAGAACTCTTAGTAGTAAAGAGGGTGGTTTTCTAGCTTTAATTATACGTATTACACTTTTAGTACTTATAAATATAAGTTCTTACCTTTAAGCGTCAGATTCCTGTAAATTGTATAAGAGCTAATCTTAAAGCAGTCCTCTGTAAGGCCTCTCCTTTCAGCCTGCTGAATAAAGGCATCTGCTAAATTAGACGTCTTTAATTCCAATTGAACTCTATATCTTAGCGTTTTATTAATGGCGATGATAAATTCAAGGTATTAAATAACGGAAGTATAAGTGTTTTAAAGACGGTAAAGGTATGAGAGTTGGAGGGTAAAGGCTAAGTCCCCACAGGTAGGTAATATGAAAAAATACAAAAGGTAAAGGCGAGACTGTTCATTTTCAAAATAAGGACTAACTTTAGCCATCTTTATGAGACCAAATCTGGGCCTACTCGGCTAGAGTTAAAGCATTTCAGCATGCTGCGTCGCAGCGTGCCGAAAATGGTACTTAGCCTGAGCAAAGGTAAGCAAGCCTGAGTAAAGACTGAGCCGGCCCTAAGCCGACCCTGAGCCAACCTTGAGCCGACCCCGAGCCGGGGTGAGCAGTGTCACGTGGGCGAAGTACAAAACAGGAAATTCTATGTGCCCAGATTCATCTCAGATAACAGCTGATTCCTTCACCCAATCGAGACGATTATCTTGGACGATGCAGAGGCTGTCTATTCAAAGATAATGGACTCCGAGGCGCCGAGCAACGAGAATGGCATCGCTGAATGTCCTGGGCAGTTGTGGAACTTGCCTCTTGAAATTCTCAATATTTTCGGTTGTGACTGAGACTGGGTTGCTGCTTTCCCATCGGTGGCTTAATGTAATATACGGGCCCTGGGGACATGCCTCGTGTGTATCAATGAGCCTGATGGCACCTTGGGCGCATTCTTCTTCGGGCGGGCTCCCAAGATCCAGAAGCCGCGTTGGATACCAGGTCTCGCCGCTGTAAGCTATGCGTTGAAATTTGCAGTGGGACCCAAGGCAGCATTGCAGCCATGTAGCCACGCAATTCTATGGGTGTGGTTCCCGAACATGGGCCTTGGGCTCCACATCTAGTATTCACAGCTAAGTCGGCGGCAGGAAGAGTGCAGATAAGACGGCTAGGCCATACCTGCCCTCTTGAACGTCAAGGAAATAATCCATTCGTTGTAAGAAATACATAGGTACGCAGGGAGCTGTGAGATGCGGAGCGTCACATAGACGCCAGTATCTTCCGGAGCAGAACCTTTGAGGTCGCGAGACAAGCATTTCCACGCATCGAAGATGCGGGGTTTGTCCCCAAAGACGGATTCCCTCAGGTGTTCATCACCAAGCAGCCCCAACAGCTTGGGGGGCATAGCATCCCTAACGCAGAGACAAAAGGACAGCCGCTCCTGACGACCCTGTCCCAGCTATCGAACCCGCCATGATACTCATCATCGTTACTGTCCGCCAGGTATTTACCTTTCACGTTCCGATCGGTGAGCATATGGTGGCAAACCTCGCAGAGAGATAGGGCGTCGTGAACTACAGAGTTCATCAATGTTTGTCTCGGCATGGAGATAGCACTCACAGGTGTCCTCGCCGTCCATGTTTTCAGACGATCTGTTTACTCAGCATACGTGCTCGGTTTTCGGCTCTGTCCCCTTGCTGTTCATTGCAGAAGCTCAAGTGGCTGCTCTGAGGGGGGAAATTGTTTTTGGGCTGTTGGCGGTGTAACTCAGACCCACCCTGTGATATAGCACAATGAGGGGTTAATCCAGGAAACACACTCTGATTACCTGGTGTAACATGGGTATCACAGAAGCGAGGATCGTCAATTATAACCGAAAGGTCGAGTCTGTACAGCCTACATGTACCGTAGTAACACACAAACATGTGAAACCCATCATGCATGCAAATGTGCCTGTGCAAGCCACCAATCCGAGATTGGAAACCAGAAACGATTTCACAAACCAGGGCAGTCGATCTTTGTATTCCCTACATAACAATCATTTTTCAATACATCATTCCGCTCTAGTAATAGACATCAACCTGCCGGTAACCATCGATTAGCAACTTTCAAGCATTACCCCGATATATTCACATCTGCACAACATCCGAGTCCCGCCCGTCCTGTTCTTAATTGCCCCTCGTCGCCTCTTGTGTGCTCAATCTCTCCGGAACTAAAAACGATGGTCACGGCCCATGTACTCCATATTACTATTACTTCGTACTCCCACCCGGACTCCCCTGATCACCCAATCCCAAGCCCCAACCCCACTTCAATACACTTTCAACCCCAACCCCGAACCGCCCCTCCTAATTCAGCCCTTCCCCACAAGGCCCCCAATACACATTCCCCACCCCCGGCCCCTCCCCAAACCTATAACCCTCA
>Ga0247758_1001338_pt1 | contig 18868 bp, 25 predicted proteins | sample UWRJL156409C4_FD_180950 | JGI IMG/M metagenome (GOLD analysis project Ga0247758, IMG submission 180950) | Plant litter microbial communities from Arlington Agricultural Research Station in Wisconsin, United States - UWRJ-L156-409C-4 | ecosystem: Environmental > Terrestrial > Plant litter >...
GAGCGCACCCCCCCCCCCCCCCCCCCCCCCGCGCCCGACAACAGCACATTGTTGTACCCTAACGTTGCCCTCAGCAATTTCCATGTTCGTGCGTGATCTTGAGCCGCTCCTGAGCTAGGGTGAGCTATGGGTGAGCCTAGCTTGCACAGCCGTGTGGCCTAATTTTGGACCCTCGACTAAAGTTGCCATCCGGAGATTCCGGTGCGTGCCATCTGTGCTACCAAATTCCGTCCTCCACCTATGTGCAGATTCGATCCCAGTTTCTGGCCCAGCGCAAAGGCCTGGAAATCAACCCCATCAAATTTCATTCCCCCTCTTTGCGATGCAGCTCAGACAGGGGCCCATCCAACATTAGGATAATTTTAGTCTCTGCGAAGATGCACAAACCGGAGCAGCCCCCGGCCGAAGGCCGCAACTAGAGAATTCTATCTCAGTCCGTATGCATTTAATTGGGACATTGTAGAGACTACAGTCGAACCGACTCTTACTATTTTGCCTAACTTTCCGCGACTCAGCTAGTATCGTCCCCGTGGAGGTGAGCTATAAGAATCGTAGGTTGGCCGTTACATTACGAAATAATTGTTGAGTTTTTGCCGTCTCCCTTGCCATCGTTTTAGCGCCTCTTGCGCGAAAAGTAGAAGAAGAGGAGAGGGTAGGGGTTTAGCGCTCCATTCTTTCTAAACCCTTACCGCAGACGAAAATTGAGACAATAGGGGATGGGGTGAGCAGGTAAGGCATCCCATGTACTGGTATATTCTGAGTCATCCCATTAGGTACTGGTATACTGTGGGACATCCTATTAGTGCTGGTATATTATGTAACATCCCAAATTCCGAGCTGGTATATTATACACTATCCCAAAATTTAAGCTGGAATATTTTGTACTATCCCAGGGCATATTGTGACGGGGCTGGCGTTACATACGCTAATGCAGGGAACTGCTACAACTGCCCGCTACACCAAAAGGTATGTGCAAGTTGACTAACCGTTAGTCATCTTGCTAGTTCCCACTTATTACCAACCCGTCACACATATGCTGGTATATTCCCACGCGGTCCCAAATTTGGCCTGAATTAACCTGAGCGGGTGAGCTTTGTCTTGGGCTACTTCTAGGCCCTAAACCCACTTCTTGGCCACTGATCCCAGTTTTGGGCCACTTAGTCCACTTCTAGGCTATTGATACCTATTTTAAGGCCACTGATTTTCCCATAGAATATACCAGTGTATGCCTTGGGATAGTATACGATATTCCAGCTTAAACTTTGGGATGGTATACAGTATGCTAGCTAAGAGTTTAAGATGGTACATGATAAATCTAGTACGTAACGGGATGTCTCGGAGCATGCCAGTACATGTTCTGGGATGGTATATAATATTGTCAGAAAGAAAGGGGTTCAGAGGCCCTGAGCTTCCGGTCAGCGAAGCTGACTGGATGCCGGCACTGCCTGAAAGCCAATGGGCCTCAGCCACGGTGTTGACAAAGCTGAATCCTATGGAGTGGTCTAAAAGAAGGAGGTTCTGGCTGAAGCTAGAACCATAAGAATAAGCAACTTTCAAGCAACTTTCTACACGCAATAGAATCAAGCCGCTGCAACCCCCATTTTTTCCACCAAACCCAGGAGTGCAGTGTTTCTGAAAAGGGGTGTAAGCACAGACCAGAGGTGTGATCACAGAAAAGTGAAAATGATCCGGTTGCTGACCGTACCATCGGTGGGTCTTGATGGAAAACCCAACGGATGGACCAATCAAACTCGTGGATTCAACCAACCAAATGTCCTGAATGGGCTTCCAAGGTCCCAACTTGGACGTCCTGATTGGGAAAGATGGTCGGTCGGAGATTGTCAGTTTGACATGAATTTCAAACCATTGATCGGCTCCCGTGAAGAGGAGAGCAGAGGGACGCCAGTCTCATCCGTCTTGAAAGTTACCTGTATTTGAATTAATAGATAGGATATCGAGTTGGCAAGCATCAAGCTCTTGTCGGGGCGGCAATTGTCAGAAGTCACGGCACCCTGGATTCTATGGAATTGATGGGGGTTGCAACTGCTTGATTGTATTGCTTGTATTTTTCTGATCCGTGCTTCTGGCTTACAGCCAGAACCCCCTTCTTTATAGACCTCTCTGTGGGATTCAGCCTCCGTCACTGCGGTGGCTTAGGCTCATTGGCGTTCAGGCAGTGCCAGGCATTCACTCAGCTCGGCTGACTAGAAGGCTAGGGCCCCTGAGTTTTCTCCTCGCCTCCACGCTCATCCTCCTTCACCAACACTAGCCACTCCACGCTCTCATGCTGGATCTACCCGCGCACCGTCCCTTGAGACAGCGTCCTGGGCAGGACGGGAAAAGGGCTACACCAAGGTCATGTGGATCAGAGGCCATGAGAGAGATGGCGGATGCCGGTTGACATCTGCCGTGGCTGTCTCGGGATCGCGAAGCAGGGCCACTCCACAAGAGTCATTTCCATCTTGGCGAGGAGGGGTTCTCTGACCTGTGCCGCCGAGTGTTGCCTGGTGTGACACACCTCGAGAAAGCAGGGCGCAAATTGCCGCAGGAGTTATGGTAATGTGTGCTGATATGTTCCACACCAAGTTCCTGCTATGCCTATCACTCTCTGCTTCCCCGCACTTGCGTGGTTGCCGTCCACACCCGCCTCTTCGTTACGCACCCAAGCCGGGCGTTTCCTGTTGTTGCACTACATCAAAGGCATTGTGGACGGCACTGCTATTCGCCAGTAATATCCAAACATACATTCTATAGGTGGGCTTCTTATCGCTGGTAGATATATGGCCAACTATATCATTGTCCTTCTCTCCGTCTCATACCATGCGTACATCTCGACCCTACTTTCTTCCATCTGCTTTTCAAGTTGCTCCGTATCACTCAGTACAAGCTCGACTCCGTATTTACTTCACTGCAAAGACAGAATGCCTGAGGTAAAGTCACTGACAGGAAGCGTCCGCTCGCTGTTCATTACTAATATGGTGTTAAAAGAGAGTCTGCGTGAATTGTAGTGGGACCGGCTTTTTCTATAGAACTTGCCTCAGATGTAGAGGACTCGGAAGATGGAAGAACATTCTTAGCTGGTATCCTTGCCAGAATTGTGGAATGCAGGGCCAGTTTAAGATAGCTTGTGTCAGTTGCGATGGAAAGGGGAAATTTGGTAAGCCTTCTATTTCCTAGTCAGCTTTCAACTGTACATGTAGGCACGTGTCGCTAAATTAATCAAGTCTTCTAATCGATACACCCGGAGGCGGAAGACGATGCCGGTTCGCCCGGACGTGGTGATACCGGTCTGTTACCGGGGTTGTGTGGAGTTTTGTGGTGGCTCAAGTCGCACGTATAGGCCCACCTCAGGTAACCGAAGGTTGCCGGAGGTGCACTGGTTGGAGCTGGAAAACTGGGCCTGACAGAAGCCCGAATGTAGCTAGATAAAGTTTGGCTGCAACAGCCTCTTCCATTTATTCAATCAAGGCATTCATTCTTCCACCTCAGAATGCACTACTTCCGAGACCCCCAAAACACAGCACCCGGACATCAAAGTTTATCATAAGACTAGCTAATGTTAGAAACCCTACTCTAGGTCTGGTGGAAATAATGGGGGTTGCAACTACTTGATTTTATTGCTTGTGAGGTTGCTCGTTCTTTGCGGTTCTGGTTTCCAGCCAGAACCTCCTTCTTTGTAGACCAATGCGTAGGATTCAGCTTCTTCAACACCGTGGCTGAGGCTCACTGGCGTTCAGGCAGCGCCAGGCTTCCGGCCAGCTTCGTTGACCAGAAGAATGCGGAACCCCTAGTGAGGGGATTGTTCCGATGCGATCATAGGAGTTGCTTGGAGGCCCGTTTTTCTCTACGCGGTCCTGTTTCTCCGCTCCGCTCCGTTGCAGACATGTGGGTTTCCTGACCTCCACTGGAGTCGGAATGGATGGGGGCCCCTTTCTGACTCTGAGCGATTAGACAGAGGCTTTGAGTTCGCATCGGCAGCGTTCTTGGACAGGATGTATACCGGAACTTGGAGGAGCGTTTGTGAGAATGCTTATTGACGCAAGCTCGGTGGTCCGTTTGTTTGCGCATTTGCAGTCCATGCGCGACAACCCGGAACCTGACTTTAGACGACGGCCTTGTCTGGACGCAGCCGTTCAGGGGCCCGGCCGCCTAAGCTCAGGCGTGCCACGGCAGACTTTTAGCTGCCAGACTGCTAAGAGTCGGTGCGAAGACGTTATATATATATATATATATATATTTAATTCTGCGACGGACTCGATTCTGTGAAGCAGAAGCCCGTCACATCTTCCGGCACAGCCGCCCATTAGTCGAGGATAGAAAGGGATCTGCCCCTCCACCTCCCAGTCCTCGGACCCCACCGCCGTTGCCGCATAAAACGTCCCGTCGGATCGTACGTCTGCTTGATCTTATACAGCCGCTCATATTTATCCCCATAGAAAGCCTGCTGGAACGCCGGCTCGTTGATATCCCCCTCATTCAGGTACGACCCCGCCCCGGCGTCACGTCGCGCCACGGCTGCAGCCGTTCCACCAGCTGCTTGCACTTGGTCACCACCGTCTCCACGGTCGCGTTCTCGGTTCCACACGAGTTCGCCATCATGGCAAACAGCACCCTGTCGCGCCACGCCGGGTGCGCGGCCTTAGCCTGGCTGACTCGCGCGTTGGGCGCGACCTTCAGCGCAAAGGCCTGCATACGCCCGTTGCCGGCCTCAATGGTTTGGCGGATCGCGGCGAAGGTCGTGTTAAAACGGGCTGGTTCCGCAAAATTGCTGCGCGGGAAGATGCGACTGGCCGTGTGCGTCGTGCCGCTGGCGGAGCCCGAGGGCTGCAGGTCAGAGAAGGTGGCGTTCCAGGCGGCCCACACGGAAGGGAACTGGGTCCAGACGGGCTTAACCACCGGAACGCCCAGGGCGGCCAGCCTCGCAAAGAACGGCGCCATGTAAGCCTGGAATTCCGGCACCGTCCGGTTGTTGGCCCAGACGTTCAGCATCGCACAAAGCGTAGCTACCTCGATCTGTTTGTTTAGTTCGTATTAGGAGGTCCCGTTTATGGGACCCTCGTTATCACCTAGCCCTGTTTTCGCCCTATAAGGGAGGAAGACCCTAAACTTATCCTATAAGAGAGTTACGTAAACTTAACGGCTTTGTAAGATGGTAAGGTAATGTGAGCCGAAACCTGATTTAGGACTAGCTATTAAGTAATTACTGCTATTATTTTAAATGCCAAGATACTATGTACTATGTCATATCAAGTGCTGGTACATCAAATATCGTCCCAGTTTTAGTGCCAGGATACTATGTACTATGCTACGAGTTAAACCTAAGATGTTATGTACTATCCCACATAGTGTTCCGATGTATCCGCGGTCCCAATCCTCTGACACACCACACAACATCGCCTTATATTAAACCACAGCCCTCGCCCACCTCTTAGGCTCAGGCCAGGTTAAAATCTTACACCTTTGCCAATTCTTACTCGCCACCATTATGAACACCTTAATCAGGCGTACTGCCTTTCCTCACACAAGAATAAAACCGAAGCAATCCGCTCGGGAGTCTCTTAACATAAGGGTAAGATTTACCCACTTTCATGAATAAGGAAGACGGGAATGGAGACCTAATAGGGGACGTAAACAGTGTTTTATGTGACTTTAGGGGGGAAGAAAGAGGAGCGAAAAGGAGTTGGGTTTAGGGGGGGGGTCCCAGTTCTAGGCCACCTGTGTCCCAAAAACTGGGACCTCGCGAAAAGTTACCATTTGAACCGTGGAGTTCTACCTACTCGTCTAAACCATGTGTTTAGCGGTTTCTCTGATCATTTACTGATCGAATACTGATCGAATACTGAGCAGTGCCTGAGTAGCGCCTGAGCAAGGTGGCTAAGGGTGGTGCGGGTGACTGGGGTTGGTGAGGGCAACTTTCGGGTAAAACAACAGATGCGGGAGTCGCACCTGAGCTCCGGGCATGGATCTGTCAGCATTCGGCCAGGTACCTCGTACCTCTAGACAGGTAATAGCCTCGCCTCAGCCTAGATGACAATTGGTAATCTCTGAATGGGACGCTGAGAAATTTGCTCGAGCGGTTCATGATAGTACCTTCCTTACCTAGTCCGTACCTATTGAATACATTATTGAATGGCAGTGGGCGTCATCGGGAGCGAAATGAAGTGTGTGCCAGGGGCCAGGCAGGCGCGTCCTTTAAACCCAGGCGGAGGGCGTTTGCGCAGGTTTCACCTTCCGTTATCATTATGAGAGTGGAGGCGGGTGCCCACCCGCCGCTTTCTTGGCGTACATTGCATTTCATCTAGCCTGACGGACTCCCAACCAAGCCACCCACAGACTACGGACTATGGCCCCTCACAGCAGCGACACGCTTGCCCCAACGATACCTACACAGCTACCCAAGATTCGGCCAATCCGCCTTCATGCGACTCGCCCTATGGCGCGATGCACGTGGCTGAGATCAGCCAGGGCAGCAGCAGCGCGACCAATGCGAGGCTTGCGACAGTAGACATTGCGGGGTGGGGCTTGCGACCGACGGCCCCCGTGGGCGGGGACCCGTGGTCGGGGACGCTGGGCGCCGGCGCCGGGGCGAGGTCTGGGGCGAGAGCAGGCTTGTCGCCGCCGGCGAGGAAGGTTGCCGAGACTCCGCTCGAGTTGGTGCAGAGGGGCGGGGCGGGGGCGGCAGCGCCGGCTGTGAACCTAATTGCGGCGCACTGAAATATGGGAAGAATGGCCGTACGTGTCAGACATCGCAGCCGACACCGGGAACACGGCATCGCTGGGTGCTGGGAGCACTAACCTGAAAGAGCTCGCCGTCGGTGGCGACTTGCGTGACCTGCAGCACGGCGTCCTGGCCTTCCCAGGCGGCGATGCCCGGCAACGACGGCAGACACAGCCACCCTAGGCCGCTCTGCTGGATGACGGGAAGCATGGCAGAGAAGGTGAGAGGGCCGGCCGTGGTGTTGGGGAGCAGCGCGATGCGGACGGTGAAGCGGGACCGGGGGTGGGTGGAGATCAGCTTGAGCGGCGCCCCGGCCACCGGCCAGTCGGTCACGGCGTCGCGGCGGGTGGGCTCGAAGCCGCCGCACGGTGCCGTGCCCTCTCTCATGTCCTCGTAGCCCACCGACGTGGGCACTTCCAGCACAAAGTGCGCCGAGGCCACCGCCGCGAGCGTTGCCGGAGCCACCAGAAGGAAGAGCGTCGGGCCCATCGTCATCGCTATTCAAACTTCACTGTGCTTGCGTGGGTTTCTGACTAACCGTCGGCCGCCCACATCGAGCGTCCGGGCAGGCTGGGTCTGGCCTGCCTGATAAATACCTTGTGATGGCACGGCACGGGCGCAGCCAAACATGCTCAAAGGCGCTCAGGAGGCAAACAAACAACATGTTCATATGGGCCATATATGTCGACGCAGGGCTGTCTTGTCCCGGTGGTCACCGGCTATATCTAGGCCTTTTAGCCAAGCGACGTCGATGGTTCATGTGCCTAGAAGCTGGCGGGCTCCAAGGCTCCAAGACTCCAAGATTAAGCTAACTTCCAGCTAGTGCTAGTGAAGATAAAAAGTCGCCGCGAGAGAGCCACCCGAAGCCCTTTGTGCTCTCCCACCCACCAGTCAGTCATCCAGCCCTAGCTATACATCTTTACAGCTCTGCAAACACCACAAACATCGAAGATGCGCGCGACCACTTGCGCGGTGCTCTGGCTGGCGGCCACGGCGGCGTCGGCGCACTTTGTGCTCGACTATCCCACCAGCATCGGCTTTGACGACGAGAAGTTGGACCAAGGGCCGTGCGGCTCGTTCAGCGCAACTATACGGACCAAGGGCGTGACGCGGTGGAGCGTCGACGGGAGCAACATCGCCGTGCTGACGACGCACGGGCGTGTGACGTGGGAGTTGAGCGTGGCCCTCGTCGACAACCCGACCGAGTGGCGGCCGCTGGTGCGGGAGTTTGGCCAAACGGGCGTCGGCAACGTCTGCTTCCGGGGCGTTCCGGGTCTCGCGGCCTGGATCGGCCAGCCCGCCGTGCTGCAGGTCGTCCAGCACGGCCACGACGGCGTGCTCTACCAGTGCGCCGCCATCGAGATGGTGGCCGGCGGCCCGGACACCGTGCCGAGCGGCTGCACCAACTCCAACGGCGTCTCTATCGAGCCCCTAGTACCCGTCGCGTCCGCTTCAACCTCCTCTGCCGCCGCCATGACGTTGGAATTGTCCATGCCGCCCGTGGTGTCGGATGTGGAGGGCGGCAGCGCTCACCATGACGTGTCCTCGCCGCCAGTGGCTTCGGGTCACACCGCAGCAGGTCCTACGTCCACACCCACGCCCAAGGTCACATCGGCGTCTACTTCCTCGTCCGCACCTACCACTAGGCCGGGATCCGGGTCCGCATCTGCATCCGGATCCGGGTTTGCATCCGCGTCCATCCGGCCGAGCATCACAGCCGCCGCCAATGCCCTCGGAAGTTTCGAGACCCTCCTTGGCGCCATGGCACTGCTGGCCGCCGTGCTGGTGTGCGTCTGAGCGTCGAATGCAGCAGGGCGCTGCTGCAAGGCCCCGATGACAGGGGGAGGGAAGGGGTGGCAGAGGGGCGAGAGGGAGTCCGGCGACAGGGTACAGCACTGGCGGGGCACTTTCCTTGGTCTTGTACGATGAATATAGAGCTGTAATCCGGCGCCTACCTGCCATCTCCTTGTTTGAATTGAATTCTAGGTGGTAACAAAGACCGACCAGGTACGGTACGGTACCTTGGACGAGAGCCAACAGTAACAATACAATCTCATATCGTGTCCGATTCCGAGTCCCAGTACATGTCCCGGCTCCTATGTCGGAGCGGCTGCCGCGCCCCGTCAACCTCAAGTAGCTGCACATCACCGACGTGCTGGGTGCCCCCGCCCTGACCCGTCTTCGCCCGCGAGCCAAGGCCGAGCCACTGCTCGCCGAGCCACTCGGCACACCGGTCGACAAGGCGGTACTCGCCACACCAGTACGCAAGCCGGAGGACGGACATGACCGACCGGGCGAGGTAGAACCCCCTGTGTGTTGGTCCTCGCATCAGCACATCAGCACCCACAAGGGACAAAAAATCGACGACAGATAACATGTCATGGGCAGTCATGGACACCTCACACTCACATGCACACAACCGCCGTGGCGAATGACGCCCTCCCGCGCCGGCACACCGAGCCGTCGTCCCCCGCAAGGCCGCCGCACCCTCTGTCCAAATACCACGGCTGCGGGCTGAGATGGCGCGCGTCTGTCAGGTCGCCCGCGGACTGCGCCCTGACGGCGAAGGTCCAAAGCCCCGCGAGCAGCACATCGTACGAGGCGTCCAGCAATGCCGTGCGAACACTACCGTGCAGCAGCAGCAGCGCTACCCGCGCCACCCACACGACGGCGTTGACCGTCGCAACGCCGAGCAGCGAGACGGCCAGCCTGCAAACACGTAATCGTCAGTCAGTCACCCAGGCAGGCAGGCGGATAGTTGGGTGCTGACCTCTCGGTCCACAGGAACGGAATCTCGGGCGGCTGCTGGTGGTTGGCGTAGAAGTAGATTCGCGCGTGCGGGTCCGAGTTCCATCCGCGCTCGCCTCCCGTCGTCCACAGTGCTGTCCGCAGCTCGTTCGTGTGCCCGTGGGCCGCAACGGCCAGCGCGGCGGCTGCGAGTGCCAGCTCGATCAGGAGCACGATGACATGAACAGGCTCGCAGCGTGCCATCATGTGGATAGGTGAGGCTGGTGAGGTAGGAGGTAGGAGTCTCAGCTCTAAACGTGGGTGAGGTTTTAGTGGGTGAGGCCGTGAGTTGGTCGGGCAGGTCGGTCCAGCGGTGCCAGTCAATACCTAGTGGCTGGAAGCAGTTGGACTTGAAGAGACAAGTCCGCACCCGCGTCCCTCGACCTTCCCGGTTGGATTGTCCGGTCGTGTTCCAGCGGAAGACTGCATGGGCAGGCCAACCGGTGCCAGCAGACTTGAAAACCGCGTAAATATGCTCAAACTCGCTCACCGTGATTCACACAGCTATGCACGTGTGCATTGGCGGCACTCGGCCGTCCGGATCCCGCTACCAGGCTATTTTTGTGATACCTGCTACCTGGGTATTAGGTAGGGGCACCTCCTATCCGCCGCGTTTTACTATTCTCCCTTTTGCTTTCCCAGGAACCCGGGAACCCAGACGACCGGCGCGCACGTCCACCCTGCCGAGAACCGCCGTGGTCCGCGCTCTGCAGCTCGTTTGGGGGCACCGTTGCCGCCTGTTGGAACCGGCCCAGTCACATGGGTAATGCAAGCAGAGTGCGTCGATTTGACAGCCGACCTGACCGCAAGGGACAGCTTTCACATCAAGTACACGGTGCAATTAGACGTTCTCATTCCACCTTTGCATGCCTAAGCATCTCGGAACTCACAGCTCAACCCCATCCCTCTTAGTAAACCGTATCCAAAACTCAGTCGGCAAGAAGGTCACAGGATCCCTCAGCTTCAAAGGCTGCGCATTGTTGACAACCGCAATCTCGTACCGCCTCAAAATCTGCAGCACAGTCGTCAGTCAGCACACCTTCCAAAGCAACCCCCCCTAAGGAGAGCAACATACCTCAACAAAAAACTTCAGCAACTCCATCCAAGCAATATGCTTCCCCAAGCACACGTACTTCCCCGCACTAAACACCAGGTCCACCGCCGCCTGCATCTCCTCAAACGCCTCAGGCTCAGCCTCCAGCCACCTCTCAGGGCGAAAGATGTCGACGTCCGCACCAAATATGCGCTTCTGCTTGCCGATGCCCAGCAAACTCTGGCCAATCTCCGTCCCGGGTGGGAGATAGTACCCGTGGACGGTGTCTCCCCCCTCAGGCACCTGCTTGCTGAAGAGGCCGGCTGAGGGCGGCCAGAGGCGGAGGACTTCGCGGATCACGGCTTGGATGTAGGGGAGGGTTTTTGCGTCGGCGTAGCTGATGACGGAGGCGCTGTTGGCTGGGTTGTTGGTGTAGAAGGTGTCGACTTCTGCTTGGGTCTTGCGGTATGCCTCGGGGGTGGTCAGGAGGCAGAGCAGCCCCATGCGGAGGGCGATGGAGGTTGTTTCGGAGCCGGCGACACTTGGGGAGGTTAGTAGCTGGGGAAATACTGGATATGAGGGGTAGGGGCGGAGGATTGGACTTACATGAGCGTAATGCACTCTTGTACGACGTCCTCGGGCTCGACCCCATTGCGAAGGTAACCTCGGATGAGATCGTGTTCGGAATTTGCGTCGCCAGGTTCTAGACGTTGCTTCACGGCTTCGCTCGCGAAGTTCATCAGCCGCCCGAATCCAACTTTGTCGCCTTCGCCTGGCATGAACCTATTCAGCGGCCACGAATGCATGACATGGACAAGCCACGGCAGCGTGCCGAGGATACCAAATGTCGGTGTCATGGCCTCTGTGGTCTCGAGGTACTTCTCGACGTCGCCGTCTTTCTCCAGGAAGCCAAAGGGCTTTCCGAACGTGGCGCTGGTCGCTACATCGAGGGTGTAAAACTGCGCACGGTGGCCAAAGTTCATGGAGCGGAGGCCTTCCCGGGTGGAAATGTACTTGCGCTGGACAAGTTCGACGAAAGCGCGCACCTGGCTGTCGACTCGGGATTCCATGACGGACAGCCCTTGGCCGGCCCATGCGGGGACGAGTTTCATTTTTCGAATCTTACGGCTTTCGTTGTCTCGCATCGCAATGCACGAATAATGCTTCAAGTCCCATCGAGAGAACTCGAACCACAGCCCTTTGGTGTAGTTTGCTTTGACCGAGCAAATGCGACGGAGGGTCTCAGGGTCGTAGTAGGCTACGATGTTTGGGCTTACGCGCACCAGGGGGCCGTACTTGAGCGACAGCTCATATGTGTAGGTGGTGATGTCCTCCTTCAAGCAGTGGTAGGTGAGGACCAGCGGGGTAATGGAGTTCAGGAACGGTCCCGGGATGTGAGATAGGCGCCGCCATGTTTGGAAAACGTACAGGGTGACCGACAGACCGAGAGCGATGAGTATGGCCGCAATTACGGTAGCGGGTTTGGATGGAGTGATCTTGAACGAGGTCCAAGCCGCGTGGACGTCAATCGAACGGAACATTGTGGACAAAGCGCCGACGGGTATTGCGAGAGCAAGCAATCGGCCGCTGTTTTTCTCTCTTTCTCATACAAACTAGGCCGGAGGCTGGTGCGGGGAAAGCAGCGTTATTATACCTACTCCGCAGACAGGTGATTCCGGGCAAGAAATGGTCTCCTGCACTCGTCCTACATGGGGTATGGTGTAGATATCATGCTTGCCGTGTGATTTGACGGCACCTTCGCCTACTAACCTGTTACGCACAGATAAGGTGTGGTCCCCGATGTGCAGCTGCAGTCTAGCTGCAGTTCTGTTCGCGGAAGGCTACCGAGCTTGGGCCGTGCATTTTGGCCGACCTCTTTTGGCGACTCGAATGTGGTGGCTGTGTGGGGACCGCGCACTCAGGTTTTGAGCTGCTCGCGCCGATGTTGATTCAAATCGGTGGTTTGTTTCGGTCTCTGAGCATCTCTCGCTGAGATATTCGGTGGGTTGGTTGAATTCGAGAAATGGTGGGATTCCCGGTACTGTGTACCTAGGTAGTAGGTATTGGCGGTTGGATGCGTTGTTGCACTTCCGACTGAGCGCGGACTGCCGTACTTTATGGCGTTGTGCATGTCCTGTGCCACCGAAAAGAGAGGAAGATGTCTCAAAAGAAGGTTTCGCGGGAAACAGTGCGAGGATGTAGGGCCGTGAAGAGAAGACCCGAATCCAGCAGGGCTGCAAGATACCTACACAGGGGCAAGAGTGCGCGTCGTTCTTGGTGCGACCTCACTGTCGGGAAGACAGGGACCTAGCATCGTGTCTTGGCCCAGCTCTTGATCTCTGAGGAGTTGAAGTGGCTTGTGTATCGCGTGCGCTGCAAACGTGGTACTCGTACTGTGAACATGTGCGAGCCATGCGACAGTGCTGCAAATGGGACCGAAGACGGTGCGGCCCGCCCGCCAGAAGTGCAGCGCTTGAGTTGAATTGCCGAGTGCGGAACTGCCCTACCGGCTGCGCTGGGCGGATCATCAAAAACGCAAGCAGGTGGGGCGCGGCTTTCGTCGGCGTCTTCGGGAGGGGGCGGCCCCGCGATCATGCTGTCCAGCGGGGGTCGGATTGCTGTACCACCAAAGCTGGGGATGCCTTTGCAATCGCGGCCATTGTGAATTGTGATCTCCAAATACTCACACAAAGCAATAGCGAAAATGGCCGGTTCGTGGGTCCCAGATGTCTCTCCATCCAGCGAGTTTTCGCTGGAGAACCTACCGTTTGGTATCGTCACGACCCCAAATGACCCTTCCCCGCACGCCGCGGTCGCGATCGGCTCCAGCGTCCTCGATCTCAAAGTGCTCGCCGCGCACACAAGCGCCGTCCTCGCCAGCCTATTCCCCGGCCTCGCCGGCCACGAAGACGTCTTCAGACAACCAACGCTCAACGCATTCGCCCAATTGGGTCGCGCCGTCCACCGCGAAGTCAGATCCGGGCTGCGGGACCTTCTCTCCTCCGACACCAGTTACCCCGAGGTGCTCCGCGACAATGCCGAGTTGAGGGAGAAGGCGATTCTGCCCCAGCGCAGCGTCAAGATGCACTTGCCCATGGTGATTGGCGATTATACCGACTTCTACGCTGGCTATCACCATGCGTTCGCAATCGGGACTATGTTCCGCGGTGCGCAGAACGCCCTCCAGCCAAACTACACGCATCTTCCGGTCGGATACCACGGGCGCGCGTCCAGCATCGTCGTTTCGGGCACGCCCGTCCGTCGACCAGCGGGACAGATCCTCCTCGACCACGCTGCCGAGCCAAAGCAGCCCATCACGGGGCCAAGCCGGAAGTTGGACTTTGAGCTCGAGCTGGGATGCTTCATCGCAAAGCCCAACGACATGGGCGATTCGGTGGGTGTAGACGCAGCGGAAGACCACATCTTCGGCTATGTCTTGCTTAACGACTGGAGCGCGAGGGATATACAGGCATGGGAGTATGTGCCGCTGGGGCCGTTTAACTCTAAGAACTTTGGGTCGACCATCAGCCCGTGGGTTGTGTTGGCTGACGCCCTGGAGCCATTCCGGACCATCGCGATCGACAACGCGACGGAGCTCCAGGGTTACCTCAGGGAAGGGAGAGAATCGAACGTGTTTGATATTCGGCTCGAGGTGGATCTGACAAGTGAGTTATGTCTCAGAAATGACATGGCGGTCGGTGCTAACATCAGCCAAGCGCCCGAGGGTGACACAACGACCATCGCGAAAACAAGTGCGAAAAATCTGCTGTGGTCTTTCCCGCAGATGATCGCCCACCACACGCTTGGGGGCTGTCCGCTGCGAACAGGCGATCTGCTCGGCTCCGGTACCATCAGCGGTCCTGGAGGCCCATCTGAGTGTGGGAGCTTGCTAGAAATGACCCAGGGCGGCAAAAAGGAGGTTCTCTTGTATGGGATGGATGCGCGGACCTTTCTCAAGGATGGAGACAGTGTCACGCTCCGGGGAGTCTGCGGGGAAGATGGGGCAAAGGTTGGTTTTGGGGAATGCAGGGGTCGGGTCTACAGTGCTCCGCAAATACGATGAGGAAGGATGCGGCAATGCAGACACAATTCTAGCCCGTAAGATGCAATGCGTAGATTGGTTAGTTTTCCAACCCATTGTTCCTCTTCGGTTCCTTCGCCCATCCGACTTGCCAATTCCTGTGTCGTTGGTCCATCGGCATCCATTCCGCACCCAACGCGCTCGGACTGGCTCGGACTTGGCGGAGGATGAGGGGACGAGGGTCGCGGTTTCCATTGTTTGGCGCGAATCTGTAGATCACGTGAGACAACGCTAACTCGTTCCGACGAAGGCAGCAGACAGTGCCTTGGCCCTGTATCTTCCTGTTTCCTGTGTTCTCGTCGACTGCGCTCTCCAAAATTTCTCTGCAGAGAGGGGAGATGCGGCGTAACCGCCCAGCGACCACCGTCCAGTTTGCGCCTGCAGCCGCGAGGCATGACCGATAAACGGCTTGAATAAGGAATCATGGATCTGCTCGACGCACAAGCCAGCGAAATCCGGTCGTTCTTGGGGCCGACTCCGCTGGGCGGTCCACTTCGCACGACCGGTCGCAGTCCTTCGCACTCCCGTTCCGCGCCCGGAGACAATTCCGCACACTCCCCCCAGACTACATCGCCGCCAGGGTTCAGTGGCGCCAGCTCCAGCACTACCACTGGCCAAAGCGGTGCCAAACGGAGGGCTGAGGACGATGATGCGGAGGCTTCAGCCAAACATCAGCGAGGCAAACGAAATAGGGTGCGTCGCATCCATAGGAGACCACGAACTGCGCTGACGCTGCCCATGATAGTACATCTCAATTGCATGGTATGCCGCCCAGTGCCTGTCTCAGGGGCTTTCCTCTTGAATTCGTTATTATTCCTCTCTTCTGCGTGACAGGATCCCTGTTTCTGACTCGGGTGGCTGCAGCAACGAGTGCAAACGCCGCAAGATCAAGTGTAACGGTGAGGCACCGTGCCAGCGATGTGGTCACCTCAAGCTGCAATGCCTCTACACGCCCAATTGCTGCGCCAACAGTCTCAAGGACTCGGAAGAGTTCAGGCAGATGGCCGAGCAGGTCGGCCAGCTGCAACAGCAGGTCAACGAGCTCGTGGAGGGCATGAGCACGTTGCGCCAGGAGACTATGCGCCTGGCACCAATCCAGCCAACCTTACCCCTAACCCCTTCTGCAGGCATGGCGCCGTTGCCGCCAAGGTCCAGCATCCCATCCTTGGCCCTGCCACCGTTTCGCGTCCCCCAAATGTTCAGCGGACCGACTGGCAACGCCTTCACCGTCGACTGCGCCAAGAGCACACTCCAGAGGTTAGGATACTCCGGGCCCGGCGACCACGATGACGGGAACCTGCACCCCGGATCAATGCACCAGATGTCTTCAGTGCTACATCCTCCGTTTGAGACATCGGATCCTATTTGGGAATTTGATAAGGACGAGATGTTCCGCTTGTGTCGGTTGTACCATGATGAGATGGGCATCATGTACCCTATCGTGTCCATTGACGACGTGACGGGACACGCTGAGAAGGTCGCCACATGGATGGATAATGTTCGACGGAACGGCCAGGACCCAAACGACTCCACCCTCCTCGAGTCGAAAACATTGTTGCTGAGGATCATCATGTGCTGCGCCTTGACGACCGAAGAGCATGGAAATAGCGCCAAGGCCGACCAGCTGTACAACGTCATCCAGCCCATTATCGACAAGAAGCTCATGAGCGAGCCGCCAAAGGTAGAGGAGATCCCGTTTCTTGCCCTTTGCGCCGGCTATAGATTTCTCTCTAATGACGAGGTTTTGGCGTGGCGCACCATGGGACACGTGACACGGCTCTGCTTCGAACTTGGCTTGCACAGGAGAGAAGGGCTCGCCAAGATATCAGATCCAAAGGAACGGAGAAATGCTTTGTACACGTTCTGGTCGACTTATATGCTCGACCGCCGCTGGAGCTTCAGCACTGGGCTCCCGTTCGTGTGTCAGGATGACAAGATCGACCCCAAGCTTCCTTTTCCTGTAAGCATTCCGCCCTAACGGCGACTGCACTTGCTAACTAATTTCAGGACAACAATCCGTATCTCATAGCAATGGTCAAGCATGCCAGGCTTGCTGCCAAGGTATGGAAGGTGGTTGACTATTTCGAGCCGGTCGTCATCCGCGAGTTGAAGATTAGCGATTTCGAGAACCTCGATTGTGAGGTTCTCGAGTGGTATGAGACCGTCCCGGCCGAACTGAAGATAGAGTCGATCGAGAGCAGCACGAAACCAGTTCGATCTGGAGAAGGCAAGCTTTACGATCTTCACCGGCTTCGTATCTGGATGAGGCTCAGATTTCTTCAAGTAGGTTCCCGCGCTCCTCACACACATAGCTATAAGCTGACTCTTCCCAGATTCGAACCTGGCTATACACTCCTGTGCTACACAGCGCCCTCAGTATTGAGGGCAATAAGCACTTGGCCCATAAGGCGGTCGAGCTGGCGAAGGAGACAATTCGGTCGCTTGCCCATCTCAACAACACAACCGACCTATATCGTCGGCTACAGGTTTTTTACCATCAATTTCTCACCTCCGCGGTCTCGGTGCTGTTTCTCGCTTCAACACATGCGCCGTTGGAGTTCAGTTCCTCCTGCCGCGCCGAGTTTTACATGGCTCTTGAGTTGATCAAGGGACTAAGCTCCCGCTCTTGGGTATCTCAGCGGCTATGGCGTACGGTTCGGTCGCTGAAGGCGTATGCGCAGCGCGTGGGCATGGAGGACATGCGCAATTCGGGTGAAGCGTCCAGCACGGCCTATGTTCTGGGCGGCAATAACAGCCAAACCCCTAGAGCTGGGCCGGCCTTGTATGGCAATATAACGGGTGGCCGTGCAGATGTTCGCGGCGCGCTCCATCTGACCCCGTTCAATTTGTCTTCACCGGCGCAGACAAGCCAAGAGGGCGCCGATGAAGACAGCAACATCAACGGCGTCCGCTTGCGATCGGAGATTCAACGAATTTTCGAAGGGTACATCATTGGCGGCCCGAGTGGTGGGCTGAGCCCTGCGCATTCTGTTTTCACGCCCGATGGGTCCTACATGACAGACCCAGACAATGTAAGCGAAGGTGTTTACGAGCAGATGAGAGATATGTTTTAGCGAATTGGCAAAGGGGGCATGGATAAACGCGGATGAGGACGACTGGTGCTTTGCCCAAAACTACTGGCCGCTGCAAGAGGCCTTCGGCATTACGAATGATGGAGCACGTCTCGCAGAGCGGCTGACGGATGCGGGCCCTGTTGCCCAGGATTGTTGAGCGCCCCGATGCTGCGGAAGCCTGCCGGGGTTTGGAGACGCTGCGCCTGCGCAATTGGTCCAATCGCAGGGCCCAATTGCAACGACCCTAAGATCGACTGTGACTCAGCCCGGCGACATGTGCACTTGGCTGGCAATGGCGCTGGATCCTGAGGCAGAGTCTGGTGAGTCAATCTAGGAGTAGTCATGATTGGAGAATCGAGAACTTTTGTACAACATTCCTGCAGACACAGTCATTCTCAATCGGCTTAAATATGACGCCCAGCCTGTGTGAAGGCAGCATCCAGCCCCCACATATTCCTTCAACCAAATCCGCCTTTGCCTCCTCCGTTTCTCTCTACAGCGCCTTCAATCCCAAAATCCCAACCTACTCAATCCGACGTCCATGGACGACTCGACAACAAATTCCTCACCATGCAGGCAGTCCTTCCTCGGCCTCAACCACAACCGACAGACATACCAATATCACCAACAGCCACAACCATGACTACACAATCAAAACTCTCAATAATGACGCTAGCCTATCCTACAGCTGACACAATGACACCAACTAACTCCCAAACCACTTCCCCGTTCCCGCATCAACGGGACGGGACCAACACCGACACAATGGCTCTCTCCCCAGCAAACCGGGCCTCAGCCCCCCTCTCACACCTCGAGTCCCTCCCCTTCGACATCTTCCTCGCCGTCCTAGCCCACCCAGACCTAAACTTCGACTACACCACCGTCCTCAACCTCAAGAACGCCAACTCCCGCTTCCACGCGTCCATTGTCCCGGATGCGCTGTGCTCAGAGGACGCAAAGTTTGAGTTCTACCGGAGAGTTGAGGGCTTCGCGCAGCATAAGGACCATCTGGCGTGCTTCCGGTGCTGGCGGTTTTTGGAGCGGAGTGAGTTTGCGGACTCGCAAAGGAGGGGGAAAAGGGGGAAGGGGAGTGAGGATTTGAAAAGGCAGAGGGCGCGGTGGTGTTGGGGGTGTGGACCCGGGAGGGAGACGGGGGTGAGTGGGGTCAGGAAGGC
>Ga0247758_1001339_pt1 | contig 18852 bp, 8 predicted proteins | sample UWRJL156409C4_FD_180950 | JGI IMG/M metagenome (GOLD analysis project Ga0247758, IMG submission 180950) | Plant litter microbial communities from Arlington Agricultural Research Station in Wisconsin, United States - UWRJ-L156-409C-4 | ecosystem: Environmental > Terrestrial > Plant litter >...
AGGGAAATAATGTCTCTTCTCACCTGAGCGTAGATTCTTACAAACCCCAAGCCCACTTGTGCTGCCTTTTGAATGACATACGCACTCGAAATCCATGTACTAAATCTAAGATGTACCTAGGGACAGGGCGTTGGGTGTGCTGTGAAGAAGCCGCTAGATATCTAGACAACAACTGACAGTACAAAGAGGTGATCAAGCTCAAAGCCCGTTGACAGATACAGCAAGGAGTGGACAGGACTGGTATTACGCTACAAATGGGGAGTGGATGCCGACCACTGCGGAGACGTGTAAACCTGGGCCAATGTAGCCCACAAGGACGCTAACAATTCTGCGAAGAGAAAAAGGCGCGCAGCGGCGTTGAGAGTGCCGCCCAGGATCATGAGCGGTATCAGAGAGTACCTATTGGCCTTCCCTAAAGTTCACTGTAAGAGTTTATCCCAGAACCACAGGCACCCCGCGAATTGCCAGTCCAGGCCAACAAGTATGGCCCAAAGGACGCCGCTGAAAATGAGAGAGCTTGCCGAAGCCATCCAAGCCCACATCTCCCCGTCGGAGGGGAAGACGAAGTTATTTATCCAGCAGAGAAAGTGGATAGCACCATAAGCAACGCTCGCCAGACAAACGCAGGTGCCCATGAGGGCCTTGCGCGCGAGTTTTTCATGCAAACGTCGCGCCCGATCGTCGCGAATAGAGGGATTCTCTTGCTTCTCCACCACTGGTGCATGGGCGGCTTGGTGAGGGGAAACAAAGAGGTCCATGAAAGCCAACGGCCGGTTTCTGAAACGGCTCATCTCATTCTGTTTAGCGATATCCTTAACTGAATCTCTCAGAGTGGCTTGACGAGGAACATCCGGGATATCGGTTCCACAAGATACGATGGCATCGTCACGCAGAGCAAAGAAGGGGACACTCACAGACTTGTTGGGATGAAAGGTAATAGTAAGACAGGGCACCTGTATTGGCGTACAACGTTTTCTAAGGCTCTTAAACTTTTGAAAAGTTCCTACACACATATACACTATCTGTGGCAACCCCTGGAGCCGAATCGCTTGCTGTTTTCGGCTGAACGTTGTCCCGACTGCTCTAGTGATTACCACCTTGATTAGTGGCCAAGATCGAAACCCAACCCAGCTTTCACACGCCTTGCCAATGGCCGCAAAGGGCTTAAAACACACTACTGACGTCACTTTTTCTGGAATTCCTGCCGTGCATAAAAGACTCCCGAATGAGCTCTCCTGTATCTGCGACCACCTTGACTTATATGTCAACCCTCCTACGGCGCGTTCAACAAACCGATCCATATGGCCGACAACCAAACCGACGCCGTCCGCAATGCAATATCCGCATTCGGTCTGTCTGTCGAACTGCAGCCGTGGCGCCGGAGCCGTGGCGCTCAGGCGCTCAGGCGCCCTGCGTATCGTGCTCCGCTGGAGCGCAGGGACCGTTGGTCAGGTGCTCTTCCCACACACAGGGAGCTTCCTTTTGTATATAACTAGCTGGTACTTCGCACCAGCTATTCTACCTAAATCAAGTCACTTTGCAACTGTACTTCCGCTGCTCGCAGAGCCCCCCGCTCGTCAAACCGTTCCACAATTATGAGCCCGGAAGGCTAGCCAGGCCTGTAACTTCCCCGTTACTAAAGTTGTCAGTTCGAACCCCGTTCGAAGCAGGTTTTCTTTAGCACACGTGAGCGATTAGTCAGCGTTGTATCACCAAGAACGAGTTGAGCCGTGTGACTAATTACGTATCCAAGTTGCGAGAACTGCATTTGTCTAGCAGCTAGGGGGTGTGTGGAACATAGTCGCTGTTACTAAATACTGGTATTAGTGGATTCACTTTTGTTGGGCTTGGTGCAGTGGTTTTGTACGACACTGTCAGCCTGTAGAGCAGTTAACTTCACTGGCAAGAACCTGTAGGCTTCGATTAAGGAGGCCCTGGACAATCCGTGGTTACCCAGCAACCCTAGTGGCACTATCGTTATACGCCTTGCCGAAAATTCCCTAATGCATAGTAACATTTCTAAGCGTATCTCGTCGAGACCTCGTTATCGACCTGATCTAATAGCTGACATACAGCTGCGGTCTGCGTAGGTCTTTACACCTTAGGAAGGCCGTTATAGGCGTGTTTAACTCTGACTTTAGCACTAGGAAGCTAGTGATATTGAACTGGAGCAGTGATGCAACAGGGAAGAAACTATAAAGAGAACCACACCCACAGAACGTCGCAGTTGGCCTGGAAGGCCAACTCGCAGATTACTAGTCCTCCGATCGGAGGGACATAAATATAACTGATGTAGAAAAACAGATACATACTTAGTATGGAATAAAACCTAGTATGTAACAGAACCTAGCATAAAACGGAGCCTAATATTAAATAATAAAGGGAGCGCGACTGTAGCTTAGGTTATCTTCCTTTGATTAAAGGGCCAGAATGTTACTGGGCTTTGAATAGGAGGTCTTTATAGTGAAAAATCATTAGATTCTTAATTAAAAGAAGTACGGTTTAAAGAACTGCATAGCAAGGCCCCTTTTTAACAGTAGTATACACCAGAGAACGTATTGCTATATATATAAGTAGCTATAGTAATATTACATACAGAGCTTAAAAAGAACGATTAGGTTAACTTAAATAAACGCCTTAAGTTACACTTTCCCTTAAGACTAGCCGTTAGTCCTACCTGCGTGGCAATTGTAACGATCCTGCAGGCCGTTACTTAGGCCGGGGCGGCCCGACGAATTCCCCGCAGAAGGAACAGTGCAGGAGGACGGTGTACACTGTCCAAACGCACTGGGCCAGGGGTGTAAAGACCCGAAGCCCCTACGACCAGTAAGAAAGTGCTTAGTGGCCTATAAGGACTGATAACACTAAGCACCACTTAGTTAACTGCTTAGCCGTAACTGCGTGGTGCACTATTAAGTATAACAGACTAAGTAAGGTATAAAGTACCTTTTAGTTAGTTAGTATAAGTAGCTATAGTTGTGCTTATAACTACTGTGAGGAACTTTAGTTCCTTACGTTAATATTTAATTGTTTATTTATGTCTTACTGTTCAGACTCACCTCTATACATTATAGTGATAACGACCTACAGTAACATTAAACCCCCGTCTAAGAGTGTTAGCTTAATAAGCTGTCTTCAGAACGCCCCTTACCTGTTAGTGTCTTACTATATGTTTTATCTTAACCTACGCTAGTGCTCTCAAGGCCTGTGTCGGGTGCAGGTCGTAATAGCAATCTTAAATATAAACTAACCCTTTTAAAGCTTTTAGCTATAAGAATAACGTAAGAGTTTATAATTATTACAACCTGCACCCGACACAGGCCTTAAGAGGACTGGCGCGGGTTAAGACAGAACGTATGGCAGGACGCCAACAGGTAAGGGGTGTTCCGAAGACGGCTTATTAAGCTAACACTCCTAGATGGGGGGTTTAATATCACTGTAAGTCGTTATCACTATAATGCACAGAGGTAAGTCTGAATAGTAAGACATAAATGAATAATTAAATACTAGCGTAAGGAACTAAAGTCCCTTACAGTGGTTATAAGCATAACCATAACTATCTATACTAATTAGCCAGAAGTACTTTATACCTTACTTAGTGGCTTATTACTTAGTAAGGAACTGAGCACCTTACTACTAAGCACCTCCTGCTTAAAGGTCTCACAGATACTTAGTAAGTGAGCACTCTTACTAAAACTAAGCAGCTACTAGTTAGTTATAAGGGCTTTAGGTCTTTACACCCCTAGCCCAGTACGTAGTACTGTGTGTACTGTCTTCTTACACTGTTCCTTCTACAGGGGATTTATCAGGCCGCTTTAGCTTAAGTGACGGTTTATAAGGTTATTACACGATTCTTCCTCTTTAATATTCTTTTCTTATAAAGAATCCTAGTAAAAGCGTTCCTTCTTTCTTAACGTAACTATACCTGCTAACCATATGTAAAAACGCATTTTGAAAAACAGTACTTTTTATCACTATAATTTTACAGACTTCATTTCGACTTTTAAGTCGTAAATGTTACCTTATAGTTATTATTCTTTAAAATCGCTTTCTTATCTCGTTACTGTACAATTAGACAGTTACTCCGAATATTTATTAGTAAGGGTTTTATCCTTATATAACACGTTTAGTTACAGTAATATTTTCCTTTAGCGGCTTCTTTCCAAGAAGTACTACCTTAATACTAAGTACGACGCTACTGTGTGGAATCTGGAGCTGAAAACTTAAAGCTCTACAAAGCTGTTACCTGCCTTAACCAGATTAAAGTCCAGTACCACAGGATAGAAAAGCGAGCTTTTTCTACATTTAGCTAGGAGGTGGAGGTCTTCTGTTTTTAAGAGTAGGAGGAAACTTATCTAACTACTTCTCTTAAAACTAATAAGTCTTTTAATTAAGGAGGCTTTTTAGTAAGAACACCTGCCGGTTCTTTTTCCAGGGGGTTACCTTAACTGACGACCTTTTCCTAACCCGGTTTGTAGTTCTTTTAGTAAAGGTTTGTAAGTTTAAGTCCCTTAAAGGTCTTTTTTTTTTTTTTTTACTTGTTTTTCTTTTACTAACTTCTTTCTCTTAATAGCACTCGTTCCTATATAAAGCTTATTAGGAGCTTTAAAAACTTAGCCTCTTTATTAGGTCTAAGGTCCTTTTAACCCTGGCTGTACTCTAACAAATGTCCTTCTATACCTATTAAGGAGTTTCCTGCCACTTTTTAAACTTTAAGTCTTACAGTAGTCTTACTTTTCAGTTTAGTAGTTTAGATATTAAGTCTTATCTTATTTTTCTGTTTTTAGAATAAATTAGTTAATTTACTTCCTTAAGGTTATATTAACTGGTTTAACCTTTACCTTACGCTTTTTCCTTATAAGTGGTTTTAATTAATCTGGATTTTTTTAGTAAAACTCTGTAATTAGGTCTAGGTACTTAAGATTCTTAACTAGTTCCTATAAATTACTTTTAAGGCTATAGTCTAACTACTTAATAAGATACTTAAATATATTCTTTCTTTTCTGTAAATCTATAACTTCCTTAATATTATACTTATCTTTATTAGTATCGATCTCAATCTTCTTTTCTAAAGGAACTCCTTTTAAGGCAGGTTTTAAAAGTAAGACGTGAAAAACTTTAATCTGCACCTTTATACTAGTAAGTAAGTTTAGTTCGTAATTAAAGGAAGTGACTTTTTTCTTAATTCAGAACGGTCTGTACCTTTTAAAGTTGAGCTTTTTACTAGGCCGTTTTAAATGTAAGTTTCGTGAAAAAAGGTAAATGTAATCCCTCTTTTAAAAAGTTAGTCCCTTAACTTATTTACTATTATAATAAAGTCTTTTTTTAAGCACTAGTTACTTAATTTAATATTTATTAGTAAACTTCTTTATTATTTATATGTAAACTTAAGTTTAGCTTACAGGTAGTTATACAGCTCTTATATCTAATTTACACGGACTATAACTTAGGAGGCGCCAGTAGGTAGGTTTTAATAAAGCTTAAGCTCTTTACTATAGTTAGCGAAGAACGGTAATATACTTATTAACTTAACTAACGTTATATTATAAGCTATCTGTATTGTTAGTAACAACTTAAGCTAATTATCTTATTTAAAGTTAATATAAGCTTAAAAATACGTTATAAGTATTTAATTAACTTATTCTATTTAATTATCCGTCTGTAAGTAAAAGGCTGTTAAAAGTTTACTCTTTACACCTATTCTTTATATTAATCCTTACTAAAACTTTAATACAATTAACTTATCTTAATCTGTAATAATATTATCTAATTAAAGGTGTTATAAAACTACCTCTTTCTTAAAGATATAAGTAAGTTACTTTACAGTTATATCTTTTAAGGTTAACAGAAAGTAAGCTTATTTCGTTAATCTATCGACTATTATAAGAATTTAGTCATTAGTGACTCTTATAGTAAGGTCCTTAGACTTTAGAATCCCAGTAATAAAGTTAAGTAAGATAAAGCTTTATAAAGCTTATAATATAAGGAGTTGTTTAAGAAGTCTGTAAGGCTTATATTACTAATTCTGCTTTTAGTGGAAGATATTACAGTTATTAACCACTTCCTTAACTAGCTTCTTTATTCCTAAGAAAGCGTACGTTTATTAAACCTGTATAAGAGTTTTAGCTTAACCTATATGTCCTTTAAGTTAAGACTTATAAACCTGCTAGACATACTCCTTCCATTTACTTAAGTTATAAATATACGGTTTTTCTTAATATTAAAGCTTTACTCTTAGTTTAAGTGTGCTGTTTACACCTTCTAATAACTATCTTAATTAATAACTAGTTTTATTATAGTTTAAGTGTTTCAGGTATTCCTTATTATAATCTTACATATACCCTAAGAAGTCTCCTAAAAGGTACTTATACTTATAAGTTCCTTCCACTAACCTTCTTATTTAAAAGTTTTATTATTACTAATAAACGTTATACTCTGTTTATAAGTTTATATAAACGTTAATAGTTTATTTTAACGTTTAGTTATCTAACACTTATAATATATATTTTAATATACTATTTCTTACTTTATTAAATATAATAATGGGGATTAAGACTGGATTAATATCCTTATAGTTTTATTTCCTGTTAAGGGCGTTAACTTACCTGTTATCTTTTCCTTTAACGTAATAGATTTAAAAGTAGAATAAGGTTATTAACTCTACTTATTATACTTATTATAGATTAAGTTCCTTTATTAAAAAGTACTAAAGGTTATTATAGTTTAAAAAGACCTAAACTAGTTCTTCTATACCGCTTAAATACAGTGCTTACTTAATAAAATATTAAATAATCGCTATTAATTCCTTATTATAAATTAGGTATTACAGGGCTAGGCTATAGATTCCTTTCAATAAAAAGGTAATTAGGTAACGTTTTTTATCATCTTAGATTTAATTAAGTTCTTTACTGATTATAAATTCTAAGAAGTCTGTTTCGACTTAAAAAGGCTTTAAAAAATCGGGGAGAGTTAGGACTAATACTGTGACAAAGGTGTGCTTAAGGTCTTTAAACGCCTTTTACTATTTATTAATCCACTTAAACAGTTTACTTATCTTTATAAACTTATATAGTAATTTTACAATTCTTATAAAGTACTTAATAAATATTAATAAAAGTTTATAAAGTTAATAAAGGCTTATAATTCTGTTTGGTTTTTTAAAGTAAGCCAGTCCTTAATTACCTTTATCTTCTCCGTTTACATTTTAAGCTTTTTAAAGGTTACTTAAAACCTTAAGTAATTTAACTCTTAAACGTAAAAGTAGCTTTTTTTAAATTTACTGTCAGCTTTACTTTCTTAAGAGTTATTAAACCCTATTATATATACTTTTAATATTCTTTTAAAGTTTCAGAATAAACTAAAACGTTATTTAAGTATATAAAGACAAACTTATTAAAGAAGGGGTGGAGAACACTGTTAATAAGGCCTTAAAAAGTTATAAGGGTGTTTATTAATCTTATTAGTATGATATAGTATTAATAATACCTATTATAAGTTTAAAAGGCTATTTTATACTTATCCTTTTCTTTTACTCTAATATAGTTAAATCTTATAAGTAAATTAAAGTTAAAGAACTAATTTACTTTAATAATCTGTTTTTACATTTCTGTAATAAGTAGTAATAAGTAGCGATTTTTAATTATATCTTTATTTAATGTTCAGTAGTTAACGACTATATATAACTTACCGTCTCTCTTTTTTAGGACGAATAATATTAGGTACCCTGTTAGGGATTAAGACTTTACGATAAACTTATTCTTCAGGTTTTCATTAATATATTCCTTTAAGGTTTCAGCTTATTAGGGGTTTAAATAATAAGGTTAGAAATTATAAAACTTTACTCCTAATTTCAGTTTAATTTCGTGGTCTTATAATCTGTGGTCTGGTAGTTACAGTATCTTTTTTTAGAATAAGGTAAACTTTCTGTATTTTACAGGTACTTTAAATAAGTTAACTTCTTTACTTATCTATAAGTTAACTTCTGACTTCTTTTTACCTTTTAAATTATTATTTAGGTAATATAGTAAACTCTTTAATTCTTTAACTGTTTTAATAAACTTAACTTAAACTATATTTAGTTTTAAGGGTTTAACGTGCTTTTAAGTGCTTTATATATCTTTAAAATAGTTTAGTACCTTCTTAACTTTCTTTAAACGGTAATTATAGCTAAGGGACTTATTAAAAGTGAGGTAGTTACTCCTTTAGTTAATTACAGGGTTATACTTTTTTAGCTAAGGTAGATTTAAGATTATATTATACTTAGTAACTAATGTAATGTTAAAGTCTACTTATTATTGGTCTTTATCCACTTTAATTAGGAGTAGTAAGTAGCAAGTGATTTTACTGTTATTATACTAGTATAAGCTTCCTTTTCCGTTTCGAATAAGAATAGCCTTTTTATATTCTTTATTAAGGAGTTTCCTTCAGTTAATTAATAAAGGGTGCATTAAGTTAGAAACACTTTTACTATTAATTATTACTCTTACTTTAAACAGCTTCCCTTTTCTATTTATTAGGTTAACACTAACAGAATAATACTTATACTCTTTTAATATCTAGGTTATAATAATTGTCTGTCTTTAAGGTCTTATCTAGCTTAACCTTTAAATACCTCTTCTTCTTCTTAAGGTTTTTACTAACTAGTAAATTACTAGTTTCTAGCCTTTTTAAAGGGCCTGTACCCTTTTCCTAACTCCTTCTGGAAAAACAGGTAACTCCAGTAAACTTAATAATTAACTTTTTTAGAGTTTTCTTACCTTAACGTCTAATTGACTTTAAACGGTTTAATGTTTCTAAAGTCCTTAACGAGTTAATAATACACTTTACAGGACTAGATCACAGTAATATCTTTTTACTCTTAGATCTGTTAGTAATCTTCTCACTTTTACTATTTTTTAACTTTTCCGTTAAGACATAGTAAGTATGTTATAATTAAGTAATTATTAAGTACTTCTCTTTACTAATATGTAATAAGGGCCTGGTTAATTATAGTAACTTTCCGTTTAATATTAAACTCTCTTATTAGGGAATAGGAGACTTAGTAATAGGCTGGTTTTAACTTTACCTTTATAATAGTGTAATTTTGTTTCTATATGCTGGGGAAGTGGTTATAAAGAGCCTTAAGCCTATTATGTCGGTTAAGAGTATAGTTATTATATATATAGTTAATTTACAGTATATCCTTATAGTTAAGGTAGTTAACGTTAACTATAGGTGTTATAGTTGTAAAATACGGAATGGGTAGAATAGTGCCTTATTTCTTTTCTTCTTCTACTTACCTTTATATACACTGCTTCTCTTAAACTTCTTTTTAAAACTTAGGTAATAATAACCTAACTTATTCTTTTATAAAATAGCCTTCCTTAATAAGTTAATATTTAAGTTAGTTAGTGAAGCGAACTCTGTTATAAAGTTATAACCTGATTTCCACTACTCTGTCTTTAGACGTTACAGTAAGGCTTTCGACTTGCAGGTCCTTTACTTTATTTATTAGTTTTTAATATTTCTTCTTTAACTTTTAAATTCTTTACTAGTATGCTTATTTAATACCTTCTTAAAGGACCCTTAAGGTACTGGTTTAAGGTATATTAGCTTTAATACAGGGTAATTATTTAAGCTGTCCCTCTTTTAGGAAAGTAAGGGTATTAATCCACTTAATGTACTTAAAACGTTTAAAAGTCTTAAAAGGTATTGTTAAGAAGAACTTTCGTTTTTCTAACTTAATTCTTTCTGTTTGCTCTCTTTTACCTTTTAAGGCTTACTTTACCGCTTAGGTAACTTAAAAGGCTAGTTTTTTAACTTCCTTAACTATCTTAGTAAAGTTTAAGTTAGGGTTCTTCTTAGATTTTCTTAATTCTTAAGCTTATAAGATAAGGTTTTTAAATCCTGTAATAGCTAATTAAAACATTTCTTCTTAAAGTCGGTCTTCTGTAACCTATATTTCTAATAATCTTAAATTTCTACCTTAAAGTCAGTCTTCTACAACCTGCACCTTTATAACTGACTCTTTTAAAGCACCTTTAAGAACTGGATATATTATATTTTAAGGTCCTTCTTCTTCTTCCTCATCTCTTAAATTACACTTATCTATCTAAATGTAATCCTTTTCGTTACTTATTATCTGGACGTGGATACCTTTTAAGTTAAACTTAACATGCTTTCCCTCTTCTAAAACCGATTTCTAACCGACTTACTTTAATAACAAGTACTGTTATACTATATGGCCTTTTTTACTGTAGTTAAAGTATTAAACTTATAATAAGTCCTTAGGTTACTTTTACTGCTGTTATTGTTAAGGTTTATCACAGTTAAGTTAGTTTTAACAGTTTATTATACTAATATCTATTAATTTAGGGTGATAACCTGTCATAGTCGATTAGTTCCCTTTTTTTAGCTGGTAAAGGGTTTGTTCCTTTTAAAAGTTCTTCTAATAATAGTGATTATAATACTAATTATTAGCTTTAATAGCTATCTTAACTAACTTTTAAAGATAATCTAGGTGGTCTTCCTTATAAAGATCTTTAGTAACGTGCTCCTTTAAACTACTTTAAAATAACATTATTAAGGCCTTTTAACTAAGCTTAATCTTTACTACTTTTAATTTAAAGCAGGTAAAGAACTTAAGGACTAAAGACGTCTACTTTAAGGCTATAAGGTGTTATTTAGCCTACCTTAAGGTATTTAGCTCTTTAAACTTAATTTAGAGTTAGTTAACAAAGACGTCAAAATCATTAAAAAGGGCCTAAGTCTTAAGGGCCTCTTTACACGCTCTGTTTACAGAGAGGTTATTAATTGTTTTTATATAGGGTTTATATTAGTAAGTAGTTACTCTGTTTAATAGGGCTTTAGCGAACTTAATTTTTCCTTCTTCTTTAAAGAACTGTTTGTTATAATAAGTGATATAGCTTTAAAGTTAGGCTATTTAAGACTTTAATTACGTAAAGTCTCCTTTAAAGCGTAATAAGGGGGGAAGCTTTACTTACTTTTTTTATAAGCCTTTAAGGTTATTGTTTTCCAGTTTAATAACATTAAATTAAGTTTAAAGTTTCTTAATAAAACTAATATGGCTTTTAATGTCTCTGGGGAAAGCTTCGTTAAGCTTTTTAACTAGTCCTTACTAGTTAAGGTTTAACTTTTTAAGGCGTGTAGCTAACTTATTAATAATAGGAAGTTATAATTAGGCTTAAGCCTTTTTAGGCTCCTTGCCTTTTCTAAAAGTCGATATGTTAGTAGGAGAAAGGTAGTGTTTAGAAGTTTAATAAATAGCGTTTAGAACTAAGGACGTTAATATTGTATTATAACTTACACCTAATATAAGCCTTAAAAGGATTAGTGTGGGTTAAGACAGAATGCATAACAAGATGTTAATAAGTAAAAGGCGTTCTAAAGATAACTTATTAAGCTAACACTCCTAAACAGGAGGTTTAATGTTATTGTAAGTTATTATTACTATAATACACAGAGGTAAGTCTAAACAGTAGGACATAAATGAATAATTAAATACTAGTGTAAGGAATTAAAGTCCCTTACGGTGGTTATAGGCATAATTATAATTATCTATATTAATTAGCCAGAAGTACTTTATACCTTACTCAGTGGCCTGTTACTTAATAAGGAACTGAGCACCCTGCTGCTAAGCACCTCCTGCTTAAAGGTCTTACAGATGCTCAGTAGGTGAGTACTCCTGCCAAGACTGAGCAGCTGCTGGTTAGTTATAGGGGCTTCGGGTCTTTGCACCCCTGGCCCAGTGCGCGGTACTGTGCGTACTGTCTTCCTGCACTGTTCCTTCTGCGGGGGATTCGTCGGGCCGCTCCGGCCCAAGTGACAGCCTACAGGGTCGTCACAATAATAGCTAATCCTTCTTATTATATACTTAATCCTTTAATATCTCCTATCCTTTTTATAACCTATCCCATCTATTAAAGTCTAACTAGTATATAGGAGGTAAAAATGGTTTTAAGATCTAAAGGAAATAAAGCCTTATGTGCTCCTTAAGGTTAAGAACTTCCTCCTGTTATTTAATCTCATAGCTAATCTAGCAGTAAATACATTAAGGTTTAACTAAAGCAGTATCAGTAATAACTTTAATAAGTTCCTTTACAGGCTTCCTTAAAGGTTTCCTTATAAGTTTAAAAGTAAACTTAAGTTCCTTCTTAATAAGTTTAAGCTTCAGAACTTTTACACTTAACTTAGCTATCTCAGCCTTCAAGTCTATAATAAGTTAAGGGACTAAAGCGCCTTTAAAAGTAGCTTTTAAAGTCTACTAATCTTTATTAAGTAATAAAGTATTTAAGTTTAAAACTCTCTAATTAAAGTACTTCTTTAAACTAGAGAGTTAATATATTATAACTAACTTTATAAAGCTTTTTAAAACCTTATTGTTAATTTTTAGCTCCAGCTGCCCTATGGGCAACTGCTTACAGCAGTTGCCCTCCACTGCTGCGTACCCTGCAGCCACGGCTCGCACTGTGGAGCCGAACCTTCTAAAAGGCTCCAGGGCCCACAGGGCTCCTGTTAAGCCTCGAAGGCTCTGGAATCTTAAGCTCCACTGCTCTGACTTACTGTGGGGCAAGCCCCACAGAGTCTTTTAGAACTGTATTAGTAATAAAAGGCTCTGGAATTCTTCCAGAGCCTCCCACAGCTTATAATAGGCACTGAACTCTCTTATATACAGTTTTCTTTAAGCAAGCAACTCTTCTTAATTCTAGTTATTATATAAGGCACTGCCTTCTAAATCTTCTTTTTCTATAGTGTTAAGATTCACTGTCGCAACACTTCTTACAGTGGCACTGCCCTGTAATTCAGGCCTTGCACTTACTTCCTACAGTGCCGTAGGCACTGTAGCTGGCTTTGACCAGTACAGCACTTCTTCCTCTAAGCCACAGCGCTGTACTACAGCCCTATACGTTCTTGAAGTTTAACACTTATTAATCCTTCTCTTAATAGGGGTTGCTTATTTAAGTTCGCTTAAAACTGTGAACTTAAAGAAGCTAATTTCCTTCCCTTCAGTTAAAAGAGCTATATACTTTACTATAAAATTGCTGGCGTCGCTTCATTTATCATTACACGACAGCCTTTTGCTACACTACAGAGTGCTCCATTCCTCACTTTCGCTCCTGGCAATTTTAGCGTAGAGTATTAAGCCTATTTTAATATGTATAGCAAGCAAAGCGACATAACCCCATCCAGAGGCTAATATATCCATTTAAAAAGATGAAATGAATATTAAAATAAATAATAATTTAGGTTAAGGAGAATAATCTTTATAAACAAATCTTACTTTTTATAAATCCTATTTTATAAAGTTTATAGGCTTTAATCATTATGGTTTACATACTTCATTTTATAAAATTTAAAGAAATAATAAAGGTAATAATAATTAAAAATAAATCTTACTTTTTAAAAACTTTATTCTATAAGGTTTATAAGCTTTATTTTACAAGTTTTACAGGTATTATTCTACAAGATTTACAGGCTTTATTCTATAGGGTTTACAAGCTTTATTTTATAACTTACAATTTATATTTTTTTTTTCACTTTCACAAATGCAATTTGAACTGGGAAACTCTTGAATTTATATTATGCTATTTACCACTATATTATTTCTATTTCTATCTGAAAAACTAAAGGTCTTTTTTTACCCTAACTAGGTGAAATAAAGTAATAATTTAATAATTTTTAATTATTAGCTTACATAATGAAATGATAAGTTTTAATATGCATCTCGTGATGCAGGATCCGATTTTTACATTATTCGCACGGTTAGGGTTAAGCGAAGGGAGATATTCAGGTTTAAGGTGAAACAACCATGACTTTCACAGTTATTATTTTAGTTCATAGTATAGAATAAGGTAGTATTATACGTAGATTTTAACTGTAATTCTTAATATAAAGTCCGATTTGGAATAGCAATTAAAACCATAGAGATATTTAAGTTTATGTTAATGGTATTATTATTATTTAGGTTTAAACAGTAATATCTTTGTTATTATAAGCCATATAGTAAAAAGAGTTCCAGTTCTGGATTCTACGTAGTAAATTGTATAGGAAACGTAGTCATTACTTCTTATTACGCTACTTATTGACAGGTTATTATTATAATACCTATTATTATCCAACTTTAAACACTAATATCTTTCTCACTTTAAGCAGTATAGTGAAACAAATTTCAGTTCTGGATTCTACGTAATAAGCCATATAATAAATATAAGTAACAAAACTTGTTATATTACTTATTAACCAGTTATTATTTAAATAATTATTATTATTAAACTTTAAACTGCAATATCTTTCTTATTATAAGCTTTATAGTAAAAAAGATTCTAGTTCTGAATTCTAGGTAAAATCTTATGTATAACACCACCTTCTTTAGTTAGATTTAGCCTTGTTTTTATTTCCGAATACCTATTTGTTTAATTTTTTCAAACGTTAATAACTCCTGAACCGTAACCCTAACCCTGAATATACTTCAGATTTGGACTCCTGGTCACGTGAAGTATCTGAAAACATATCATATCACGTGACTTGGGGCCCGAGCAGACCCACTTTTGATAATGAACCGACTAGTGCTAGGTCGAGTTGAATTTCCTTATCAGTTTTGACTGAATTTCCCATAGTAATTTTTTTTCGACTATCCTTACAACAAATTGTCCTCCGGACAGGATTATTTAAGTAATTAGACTAATGGTAAGGCACCTTTATCCTGTCCGGAGGACAATTTGTTATAAGGGTGGTGTCAGAAGCGCGGCACTCTGGATTCTGTGGAATGGAATGGGTTGCAACTGCGTGATTGTCTTGCTTGTTCTTCGCTCTCCGGCCCTGCCAGAGAGCTTTCTTTATAGTTGTGAATGGTGGCAAGCCGCGTGGCTTTGCCACGCGGCTGTCTGTGGCAATGGTTGCAAATCTATGGTTCTGGTGGTTTCTAGGCTCTTCTGACAGTTCTGGCCTCTGGCCAGAACCCCCTTCTTTCTGACAGGTGGTCCAAAAACCCAAAAAATTAACCCTACCCTGCCAGATTGGTGGAAGGTGTAGGGTCTTTGATGCGCGTCAGCCCTCACTTGGTGCCGGGTGTTGCCTGGGTTGCACACGGTTTCGCACGATGCCCAGTTCAAATTAAGCCTCATTGCGACACCCTCTCGCCCTTCGCCTGCCTCTGCGGCAACACCACCGCCTCCTCCCTCCTGAGGGACAGCATCTGCGATTACTGTACCGAGTGGTGCGACTTAGCATCTGCATACGAAGGCACCAGCATACTCGTCCGATACTGCGAATCCGGGTCTCGGCTGCCCGTGGGCGGTCCGCCAACGGCCAGTGCGTCAATAACCTTTCCGGACCGGGAGATATACATCCAAGACGCCGCCGAGTTCACGTCGATTGTGGGCTGTGCCCGTTCCATCGCCATATCAGCAATCCGGTCCTTCGAGGCGGCACGTGCGTGCGACCCGGCCGATAGATTTCCTTGCGTTTGCGGGAATCCGACTGCGTTTTTGGAACTTCAGACGGCAATGTCATCGAAGGTTGAGCAAGGATGCGGTGCAGATGTTGCGCCGAAGATTTCCGGGGTATTTGCGGGGTATTGTTCCACATTGTCGGCCAGGAGGGCGGGTGTGCCGGTATCGACGCCGGCGACCCCAACGGGAAGCTCAAGATCAGGGAGCGGTACGTCCTTTAGGATTTCAACGTCAGGACCGACATCAACACCGTCGAATGGACCCGAGCGGCCAGGCGGCCTAACATCCGATGGGATCGCCGGGGTTGTGGTAGGTAGTATTGCTGCGCTGCTCACGATAGGGGCGGCCTGGTTGGCTCACCGCAAAAAAGTTCCAACTCGGGTCCATAACTGGGTGCAACACCAGTGGCAGGTTCTTGTGGTTACCCGTGGAGACCCGGGTGTGTATTTTCATAGGATGAACATTCTAACATAGGATCATGGCGGCATTTGTCACTTATACATTTATGCCTTCCCGCATTACATCACTTTGATCACTAATTGCAAATAACCTGGAAAGTTCTGACGCTTTGTTCAAATCCTTAGTATTAACATTTGCCATCTAATTATGTAGCCCGAGTTCTATACCCTAAGTCGGTTAGCTAATCAGGGGGAAGGTCGAAGTTGGTTCGGGGCGGAGGGCAAGGCACTCCCCCTTCTCTGCAGCGAGAGAGGTCGCATGCAGGATTTGGTCGGCGTCGTCGACCCGAGACAAAGACGGCAGATCTTCTGGATGAGGTCGTAGAATATAAACTGGAGGACCTGCCAGGTAACCACGCCCGCGTCATCATCCATGGCGAAAAGTAGCTCCTCACCTGCATCCAGAGCCGGGTACTTGCTCAGAAGCGGGAACTCGGCCCGGTCAGTGAGAATCTGCCGCTACGCCATTTCCACCAGCTCCCTGGGGACATTCGGGGTGGGAACCGGCGACACAAGGGTCCCGGGCCACTGAGCCATGGTGATTAGTAGATAGTGCTGTCCACGTCTCGGTCGCTTTTGGTGTGGTAAGAATGTTTGTCCGGAATGGGAAATACCGCCGGGGGAATTGCGGCTCTATGTGGAACAACCAAATTGTCCACTGGCTATTATAAATAATGGATTGTACAGTAACGGAGAAGGTCTTGCAAACCATAGACGCCCAGAACAGCGCCCTCATATCGCTGAACACAAAGACCCGTTCGAGAACAAAGCCCCTAAGAGATCATCAAAGACAGTTTAACCTGATCAGCTCGTCAAGTCAAACAACAAGTGACATTCCCAGCCGACAACATGAAGCGCGAGGCGAGTTGCCAGTAAATTTCCTGAGTATTAACCTCAGTCGCGAGCAGCATAACTAAAACTACCCAGGTCGGTGTGACGTGACCAATCCCATCTTTGCACAATTGGGGAAACAAATGGGACAGACCCCCCCCTTTCACATATCTCCTACCTAAAGCTTCTCAAAAGCTTCCACCGCCGCCTTGGCCGTAGACGTAGCACTCGCCGGATTCTGCCCGGTAACCAACCTCCCATCCACAATATGATAATCATCCCAAACCCCCTTGGATCTCTTATCTGCATATCATCATTAGCAAAGCCTTTCACAAGGGCATGTTTATGTCAGGTAGACTCAAACTCACAAGTAGCCCCCATCGCCTCGGCCGTCTCCTCCACCAACGGCTTCTTCCAACTCTTCAACTCCTCCTGAATCCCCATGACCGTCTCCGCCTCTGTTGTAAACCCCGTCAGCGTCTTCCCCTTGATCAACGGCTCCCCCGTAGCAGCATCAATCAAATCCTGAAACACCGCCGGCCCATGACAAACACTGCTCACGATCCCCCCGTTGCTCCACACCGTCGCCGCAATCTTCTTCAGGTCCGTGGCCGTGGGGTAATCAAGGAGCGCAGCGTGGCCGGCGCTAGCGAAGAAGACTCCGTATTTGTTGCCGTCGATGGTGGAGGCAAGGGGGTGGTTATCGAGTTTCTTGCGGAAGGGAGAGGAGACGTCGTCCCAGGTGGCGCGGTCGGAGCCGGAGAGAAAGTCCGGGGTGAGGGAGAGCCAGTCGGGGGTGTAGGTGCCTTTTTCCGAGGTGATGTCGACTTCGAAGCCGGCCTCGGTGAACACTTTGAAGGGGTGGAGGACTTCGGTCACGAAGACGCCGGTGGTGTGGGTGCCTTCGAAGAGGGGGGCGTGGGCGGAGGTGATGGTGATGATGGCGCGGCGGGGGAGAGACATTGTGGATTGCCAGATGGATGCTTTTTGGTAAAAGGGGTTGGTGCTAGTGTGAGGGGTGGACTGTGTAATGGACTGAGTGACGAGAATGAAGAGGACTTGACCATGGACTATATACTCGGACCAGCACTGGAAACCGTGGTCTGGGCGGCTTGAATCTCTCAACATGTATCCCGCAGGAGCTGTCGCTACATCGGCACTAATCAGCAGCACGTCGAATCGCCAATCGTTGGGAACATATATGGATTGGCTGGATCATTCCGACGTGGTCGCTCAGTCAGCAAAGGCGTCCGGTTGGCGTTAATACGAAACGACCTGCAGCCGACTGCGTTTACCCCTCATTCATTACATTCACACAACAAAATGCGGGGGTTGGAAGGAGGTGGAAGTCTGTGGCTCTGACTCAGCTTGGCAACCCTCCGCCACATGGGTCGTCAAGCTCCTCGCGTCCTTACTACTTTATCTCCTCCAGCAGCTCCCAACTTGGTCGCCTAAATGCTACCCTCAACCCGAAAGCGGGCGGAGCGTGAGCACGCAAAGCAGCATCTCACGTCACACAAATGCTGCCACTGCGACTCGATTATCCTGAAACTCAGCATCCGCTACGTTAAAAAATCGACTGAAATACCTCTCGGAGTAAATGCCCAGGACGCGACGCGGGCTGCAGAGGATGGGTGCCACTTCTTCCAATTGGTTCTCTACCCAGGTTGGCCTAGAGATGCCGCGATACAGATCAAATTCAAGCTCGTAGTAGAGAGCGGGGAACGCATCTTTGTGCCAACATTCGAGCCCCCTCTCGATGAAGACATCCAATAGCGACTCCGTGAGGACTGGGAGGTACCAGAGGCGTTTTGCTGACTTAGGGAATGCCAATACTACCTAACACTCTGGGAGGGCTGCATGAGGTTCCGCATTCACATCTACCAAGGTCGGTCTCACTAGCATAGCAGTTGTCTGGATCCGTACCAGACTGACGCAGTCGCAGATGATGCGGCATATTCCCCGTTTGCCTCCCAATCGTGGCTACGTCTGCCATCCGCGATGCGCATTTGGAACCGGTCACGGACCACGGCGGCGAACTTGATGCCGCCAGAGAGAGACATGGGATCCGCTTCCGCGTTTTCCCAGGCCAAATCCTGGCTTCAGCACTGCAC
>Ga0247758_1001341_pt1 | contig 18828 bp, 16 predicted proteins | sample UWRJL156409C4_FD_180950 | JGI IMG/M metagenome (GOLD analysis project Ga0247758, IMG submission 180950) | Plant litter microbial communities from Arlington Agricultural Research Station in Wisconsin, United States - UWRJ-L156-409C-4 | ecosystem: Environmental > Terrestrial > Plant litter >...
ATATGGTCTTTATATTATAAATAACTATAATATAAAGTGACGACTACTATAAGTTAGCTTTAAAGTATATATATATACATATAATAAAACTTATTCCTGCTTTTAATATTAATTTATAGATATTAAGTTTTAAAAAACTAAATATATAATACACTTCCCTTATATAACATATATCTAATTACATCTTAGTAACTTTCCCTTAATTTTACTTATAGTGGCTGTAGAGATAAGAGCTATTAAAAAGTGGGGCTTTTAATGGAAAACCTGTTATAAAGTCAGGTCGTTACATAATTAGGTAATATTACGACCTGCACCCGACACAGGCCTCGAGAGGACTGGCGCGGGTTAAGACAGAACGTATAGCAGGACGCTAACAGATAAGGGGCGTTCTAAAGACGGCTTATTAAGCTAACACTCCTAGACAGGGAGTTTAATGTCACTGTAGGTCGCTGTCATTATAATGCACAGAGGTAAGTCTGAACAGTAAGATATAAATAAATAACTAAATACTAGTGTAAGGAACTAGAGTCCCTCACGGTGGTTATAAGTATAATTATAACTATTTATACTAACTAGACGGGAGGTATTTTGTACCTTACTTAGTCTGTTATGCTTAGTAGTACACTACACAGTTACGGCTAAGTAGTTAACTAAGTAATACTTAATATTGTTAGTCCTTATAGGTTACTAAGCACTTCCTTACTAGTCGTAAGGGCTTTAAGTCTTTACACCCTTAACCTAGTGCGTTTAAGACAGTGTACTCCGTCCTTCTACACTGTTCCTTCTGCAGGGAATTCGTCAGGCTGCCCCAGCTTAAGTGACAGCCTATAAGGTCGTCACACGATTCCCCCTCTTTAACATTCTTTTTCTATAAAGAATCGCTAAGTTAGTTTCTTCCCTTCCCTACCTTTATTATATTTTCTAACCGTGTTAAAAAGCGTAAGAGATAAAGAAAATAGGAAAAGGCTCCTTATAACCGTTATATCTGTTTTACAAAATCTCTTAACGTTTTTAATTCGTAAATGTCTCCCTATACTTACTGCCAGATTAAATCTTTACTATACTAAGTTACAGTATAATCTAATAACTATAGTAAATGCTAGTCTGCTAATATACCTTTTTCGTGTAACGCGTTTAATTACTCTAACGAGTTTATTAAGAGTTTAGTAAATAAGAAAAAGGAGCTAGACACTTTATATAATTAAGCAGTTACTAAGTACTGTAACTCCTTTATAAAGCTATAATGTGTCGAAACCCAGCAGCGTGCTATTAAGGTAAAAGTAATAAAAGTGTTTTCTCACAAGGCTAAGGTTTTATCCTTTTAAAAGCGGGTGGAAATGTCAGACCCGGTCCAGGCCGAGCCAGTTTCCTAAGACTGGGACTTTTTTCTTACAGGTTTTCCTCCTAAGGGGTTATTACAACCTGTAACGTCTTCTTAACTTAGTTTATACCTTCTTTCTTTTAATAAGTGAAACGGCTTTTTAATATAATAGTAATATACTTGCTTTCTTAAAGCAAGAGGTTATAAGTTTAAATCTTATAAGGGCCTTCTACTGCAGGTTTAGAACCTAGCCCAACTTCTCCGCTTGGTCTAGTCTTAAGCCTTCAGTAGCTTTTCTTTTTTTATTTTATATTTATTTTATTTACTAACTTCCTTTCTTAACAGTACTCGTTTTTATAAACACGCTCTTCTGCTACACACCGTTATATAACTGGTTTAAGAGACCTTAAAGTATACTGGATTACTTTTTACCCTTTAACTCCTTCCTTAAACCCACAGCGAAGCGTAAGTCCTTTAACTACAGGAGGTAAGTCGTCCTGTAAGCTACTAGTCTGTGACGTTTTAATTCTCCGTACTACTATACGTGTGATTTATATAAAGCTTACCGGGAACTCTAGAAGCTTAACCTCCTTATTAGGTTTAAGGTTTTTATAACCCTAGCTAAGGGTTTTAATAAATGTTTTTCTGTACTTACTAAGGAGTTTCCTGCCGCTTTTTAAGCTTTAAGTCCTACAATGGTCTTACTCTTTAATATAACAGTTTAAATATTAGATCTTATCTTATTTCTAACTTTTATTATTAGCTTCAGTTAATCTAGATTCTTTTAGTGGAACTTTATAATTAGGTTTAAGTATTTAAGATTTTTAATTAGCTCCCACAAGTTACTTTTAAGGCTGTAATCTAACTACTTAACAAGATACTTAAACGTGTTCTTTCCCTTTTATAAATTTACGACTTTCTTAATATTATACTTATCCTTATTAACGTTAACCTTAACCTTTTTTTTTAAGGGAACTCCCTTTAAGGCAGGTTTTAAAAGTAAGATATAAAAAACCTTAATCTATACCTTTATATTAGTAGGTAAGTTTAGTTTGTAATTAAAAGTAGCGACCTTTTTCTTAACTTAAAACGGTTTATACCTTTTAAAGTTAAGCTTCTTACTAAGCTGTTTTAAATACAGGTTTTAAGAAAAAAGATAAACGTAATCCCCCTCCTAAAAAGTTAATCCCTTAATTTATTTACCGCTGTAATAAAGTCCTTCTTTAAGTATTAGTTACTTAGTTTAGTATTTATCAGTAAACTTCTTTATTCGTTTACATATAAACTTAAGTTCGGCTTATAAGTGGTTATACAGCTCTTATATCTAATCTGTATAGACTGTAACTTAAGAGGTGTTAGTAAGTGGGCCCTGATAGAGCTTAAGCTCCTTACTGTAATTTATAAAGAACAGTAATATACTTATTAACTTAACTGGTATTATATTATAAGTTATCTATGCTGTTAGTAATAGTTTAAACTAATTATTTTATTTAAAGTTAATATAAGCTTAAAGATACATTATAAGTATTTAATTAACTTATTCTGTCTAGCTATCTGTTTACAGGTGGAAAGCTATTAAAAGCTTACTCTTTACACCTATTCTTTACATTAACCCTTACTAAAACTTCGATATAATTAGCTTATCTTAATCTGTAACGATATTATTTAGTTAAAGGTGTTATAAAACTACCATTTTCTTAAAGATATAAGCGAGTTATTCCACTGTTATGTCCTTTAAGGTTAGTAAAAAGTAAGCTTACTTCGTTAATCTATTAATTACTATAAGGACTTAATTATAAGTAACTTTTATAACAGGGTCTTTGAACTTTAAGATCCTAATAACGAAGTTAAGTAAGATAAAGCTTTATAATACTTATAGTATAGGGAGTGGTTTAAAAAGCCTATAAGGTTTATAACGTCTATTTTATTTACAGTAACAGATATTATAGTTATTAACTATTTCTTTAACTAACTTCTTTATTCTTAAAAAGGTGTACATTTGCTAAGCTTATGTAAGAGTCTTAGCTTAGCCTATATGTCCTCTAAACCAGGACTTATAGACTTATGAAACGTACTCCTTTCGTTTATCTAAGTTATAAATGTACAGTTTTTTTTAATATTAAAGCCTTACTCTTAGTTTAAGTATACCGTTTACACTTTCTAATAACTGTCTTAGCTAATACCTAGTTTCGTTATAATTTAAGTGTATTAAGCACTTTTTACTACAGTCTTACATATACTTTAAGAAGTCTTCTAACAGGTACTTATACTTACAGGTACCTTTTACTATCCTTCTTACTTAAAAGTCCTGCTATTACTAATAAACGTTATACTTTATTTATAAGTTTATATAGATGTTAATAGTTTATTTTGGGGTTTAATTATCTGACACTTATAGTGTGTGTTTTAATATGTTATTTTTAACTTTATTAAATATAGTAATAAGAGTTAAGACTAAGTTAGTATCCTTATAGTCCTGTCTCTAGTTAAGAGTATTAACTTATTTATTATCTTTTCCTTTTATATAATAGATCTAGAAGTGGAACGGGGTTATTAACTCTGCCTACTATATTTATTATAGGCTAAGTTTCTTAATTAGGAAGTACTAAAGGTTATTATAGTCTGAAAAGACCTAGACTAGTTCCTCTGTACCACTTAAGTACAGTGCCTACTTAGTAAAGCACTAAATAATTGTTATTAGTTCCTTATTATAGATTAGGTAATGTAAAGCTAAGTCGTAGATCCCTTTTAATAAGAAGGTAATTAGGTAGCGTTTCCTGTCGTCCTGGACTTAACTGAGTTCTTTACTAATTATAAATTCTAAGGAGTTTATTTCGACTTAAAATAGCTTTGAGAAATCGGGGAGAGCCAGGATTAGTGTTATAACGAAGGCGTGCTTAAGGTCTTTAAACGCCTTTTACTATTTATTAATCCACTTAAACGGTTTACCTATCCCTATAAACTTATATAGTGGTTTTACAATCTTTATAAAATACTTAATAAAGTATTAGTAAAAGTTTGTAAAGTTAATAAAGGTTTATAACTTTATTTAGTTCTTTAAAGTAAGTTAGTCCTTAACTGCCTTTATCTTCTCTAGTTACATTTCGAGCCTTTAAGGGGTTACTCTGAACTTTAAATAGTTTAACTTTTAAATATAGAAGTAGCTTTTTCCAGGTTTACTATTAGCTTTACCTTCTTAAGAGCTGTTAGAACCTGCTATATGTGTTTTAGTGTTTTTTTAAAGTTTTAGAATAGATTAAAACATTATTTAAATATATAAAGATAAACTTGTTGAGGAAGGGGTGGAGAACACTGTTAATAAGGCTTTAGAAAGTCGCAGGGGTATTTGTTAGTCTTATAAGTATAACATAATATTAGTAATATCTGTTATAAGTCTGAAAAGCTGTCTTATACTTATCCTCCTCCTTTACTTTAATGTAGTTAAACCTTATAGGGAAATCAAGACTAGAGAACTAATTTACTTTAATAATCTGTTCTTACATTTCCGTAATAAGTAGTAAGGGGTAATGATTTTTAATTATATCCTTATTTAACATTTAATAATTAATAACTATATATAGCTTACTATCTTCTTTCTTTAGGACGAATAATACTGGGTACCCTGTTAGGGATTAGGACTTTACAATAAATCCGTTCTTTAGGTTTTTATTAACGTATTCCCTTAAGGTTTCAGCCTGTTAAGGGTTTAGGTAGTAGGGCTGGAAGTTATAGAGTTTTGCTCCCGGCTTTAACTTAATTTTATGGTCTTACAGTCTGTAGTTTAGTAATTACGGTATCTTTTCTTAAAACAGGGTAAACTTCTTATACTTTATAGGTATTTTAAATAAGTCAACTTCCTTACTTACTTATAGATTAGCTTCTTACCTTTTTCCACCTTTTAAATCGTTATTTAAGTAATATAGTAGACTCTCTAGTCCTTTAACTGTTTTAGTAAATCTAATTTAAACTGTACTTAGTTTTAAGGGTTTAGCTTGCCTTTAAGTGCTTTATGTATCTCTGGAGTAGTTTGGTGCTTTTTTAGCCTTTTCTAAACGGTAATTACAGCTGGGGGATTTGCTAAAGGTGAGGTAGTTACTCCTCTAGTTATCACAGGATTATACTTTTCCAGTTAAGGTAGACTTAAGATTATATCGTACTTTATTACTAGTGTAACGTTAAAGTCTACTTATTATTTATCCCTGTTTACTTTAATTAGGAGTAGTAAGTGGTAAGTAACTTTACTGTTATTATACTAGTACAGGCCTCCTTCTCTATTTTAAATGGGAATAGCTTTTTTATACTTTTTATTAAAAAGTTTCCTTTAGTTAATTAGTAAAGAGTATATTAAGTTAAAAGCACTCCTATTATTAATTACTGCTTTTACCTTAAACAGCTTCCCTCTTCTATCTGTTAAGTTAATATTAACAGAGTAATGCTTATACTTTTTTAACATTTAAGTTATAGTAACTATCTATCCTTAAGGTCTTATCTAACTTAACTTCTAAATACCTTTTCTTCTTCTTAGGGTTTTTATTAATTAGCAAACTACTGGTTCCCAGCTTTTTTAAAAAGCTTATAACCTTTTCTTAACTTTTTTTAAAAAAACAGGTAATTTTAATAAATCTAATAGTTAACCTTTCTTAAATTATTACGCTTTAACGTCTAATCGACTTTAAATATTTTAATATTTCTAAAGTCCTTAATAAGTTAATAATACGCTTTACGGGACTGGATCGTAATAATATCCTCTTACTTTTAGATCTTTCAGTAATCTGCTTATTTCTACTACTTTTTAACTTTCCCTTTAAGGTAGAGGGAATAGGTAGCGATTAAATAGTTACTAAACGACCCTCTTTACTAATAAACTGTAAAGGTCTAGTTAACTATAGTAACCTTTCGTTTATCGCTAGACTCTTTTATCAGGAAGTAAAAGACTTAGTAATAGGCCTGCTTTAACCTTACCTTTATAACTGCGTAATCCTATCTTTACGTGATAGGGAAATGGTTATAAAAGGCCTTAAGCTTACTATACTAGTTAAAAGTGTAATTATTATATATATAGTTAATTTATAATATATCCTTATAATTAGGATAGTTAACGTTAACTGCAAGTACTACAGTTATAAAGTACAGAACGGGTAAAGTAATGCCTTATTTCTTTTCTTCTTCTATTTACCTTTATATATGCTACTTTTTTTAAACTTTTTTTTAAAACTTAAGTAGTAATAAACTGGCTTATTCTTCCACAAAGTGGTCCTCTTTAATAAGTTAGTGTTTAAGCTAGTTAGTGAAGCGAACTCTATTATAAAGTTATAACTTAATTTTTACTACTTTATCTTTAAACGTTACAGTAAGGCCCTTAACTTACAGGTCCTCCACTTTATTTATTAACTCCTAATATTTCTTTTTTAACTCCTAAACTCTCCGCTAATGTGCTTACTTTATACCTTCTTAAGGGACCTTTAAGGTACCAGTCTAAAATATACCAGCCTTAATATAAGGCAGCTACTTAAGCTGTCCTTCTTTTAGAAAGGTAAGGGTGCTAATCTACTTAACGTGCTTAAAGTGTTTAAGGGTTTTAAAAGGCATAGTTAAGAAGAACTTTCGTTTCTTTAACTTAATTCTTTCAGTTTACTCTCTTTTATCTTTTAGGGCTTACTTTACCATTTAAATAGCTTAAAGAGCTAATTCTTCAACTCCCTCTACTATCTTAGTAAGGTCTAAGTCAGGGTCCTTCCTAGACTTCTTTAATTCCTAGGCTTACAGCGTAAGGTTTTTAAAGCCTATAACAGCCAGCTGGAACATTTCTTCCTAAAGTTAGTCTTCTATAACCTACACCTCTAATTATCTTAAATTTCCACCTTAAAGTCAGTTTATAACAACCTACACTTTTATAGCTAACTCTTCTAAGACACCTTTAAAGACTAGATATACTACGTCTTAAAGTTTTTCTTCTTCTTCTTCTTCCCCTTCTCTACCTTTTAAATCACACTTATTTATCCAGGTACAGTCTTCTTCACTACTTATTATCCTAATATGAACGTCTCTTAAGTTAAACTTAATATGTTTTCCTCCCTTTAAAACTGGTTTCTAACTAACTTACTTAGGTGATAGGCACTGCCGTGCTATATAGCCTTTTTTACTGTAATTAAAATATTAGACCTAAGATAAATCTTTAAACTGCTTTTACTGTAGTTATCGTTAGGGTTTGTCACAGTTAGGTTAGTTCTAATAGTTTATTATACTAATATCTATTAGCTTAGGGTAATAACCTGTTATGGTTAACTGGTTCCCCTTTTTAGGTTTGCTTAGTTAGTAAGGAGCTTATTCTTTTTAAAAGTTCTTTTAATAATAGTAGTTATAATATTAATTGTTAGTTTTAATAACCATCTTGATTAACTCCTAGAGACAGTCTGGTTAATCCTCCTAGTAAAGGTCTCTAATAACGTGCTCCTTTAAACTACTTTAAAACAGTATTATTAAAGTTTCCTGTCTAAGTTTAGTTTGTACTACTTTTAACTTAAAGCGTGTAAAGAACTTAAGGACTGAGGATATCTATCTTAAAGCTATAAGGTGCTGTTTAGCCTGTTTTAAAGTGTTTAATTCTTTAAACTTAGTTTAAAGTTAGTTAATAAAGACATCAAAGTCGTTAAAAAGGGCTTAAGTCTCAGGGGCCTCCTTATACACTCTATTTATAGAGAGGTTATTAATTATTTTCGTATAAGGTTTATATTAGTAAGCAGCTACTCTATCCAGTAAGGCTCTAGTAAACCTAACTTTTCCTTCTTCTTCGAAGAACTATTTATTATAATAGGTAATATAGCTCTAAAGCTAAGCTATCTAGGACTTTAGCTATATAGAGTCTTCTTTAAAGCGCAAGGGTAAGGGAAATTTCACTCGTTTTTTCTACAAGCCCTTAAAGTCGTTATTCTTTAGCTCGATAGCGTTAAGTCGGGCTTAGAGTTACTCAATAAGACTAATATGGCTTTTAGTGTCTCTAGGGAAGGCTTTGTTAAGTTCCTTAACCAGTCCTTACTAGTTAAGATTTAACTCTTTAAGTCGTATAGTTAACTTATTAATAATAGGGAGCCAAGGCTAAACTTAAGCTTCTTTAAACTCCTTACCTTTTCTAAAGGTTAATATATTAATAGTGGGAGAGGGGTAATATCTGGGAATTTAATAAACAGCGTTTAGAACTGTTACGTTAGTATCGTATTACGACCTGCACCCGATATAGGCTTTAAGAGGACTAATACAGGTTAAGACAGAACGTATAACAGGACGTTAACAGATAAGGGGCGTTCTAAAGACGGTTTGTTAAGTTAGCACTCTTAGACAGGGAGTTTAATGTCACTGTAGGTTACTGTTACTATAATACACAGAGGTGAGTCTGAATAGTAGGATATAAATGAATAACTGAATATTAGTGTGAGGAATTAGAGTCCCTCACGGTGGTTGTGGGCATAACTATAGCTATCTATACTAATTAGACGGGAGGTACTTTATACCTTGCTTGGTCTGTTGTGCTTGGTGGTGTACCACGCAGTTACGGCCAAGCAGTTAACTGAGTGGTGCTTGGTGTTGTTGGTCCCTGTGGGTCACCAAGCACTTCCTTACTGGTCGTAGGGGCTTCGGGTCTTTGCACCCCTGGCCCAGTGCGTTTGGGACAGTGTACTCCGTCCTTCCGCACTGTTCCTTCTGCGGGGAATTCGTCGGGCCGCCCCGGCCCAAGTGACGGCCTGCAGGGTCGTCACAGGTAAGCCTTTCTATGTCCTGAGAGGCCCCCTGATGTACAGGCTGATATTGCTTTGAGATTGCCCAGGCGGGCGGCTGAAGAGAGCCTCAATACTTAGCCGGTTTCGCAGCCGGGCTACGTGGAGACATACACGGCTAGCATAGCGGATCAATGTAAGCGCAACGTCTCTTTGTGAAGGAGGTAAGTTGCTCGCGGCAGCTCTCCTTGTGCCCTTCCCGTCACAAACCTCACTGACATCGGCAATGAGGCTCATCCTGGGAATAGTCTTGTCCTTGGGAACGGTCTTCGATCTGTCTTCCGGCAGCCCTTTCAATGCCACAAAAACACCGCTCCCCACCCTCCCATTTCCGCGCAAACCAGCAAAAGACCAGAGCCCATCGCAATCATGTCCAAAATCACAAATCCAACCCTCCTTCCCTGAGCCGGGACACCACCCCTGGACGCACCCCCCTCACTGCGAACTTGTCTCCCCTGCAGGCGACGAGCTATGTGTGTTTACTGATGCAAACTACCACGGAGGACAGGGGCTGAGTATTGTTGCGCGGCCGGAGGTGGTGAAAAACCTGCTGGGAGACCGGATGTTTCAGCGAGGGCGGTACGATACTCCGAGGGGAATGGGGGAGGTCGGGGGAGGAGGCGAAGGTAGGGAAGGCAAGGTCAAATACGAAGCTCTGGAACGGCCCGGGATGGGCGTCGGATTGTTCGTTAAGTCTGGACAGAGCTATGAAGCCGGGGAGGTCATACTGGTGGATTATCCGACTTTGATGCTACCCGCGGAGGGGTTTGAGGGAGCTGATCTGGGAGTTCTTGAAGGGTTGGCGTGGAAGGGGTTGCTTCAGCTTCCGGAGGGGGGGAGGGGGTTGACGAGGGGGCTGGCGAGGAGTAAGAAGGGGTGGGCGATAGTGGATGAGATTGTTGATGTTGTGGATACGAATGCATTTGCGCATGAGAAGGGGGGAGCGGTGCACAATATTATCTTTCCTTTAGCGGCGGTGAGTACCTAGACGGTGCGAGGTTAAAAGGGGTAGAGCTAACATCGTGGCAGAGGATGAACCATAACTGTCTGCCAAAGTAGTTATCCCAGCCTGGCCCCAACTGACCGACTCTGACGCAATGCTAACACAACCACAACCAGCGCAATAACCCGAACCAACCACTCCACCCTCGCAACCGAAGTCATCGCCCTCCGCGGCATCCCTCCCGGCTCGGAAATCGTCAACTCCTACCTCAACCCCTCCGTCGAATCAACCTCTCGCGAACGCCGCCACGAGCTCGAATCCGCCTGGAACTTCTCCTGCCGCTGCTCCATTTGCACAGGTCCCGAAGTCCCGAAGTCCGACGCCCGTCGCCGACTCATCTCCGCCGCGAAGCAACGGATCGAGGAGGCGAGGGGGAACCCAGCGGAGATTCTAAAGCAGGCGCAGGTGTTGATTGATTTGTTTGGGAGAGAGGGGATGGTGATTCCCAAGGCGGATTATTATGAGCTTGCAGCGATGGCGGCGAAGTATCTTGGAAGGAGAGAGGAGGCGTTGGGGTTTTCGAGGGAGGCGAAGAGGTGTTGGGATATTGTTATGGGGGAGGGGAGTCAGGAGTCGAAGGCGATGGTGGATTTTGAGGCGGATTTTGATGTGAGGTGAAGACAGAGGAAGGGGACTGGCAGTGCTGGAAATGGAGCTAGGGCCTTGGTTTCCGAGTCCGCGATGACCGTGATCCGTGTGAAAATGCGTTCCTGGGATCCTCACACGGGCCTTTTCCGGAACATTAAGGCCTGGGCTTGTCCCATCACAGACCTTTTCGACATGCAGGAAGGTCTTTTTAGTATTTATGGAGATGTTTTAGAATGGGAGATGGCCTATCATGACTAAAGCTATCGGTGGTCTTTATAGTAAGCAGGCATTTCTCGCACTCAGGCTGCTAGTGGATAGGGGAACCCTTTCTTTTGGCCTGCGCCTGGCTTGGAGGAGTAGGACGCTTGAAGGTTGCAGGAGAAGCTGGGCCGTGACTGCGGAGGTTCAAAGAGTTACATGGCACCGTGACTCCCGGGCCCACCAAAACCTGCCACCGCAGTGGCAGGTCCAGCCAACTCAAACTTAAAGTTCAAAGAAGCAAGAGCTCGCCGTCTGTCTCCAATTTTCACATCAACACCAACAACCCCAGAAAACTTGAATACACGTTCAAATTGTAACCAAATACTATATACAAGCTATGTGCACTAACTACACTTCCATCTCCATCGCCGCTCCGGCCGGTGAAGGGTATTTTTGCAAAAACGACCAATCCCATATGTAACAAACCACTTTCCACCGTCGCAAACCCCGTCTCCAACTCAGCTACACCTCAACGTCTGGACTCAGTCATCAATCTCCACGACGATGAACCGCCTATCGGGGCCGACGGCCCTCCTGTTGTTGTTGTTGTTGTTCCTCCCCCGACCATTGCCATTGCCATTGCTAGCGTTGGCACCGTTTCCAGTAGCAGCGCCGTTTCCAGCGTTGGCGTTGTTGTTGTTACCACCCCGGTTACCGCCCCTGTTCCTCCCTGTCGCAGCAGTAGTAGTAGCTGCCGCCGCCGCACTCGTAGCAGTGGCAGTACCCTGGATGGCACCACCCTTTGCAGCATCAGGGGTCTGCTGAGGGGCAGCCACAGTCGCAGGCGTCCCGATGAGGGCTTCCACGGCCGCGACGTTCTGCTGGGCCTGGGTGCCGCCCGCGTTCTGGTTGGCCTTGACGGCGGCAGGGAGGTCCTTCTGGTTCTGCGCGACCTGGGCTAGGACGTCACCAATCGGATCGGCGGTGGCGATGTTCTCGGGGGTGTTGACCTTGGGGGTGATGTCGGTTTGCTGCACGGCGAAGCACCCACCGAAGGGGCCGGCGACGGCGTTGTTGCGGCAGCGGATCGTGCACACGTCTCCCGTACTTGCCCCTGAACAGTTCAAGTCATCCGGCATGGTGACGGTGACATTGAAGTCTTGGGCCTTGGCCTGCGAGAAGCCGTTGACGCCGGGGACGTTGTTCTCGACCTTGAGGGTCTTGGTGATGAGGCCCGAGTTGCTAGTCTCGTCGACGTCGCAGACGTAGGGGCCGGCGCCGTCGGCGTTGACCTGGTGGATGGTCACGGTTACTTTGCTGCCGGCCTTGACTTGGGTGACGGCGCCGATGGCGAGGGCGTTCTCGGTGTTTTCGCCGATGTCGATGTTGCCGGTCAGCTGGGTCCGCCCGCACTTGTTGACGACGTTGGCGAGGATCTCGGAGTCGCGGATGATGGTGGCGTCCATCTGGCAGGGGTTGATGGTGGTGCAGTTGCGCGCGATGGCATCGTTGACTTGGAAGCCGATGGACAAGGGCGAGCCGGCGTCTCCTTGGGCGCCAAGAATCACGCCGTGGGCCTGGGCCAGGGCCAGGAGGGCCGCAAGCGGCAGGAAGGAAGATGCAGTGTACATTATCGAAGTGAAGGGGGAGGCACAGCCTGGAAGAAAGAGACAAACGAGGAAAACGGAAAACCGGGCGAAACAAATGGAGAACGTGTGATGCTGGAGATCAGTCGGACTCAAGTCGGCCAGCCAGATGGCATATATACGCATCCCAAGTCAGAGCTCGCGCCCTGTGTCGAATTCAACCCCTGGGTCCATCATCTGTAAACACACACTCCTCCACTTGCATTCTGCGCCAGGGTGCGCGATCCTACAACGTGGACGCCGTTCAGGCGACAAGGGCAAGGAGAGACGGGAGAATGCCGTGATCTCCGAGAATACCTGGTCTTTCAACGCCATGATTGCCGGTCAGAGCTCAACTGTGGGGGGGATGTCTCTTGATGGTGGAGTTGGGGGAAGGTGAAGGAAGGAATACCCGAAAAAGGTGTGCGCCAAGGAGGCCCCTCTTCTTTTCACCAACGTCTCACCGCAGTGGATGTCGACTCGCGAGTCAATGAGATATCGACATTTCTCGGTAGATGGGAGAATGCAGCCCGAGCGACTGCGCACTGGATTGAAATTCGATTTCTACGAGTCCGACTTTTATTGAGATGTATGGGAATCACATCAGTGCGCTGCGAGGACGGTCATTCTGGTCGTGACAGTGCCCGCTAGACGTGGAATCCCTCTCGACGCGGCCAGGTGGGGAAACGAGCGATTGACGTGCGCTGAAAGGCATGTAAGGGAAGCGTCGCATTAGGCCCGGGACTGAGAGCTGAAGGATTTGCCAGGCAGTGATTGAGAGTGTCACGGTGATATCTGTCGGAGTATATGCTCGTCTGTTTCATTTGGCCGATAATCGAGCCGTCGGGGATGATATGGTTCGAGCAAAGAGGTCAACTGAACTCTTTGCGAGTTTTCGTGGTGCAAGATCAAGGTTTCACCAGCACCGAGTTGGGTGGAGATGGCGTGGAGCCCTTGTAGAGAAAGCGTCAAGCGCCTCAACGTCTGCTCCACCATCACGCGGTTTTGGAGCTACGCGGGTGGATCTGCGATTCCTCCGAGCTCCACTCAGGGATTAGAAACGGTACCTAGACGGGTCACGGAAATAGAGGAGGCCCAAAATGAAAGCTCGTTCACCATCCCTTTCTTGGTTTTCATTCTGTACTTCATCTCCCCTGTCTACAAAGTACCAGAGTGCCATACTCAACGCCATCACCTGGGCAAAAGCCGTCCTTCCCGTCGGTGACATTTATAACTCAGAGCTGTCCTTTTCGGTATTTTGTCTTTTGGGTCCGGTTCATCGGATGAGCAGGATTTGCCTATCGAATATGCTGTCTAAAGCCACCCTGCGAACAACGCATGTTCGAATCAAGGAAGAAGGGGATGGAAAACAGATAATTTTAGAGTATAGACAGATAAGCACCTGTGGGACTGATATACCCAAACTAGAGGTGCCCGTGGCATAGATTTTAGTGAAATACCCTCTGCATGTTCAAAGGTTTATGATAGAGAATGTCTAGGTAATTATACTGTACCCCCAGTGTCGAAACGCGTTCCTACCGTTACAACAGGTCCTGTTACATCTGAAAGAGGCTATATTACACCCGAAAGGGCCATCCCTGCATTACGGTACAAATAGACGAAGGCTGCGGTGCAAACAGGCACTCTATTATAATACTACCTTACTACCTACGGCTGGCAACCGACTTAGAAAGGCTTACCTAATCATGCAACGACCTGACTTTGCAACGGGTTTTCCACCAAAAGCCCCACTTTTTAATAGCTCCTATCTCCACAGCCACTACAAGTAAAATTAAGGAAAAGTTACTAAGACGTAATTAGATATATGTTATATAAGGGAAGTGTATTATATATTTAGTTTTTTAAAACTTAATATCTATAAATTAATATTAAAAGCAGGAATAAGTTTTATCATATATATATATATACTTTAAAGCTAACTTATAGTAGTCGTCACTTTATATTATAGTTATTTATAATATAAAGACCATATTTAAAATGCTAAATTAATTCTATTACTTTATAGAAATTAACTATATATTTATATTAAGTAAGTTTTTAATCTTTATATATTAATTAAATTATAACTATTTAATATCTTTTTATATTACTTTTTATAATATATACTACCTATATATTATAGTTAACTAACGTCTATAGTTAATTATCATTTTTAGCTTAATACTTTTATATAAAATATAATAAGCGTTTGAAATCTAGTTTAAGGTATATATATATAGAATAATAATAATATAAACGTTATATATAGTTTAGAATAATATAATTAAAATATAGCAAGTTTATATATAATTAAACTTTAAGTTTAATAAAATTATTATATATATATATTTATATATTCTTTTTATATTACTTAAATGTCTAATTAAAAGCTCTACTATATATTATAATGATAAGATAACTTATATATGTTAATACTTCAGTTATAAATATATAATTAAATTTATAATATATTATTTAAATTAATAAATAAAGTTATATATTTTAATATTTTATTACAGTAATATAAAAACCTTAAAGATATGTTAATATAGTGAATAATCTACGTAGTAATTTCTCCTTAATTTTACTAGTAGTGGTTGTGGATATAAGAGCTATTGAAAAGTGGGGTTTTTGGTGGAAAACCTGTTGCAAAGTTAGGTCGTTGCATGATCAGGTAAGCCTTTCTACGGGACCCGTAGAATGTTTAAGCTTTGCATCCACCTGATCTAGGTACCATTCCGTGACACTCCCTGCGCGATAGACCTCTAACTGCACCGGCTGAGATTCTGTCTCATCTTCTCCCAGTTCAGTCCTTGCTGTTGGCGATGGTGGCAGAATAACGAGATCCTGTTTCCTCCTTCTGTCGTGGTAGTCTGAAGAAACGGGTAGGCTTCTCCGTCCTGAAGGGCCTTGTATCTGCCTTGGGGTGGTGGCTTCTGGTAAATCGCTGTGTACCCTGAAGCTGAGGACCTATTGTTCAGTGAGTTGCTCTGTGTGTGTGGTTTCCCGTGTGTTGTTCGAGATGAGCTAGGCTCAACGCAGTATTGGTGCTGGCATTGGCACTGGACCTGGCATTATCATGTTGTGATAATTTTACTTTCATTCGCTGGAAGGCTCGCTCAAGTGGAGAGAATGATACGCGACTGCCCACAATCTTGTGGTGCGTAGATGTACCAAGCAGTGGGCGCGTGTTCGTCTTCATGGCGAGTTTCATACTTCAGGTTTTGGCTTTGAAGAAGTGGCAGAAAACAGTCTGGCAGTCAGGCAAAGAGGAAAACTTGAGCAGCTATATTTGTAAGTGAATGCTGTCAGATAAGGTTATATTTGTTTGTTTTCTGTGTGAATATAGTTTGATTAGCGACCCTACGCCATTCACCATCATCACATTGTCAAAACTTACTGAATGTTTTCCATCCCACGTGCAAGTCCAATTGTTAGTGTAACATTGAATGCAGGAATCCCATCATATGATCTCAGAGACTTCCAGTAGTTCAACGGCATCAGTAATACTTGCCATCCAAAACCGGCCACTGTCTTACTGCTTCAGGAGGTCTTCACTTTTCGTCACTGCAGTCTCATTCACTTCAGCAAGCCGGCGGTCGCTCTCCTCTACACTCAGATCCACAAAGCCAACCTCAAAGAGCTAGAAAACCAAGCTGTATGCAGCACATCATCAGCCGTAAATAACACCACGGCCATCGAATTAAGGCATCCCAAAAGAGGATTTGCAGGTACACAGACCGTCCAAGCCTGAAAGATACGCTCGCAAGCCACAATCAGTAACGTCTCTTCCTCGATGGGCACACCAGAGACGTAGGACTGGAAGAGGGAGTCACAGCAAAGCAAAGGGAACATAACTTGTTCAAGTCTGCCTTCCAACAAAGATAGGACAACCCTAGGTAACTACATACAAATGCCGCGCCGTCTCTGTTCCGCAAAGACACTACCTAGGTATCTGAAAGCATGGCCATCATGCATCGTAACTCCACCCAACACTGTACCCTACATACAACCGACACCTGGTCTACATAACCCAGACCCATTTCAACAGCTCTCTTCACCCGAGAGAGGGAATATACACTATACTATATAGGCACCGACCGATATCCATCCATCCAAGCAAAAGGAGATTCGTTAGCCAACGCAAACCCATTGCATCCCCACCAACAGCCCTTCTCTTTCCATATCTCTCCCCCATAACCTACACATACGTCCTAGAATGCGAATGCGAGCTCCTCCTGCTCCGGTGACTCCCACTATGGCTCCTGCGATGATGCGAACCGCTCCTCCTCGACGTCGACCGATGAACCTTCACCTCCTTCTCCGCTTTATCCCCATGCACCAGCGCCATGACCGCCGTAAAGAAGAAGAATATGCAGTTCATGATGCCAAACGCAAAGCACGCCTTGAGCATCCCGCACGTCTTGTTGACGTTGAGGTTGAGCGTGTTGAGCGTCGCGCTGCCAAAGATCCCTAGGGTGACCGACGCCTGCGACCCGGGCGCGATGCTGACGCAGTCGAAATCCTTGACGAAGCGCAGGTAGTACACGCCTGCGATGAAGGCGCCGACGAAGCCGATGTCGATGACGCCGACGAAGCGGGCGTTGGAGCTGCTGCGGTGGTAGGAGAAGAGGGTGAAGAGCGCCCAGGCGAGGCCGAGGACAGAGACGATGAAGAGGATGAGGATGTAGTTGGGCGTGAGCATGTTGTTGTCGTTGTAGCCCTTGACGAAGTACGCGAGCATGCCTACCGTGGGGATCTGTATGGGACCGGATGGTCAGTTCAGTTCGGTTTGGAGTTACGATGAGGGAGCGGGAAGTGACTGGGAAAGTGACGGACCAGTGTGACGATCTCCATGAAGCGCCAAAAGGCGAAGAAGATTGCGAACAGCATCGTAGCTGTGGGATGCGCTTTGCGCGCAAGGAATTCCTCGTCGGGGCGGTTCTTTCGAGATCGGATGCGACAGATGTTGCGGCTTGCGCAAATATGCGACGATTTCCAAGCGCTTCAATCGCCCCACAAGCCTCGGGAAGTCGAATCACCGGCAGCTTGCGACAGCTTCTCGTCGTGTGGTGCGTAGGTTGGATCGGTGTTGCGACAATTCGACTCGAGCTTCAGCGCATTTACCCAGCGATTTTGCACAGACCGAGAGTAAGAGGGGGTGTTCGGGTTCGGCGCTGAGGTGTGCGCGAAGATCGATCTTTCTTCGCAGGTGTGCCGTCGCCCGGCCAGCAACGACGGAGCGAGCAGGGATTGGCCGAGCTGCCCACCTTCTCCTTTCCGCGCAAGCGCAGCACTCACGCACGTGGGGTGCGCCTTGTGTTGTCACCGGACTTTTCGTACAACCAGGCCTCCAGTGGTTCAACTGTCTCCCGGCTCGGTCTGGAATGAAGTCAAGACAATGGCGATTGTTCGTCCCAAGTCGCGAGGCACCCGAACCCTTATGACGTCGATTTGTTGATCGTCAGGTCCCAAGCTTGAAAACTGGGGCGTCTTGGCAAGAAACGAGATCGCCAGCGGGAAGATCAAACACGAGATATCGCGTTGCGAGACGGCCGGAAAAAAGGGCAGGCAGGAGTACAACTGATTCACTCTGCAAAGGCCCGTCAGAAGGACACAAGGACTAGCAGAAACGCATATCTTTGCTCCGTCGGCGCAAACAGTGCAGTACAAGAAAAAGGTGGGGGTTGGGCTGGTCGTGATTCTTGGCAAACTGCCCCACTACGGAAAGTTCAGTGGCTGGCAGCTGGCAATGGGGGTTCGGGGTCTAGGTGAGACCAACCTTCCCCCTTTTGGATCAATGGCTGAATGCATGGAAGCAGGCACGGAAGACGGCGAAACCAGGTTCTCATGTTCGAATCCCGTCTATCCTGGGTAGCTTCATGCAGGTCGTTAGCATGGCGATGTGGCGCGAAGCAGAGCACGGGATAATAAGCATTGCGAGCACGAGCGGGCATCGGAGTCGTCATAATGGCCCTCTTGGCGACCGTCAATCTTTTTCGGATGCACCCGACAAAGGCACATCCATAAGAAACCCAAGCAGAGCCTATTCACACATTGGTCCATTTCTTTTTCGTACCATCGTACCATCCATCGACTCCGTCCCATCGTTGTCCCCGTCAATTGCAGCTTACGGCGCATGGTCATCAATCACGTCCAACTCGTCAAAATCCCGAATCACTGGCCCGACACTCCCACTATCGCGTCCTCTTTCTCCGCTGCCACCCAAGATGGGCCTCTCAAAGTTCAGTTCTCCGAGCTTGTACGTGCCTGCACCTCCGAGACGACTACCGCCGCCGGCCCCTCCCCTAACCGCGC
>Ga0247758_1001343_pt1 | contig 18824 bp, 8 predicted proteins | sample UWRJL156409C4_FD_180950 | JGI IMG/M metagenome (GOLD analysis project Ga0247758, IMG submission 180950) | Plant litter microbial communities from Arlington Agricultural Research Station in Wisconsin, United States - UWRJ-L156-409C-4 | ecosystem: Environmental > Terrestrial > Plant litter >...
AAACACAACCAAACAACTTCAAATTAAAAACATGCATAGATCTATCAATATTTGATAGGGCCACCCTTCGACTGCCTGAGTAGGTCCATCCGTTTTGGCATAGAGTTAGCCAGTTTCACGAACACCTTGACTGGAATTTGTCCTTAGGCTTCCCTTATTGCCTCTGCCATTTGTTGAACGTTTTTAATCCTGTACCTCCTAACACCGATCCGAAAATTCATGTAGTGCTAGATATTCTCAATTGGGCTTAGATCTGGAGATTGTGGTAGCTATTCCAATACCCTAATCTCTACTACCTTCTTAACTAACCTAACAAAGCCACCATAATGATAAGATGCCCTATCCTCTTAAAGCATTATACTATAACTATATATAACCCTTATCTTATTATAGAAAGGTAGAAAATAAAGAAGAAAGATCTAATCTGTATATTTTTACCTGTTAAATTGTGTTCCTTATAGTAGTATAACTATAGGCCTATAATGTGGCTTACAGAAATAACCTTAAACACTAACTTTAGTTTTTCCGCTTTTAAATATTAATTATAAACACTCTGGGAGGTATTTTTCTCCAGGAAAGCGCATTACATAAACGGAACAGCTATCCTTACCTACTTTAAAGTAAGCCTTGTCCGATTAGTAGATTAAGACCTAAGGTGTATATTTATTCCTTTACTGGAAGATTAGACGTTTTCTCTTATTAATATCTAAGATCTACGGCTTCCTATAAGCGTAACGACGGGCTTTATTAGCCGCTTTTAGGATTACTTATACTATCTTACAATTCAGGGACTTACTGGATTTTGATAGCGTTATAAGTTCTGTAAGTGTAGCTTTTCTCTTAGCTGTTACTTTACGAATAAGTTATCGTTTAGCTTTATCATTAAGCTTATATAGTCGCACTGTTTATAGTGCAGATTAGTATGGGTTTTCAGCTTTATCGTGGATGTTCCGCTTAATTAGTTAGATGGTTCGTCTTACGGTTATAAGTAAGGTTCCAGTCTATGCTGAAATTGACTTTTTTAAAAGACTTATAATATATAGGCTATAGATAAAGGCCCTCTAAGTATTAGAAAGTTCCTTTCGAGCTATAACTGATTACAGAAGTAATGAGCAAAAAAAATATGTTGAAAGGATAAAAAAGCAGTCTGGAAATTGAAGAATGGAAGAGGGGTGTTAGGTTAGCGGGGTATCTAAAAATGGAATAGTTGGGGCGCAAGGGGGGCCGACACTTTTTAGCTCCCATTGTACAGTGGGTCTTAAAAAGTCTGTGTGCACAGGCCACCCCACCAACTTCCCCCCTCCCAACACCCATTTTTCTAACATATATTTCTCAGCCATTATTCTAGTAATCAAAGTGAAAGTAGTATTAAAAGAAAGCTAAGAAGATGCCATTTAATATTTAGTATACCAGCCTCCAGCCCTGCGTACCGCAAGCCGCCAACGAGGAATTAAATCAAAAAGGCCCCTAATAAAGTCTATATCTATAATATCCTACACCTCTTTAATCCACGCTTTTGTAAGCTCTTTATCTGCTTTATTCTCCTTTATATCTTTAAATTCAGGATGTAATTAATATACCAGCTCTTTTAAACGCTTTTAAATATACTTGATCGGGTTTAAGTCTAGGCTGTAGGGTAACTAGTTAATAAGTATAATCCTATAGCTTATTAAATAACTTAAAAAGTCCCTAGAACGATGGATAAATATATTATCCTGTTAAAATAACCTCTAATTAACTCTGCTAGAGTTTAACGTAGGGAGTAAGCTTTCTTCCAGTGCTTAAATATAACTAAAAAAGTTATATCCCTACTTTAAAGAGTCCTTATCCCTCTTTATAAAAATAAGCTTAGACTTCCTACCTTTCCAGATAGCTACTTACATTATAAATGAAAGAGAAGCAGCTTATTAGGTCTGGTTAACGAATTAGCAATTAAACTTCTTATAGCCGAATTGGAAAACCCATTTAAAGCCTTTATTCAGATTATTTTAGATAGAGCATTTATTAGTATAAATTACCTTAATAAGCTTTTACTCTCGCGGCTTCTAAGTACAGTAATAAGTATATTAACAGCGTGTAGAATCTTCATTAAGCTTTAGCCTTTTAGAGGAACACTAATACTTTAACTTAAAAGCCTGAATAATATGCTAGAGTGTGCTGAAAGAGATATTAATGCTATTTTAGTGTATTAGACAGTGAAGTGTTTTCCACTTGATTTTTAAATCCTAACGGATATAACGAATAATCTTACGCTTATCCATATTACTGAATTTCGTAAGGTAGCCACTTTTAGGTAAAGAATTTAAGGATTGGTAGTGTTATAAACGTTTAAAGGTTATATTAATAGTGTTACGATAGACATAATAATCACGCGCGACTTAGCTCTTTGGTGTACTGGCTAATACAGCTGAGATAATGGAAGAACAAGCTTCTTTTGATAACTCCTGGTTAGGGCTGCAATTTCCGGTTATTTCAGTGCCAAAAGCTCTGGAATTGAGAGCCATAGCGAATAATGGTAGGTAGAAGAAAAATGGGGGTAGTTGCGACACGTTGCGAAATTTAGGTTGAAAGTGGCCTGTGTATACAGACTTTTTAACAGGGATTGTACCGCGCGAAGTCTGGTCGCCCGACTGTTTCCCCAAACTACCTGACGGGCCTGCGTCCTAGTTCCTATATATCCCCGACTTACTTGTAGTTGCAGCCTCGGCCGCCGCCTTCTTTACGCTGCCCGTTTTATGTATCCGACATTAGCGCAGCCTGCCCTGGGATAAGGGCGTCTTCGTTAGCGATACTATTTCTATAACGGTTTATAATGACTAGGATTATAGAGACGGTAGTAAAGGTGACGAAGGCGGGCCGTTAACGGCCGCTTTTTATGTATAGTAGAAGGATTGAAATAATAGTAGGGAGAATAAAAGCCTGGTTTAACGAGTTTATAACTAAATATAAAGGAAAAAGATACGTAATTTAATATTAGCCGTTTTGGGATAGTTATTTAGGTGTAATAGTATTTATATTTAGCGAATACTACCCTTAGTAAGTTATTATTATCGTATATAGTTTTAAGCTATTATTACTTTAACCTAAGCTATATACTTTCTTTTCAAGTTTATCTCTTAGAGTATATGTAAAGGTTCGGACGTATCCGTGTTAATTTATCGAATTGTACGTTAATTATTACAACCTGCACCCAAGGTGGGTCAGACTGCAAGGCAGTACACCGCAGGGTTATTAACAGTGGGGGAACAAAGGTTAACGCAGCGGTTTAGACAGGGCGTTTACTGTCTTAACAGGGTATTTAACAAAGAGCTTGAAGAAGGTGCTTGTAAGATTATAGACGTGAACATAATATTGCTTGCGTAAGGAACAAGAACAGTTCCTCACTTAAGGGCGCAAGTCTACCCATCTATATAAGTAACTATCTATGCTGTAAGAGCTGTGTGCCTGGACCTGAGACTTCACCGGGTCCGATATCCCGAGCGATTTAGTCCCGGCCCTCGGCCGGGTCCAATCTAATTGGCTGTGCTCCCTTAGTAGGGTTGGCTCGTAATGATTGGCTTGTCCTGGGTGCCTGGGGCACCCAGGGCCCAATGTCGTGACCTGGGTCATGACATAAAGCTCTATCCGTATCGCTGAATACACAGCAGCAGGTTTTGGAGTTAGCACTCCGATCCGTGGACGAATTCTTATAAAGTGTATATAACCATATCGTAACTTACATGATTAATGGGATACATAACGTTAAAACGGGTCGGTAAAGCGTGATGAAATAACGCAGGCCATATGATCTGGAATCAAACTTAATAGTCTTACTTACTTGACACTCCTTAATGCATCTGTTATAACCTAAGCCGTAATAGTGTTAAAAAGGTTCCGAGATCTGTGTGTACTGCGTTAGCGTAAAATGATCAGAGTACTTAGTTCTGGAGTGCCAGGAGTCTAGCTGATCGTTATCTAAATATATAATATCCTGCCTTTATCTTTATCTTCTATTTAAAGAACTAGAATCTTCCTTGCTAGGCTAGAATTAACAGACTTTAAGTCTTCTCCTTTTTCCTAAGCGACAGCTCTTTATGGGCATACACGCAAATATCCACATAATCTAACCCTCCCCCTCGCGATAAAAAAAAAACAGCAATTCAACTACCATTACCCGAAGCATCTCTATATAACCCTAGTATTTTGTCTTCTCGAGAGCTATCGTTAGCCCGTCTGCTACGTTCTCGCTAGATGGCACGTATTCCACCGTTATCTTGCCCTTGGCTACCTGTCAAGACCATTAAGCAGAAGAAAGTGCTTAGTAGAGTCTAAGGCTTAACTAACTGAGCAGGCTAAGCACGGCGCGAGGGTACACAGCTTCGACAGCATAGATAGTTTCCTATATAGTTAGAAATATATACCTTAAACTTAAGCATTCTTAAAATCTAACTATCTAACGGTAACGCTTAAGTAAAATAAGAAAACAGTAACTACGTAGTGAGGGAAACCGACTGTAATATGTAATAGACCGGTTTTAAAATTCAGCCTATTATTATATTATGTTGTTAAAGTAACTATAGCCGGGATAAATTTCTAGACTTACTTTAGCTTAGACGGCTCTTATAGTCCCTTAATAAAAGTCTTGTTACTTAATAAATTGTTATAACCTAGTGTTGAAGTCAGGGAGCTAGGGAAGTAAAACATTCAAGTGTACAAAATGCTGTATTTCTTTTAATTAGAGAGACAGTGGGAAGCACCTAGTTATATACATATTTCCCATGGAAGCTCCTCACCTAAATGCTAAGAATCCCTATACTACTTACTCTAGTTACTCTTTTAGATATAGCTTATTATATCTAAAGTGGGATATGCCGTGGTGGTGTATGTGTCCTATAGGTTTTCCTACTTTCTTATAGAGCTTTACTACTACTTAAAGGTGTGGCTGTGACGACCCTGCAGGCCGTCACCTGAGCCAGAGCGGCCTAACAAATTCCCCGTAGAAGGAATAGTGTAGGAAGGCAGTACATACAGTACTGCGCACTGGGCCAGGAGTGTAAAGACCTAAAGCCCCTATAACCAGTCAGTGTCTGCTCAGTCTTGGTAAACGTGCTCACCTACTAAGCATCCGTAAGGTTACTAAGCAGGAGGTGTTTAGTGATAAGGTGCTTAGTCCCTAACTAAGTAAGACCTTACTAAGTAAAGTATAAGGTACCTCTTAGTTAATTAGTATAAATAGTTATAGTTATGTTTATAATTACTGTAAGGGACTCCAGTTCCTTACGCTAGTATTTAATAATTCATTTATATCTTACTATTTAAACTTACCTTTATACATTATAGTGATAACAACTTATAGTAATATTAAACCCCTATTTAGGAGTGTTAGCTTAATAAGCTGTCTTCAGAGCGCCCTTTTACCTGTTAGCGTCTTACTATATGTTTTATCTTAACCTGTATTAGTCCTTTTAAGGCTTATGTTAAATGTAAGTTATAATACAATATTAACATTACAGTTCTAAACGCTATTTATTAAACTCCTAAACACTACCCCTCTCTTATTACTAGTATATCAACCTTTAGGAAAGGTAAAAAGCTTAAAGAAATATAAACTTAGCCTTAACTTCCTATTATTAATAAGTTAACTACACGCTTTAAGGAGTTAAACCTTAATTAGTAAGGACTGGTTGAAAAACTTAATAAGGATTTCCTTAAAGATATTAAGAGCTGTATTAGTTTTATCAAGAAACTTTAAACTTAACTTAACATTATTAAGTTAAAGAATACTAACCTTAAGGGCTTATAGAAAAAATAAGTAAAACTTCCCTTACCTTTACGCTTTAAGGGAGACTTTACGTAACTAAAGTCTTAAATAACCTAGTTTTAAAGTTATATTACCTAGTATAATAAGCAGTTCTTTAAGGAAGAAGGAAAGGTTAAGTTTATTAAAGCTTAACTAGATAGAGTAGTAGCTTGCTAATATAAACCTTATGTAAAAATAATTAATAACTTCTCTGTAAATAGAGCGTGTAAGGAAGCTTTAGAAACTTAGGTTATCTTTAACGATTTTAATGTCTTTATTAAATAACTTTAAACGGAGTTTAGAGAACTAAACGCCTTAAGGTGGGTTAAATAACGCTTTATAATGTTAAGGTAAATGTCCTTAATCCTTAAGTTCTCTATATACTTTAAGCTAAAAGCTGCGAAAACTAAGCTCGGTTAAGAAACTTTAGTAATATTATTTTAAAGCAGACTAAAGGAACACGTTACTGGAGACCTTTATTAAAAAGACTAACTATATTATCTTTAAAAGTTAGTTGGGATGGTTATTAAGGCTGATAATTAGTATTATAATTACTATTATTAAAGGAACTTTTAAAAAGAACAAATACCCTATTAACTAAATAAGTAAAAAAAGTAGAATTAGTTAACCGCGATAAGTTATTATCTAAGATTAATGGATATTAGGATAGTAAACTGCTAAAGTCAGCTTAATTACGATAAGCTTTAACGATAACAGCAGTAAAAGCCACTTAAGGATATATCTTAAATCTAATGCTTTAATTACGATAAGAAAGGTTATATAGTATATTAATACTTATTATTAAAGTAAGTTAGTTAAAAGCCAGTTTTAAACAGAGGAAAACACGTTAGGTTTAACTTAGTAGATATTTATATTAGAATAGTAAGTAATAAAGAAGATTATACTTAAATAAATAAGTGTGATATAAGAGATAAGAAAAAGAAGAGAATAAACCTTAAGATATAATATACTTAATCCTTAAAGGTATCTTAGAAAAGTTAGTTACAGAGGTATAAGTTATTATAAACTGACTTTAAAGTAGAAACTTGTTAAAATGCAAAAGGGGTTAAGGCATTAGAAAGCAGTGTGTGTTGAAGGTGATGAATTATTTCTATCTTCAAGAGCGGAAGCCGTGTTATTATAGCCGTGAGGGTGGCCAGTGCACGAAGTGCATTGGCCACACTCGCTTCTGCGAAGCGAGGTTAGCTGGCTGAATACGAGGTTGGCAGTGGAGTCTAGCGTTCTTGGCTCTACAGATCCACGGAGCCAGCTGCAGAGCAGCTGCGTGGATCTAGCCACACTATTCCAGCCACACTAGCCGGGTTAGGGTTGTGAAAACCCAACATTAATCCTTAGGTACTGTAAGTATAGGAATTTATAACGTAAAGTCCTTAACAGTTAAATTTAAACTTTAATTATTAAGTGTATCTTTACCTTTAACTGGAACCTCTCCCCCTTAATTATCTTTAAGGGTATAAGTATTTAATAATAATAGTTTCTTACTAATTTAAAGGCTTTTAGAGATTAAAGGTTTTATGTAACGGAGAAGGGTTAAATTAATAACGATATAGAGTATATTTAGTTTACCGAAATATTCTTACTCTTAATTACCCTTAAACCCTTAAATACGCTTAGACTTTTAAAAATAACGTTTACCTTTTTTATCTTCTTACTTATACCTTTTACGTGCTTTAACCCTTAGATCTCTCGATCTTCAGCTTTTTAAAGCAGTATTACTGTTTTAAGATCTTAAAGGTTTTAAAAAGCAGTTATTATAAGGATATAGTTATAAGTAAGTAAGCTTTCTTGATAATGTACGATTAGGTAAGGTTTAAAGCGCTTATAAAGTTAAATATTGAGGTTAGGTAAAAAGCTTTTAGCTTATAGTTAGTTAATATCGCTAAACCCCTAGGGTTAAGATATCTCCTTACGAATAGTAACACTAACGACCTTATATCGCTTCTAAACGACTCCCTAGAGGTCTAGAGCTTTTAAGAGCCTATTTTAGATCTTGATAACAGTATAGTTACGGCTTAGGAGACTTTTTAGAAGAGCTTTATATTAAGGGATCAGGTAAGACTATTTATAATTAAGATTAAGGTTACGTTACGTGACTGGTTATTCTTTAGGAAGGTAAAGAAGGCTTTTAATAAGCAGTCCTTTAAACTAGTTGTAACTAAACGAACGGTAGAGTCTCTGGAGTGGACCTTAACGTTGATTACGGTTTCTAAGAAGCGGAAGGTGTACCTGGATCCGAATTCGTCATTCTCCACTATTTCCTCCGTACGTACGGCTTAGGCCGAGGCCGGCCGTGATGTGAATATATCGTTAGAAACATCAGAAACGGGGGATTTGGAAATAGAAGACTGTGTGTTTACATCTGGTCTGTAGATAAAGTTGTGGTGGTTGGAAGTTTGGGGATCTGTTTTGTGCTAAGGATCTAGATAGTGTGTGGAGATAGGAGTGTGCGAAATATAGGGGGTCTAACTTACATCTCTGACATCCCCGCCGTCGCGCACCACACTAACAACCCCAATGTGGCCCGTCGCCTCCGTCCTTACTTTTCCTCCCCTTTTACCCTTGCCGATGCCGAGGAGCGGTACAAAAGGGTCTCTGTGGGTGAAAAGCCTATAAGCTATACGTCCGCTCTCCCCTTTTCCCCTTCCTATAACGGTTAATACTAATGTCACCAGTGCAATCTGCACCCCCGACACCAGCCAATTCATCAGCTCTCCGCCCCCTCGGCGGAGACGAATCTCGCTGCTGAACTGGGGTACTAGCTCTGCGAGAAGTCTTGGGGTCAGGGGATCATGATGCCGCGATGGGCTTTTCGAGATGGGGGCTGGAGAGTTTTCGACGGGGAAGGTGCAGAGGTTAGAAGCGTCGGTGTATGGGATTGATGAGGCGAGTCAAATGGTGTTGAGGAAGGCTGGGTTAGTGTATGAGGGGACAAGGAGGAAGGTGGGGTTAAGCATGGGAAGATTTTTGATATTTGGGATGGTTAAGGGGTATTTGGAGGGGGAGGGGAGAGGTAGGGGGAGTGTCTGACTTCTTGGCGTGGGTGTGAACTCGAAGGATCTTGAGCAACTTGCGCTTCCCATAATACCTAAACATTAATAGATTCTAGACCTCCCATCCAATTCCGCCCTGGAATTCCCCCATAACTCAACCCTGGGTGTTCCGTCGTCAACCTCCATTAACCCCGGAGCGTTGACAAGGGGATGCAAAACCCCTCTACCAATCGCAGCCGTATCTCTACCATCCAATTCTGGTTTTCCGTCCCCGATAGTCTCCTCTGCGACAATCTTTCGGGCTGCCTTCTTCTGTCTTCGAAGATGGATGATTATCACGGCTAGCGCGAGGCCTAGGAGACCCGCAACCCCAGCGGCAACCCCTATTCCAATCTTGGCGCCTGTGGAAAGACTCTCCGAGCTTCCATCCTGAGAACCTAGCCCGGTCGGTGCAGCTGCTGTTGCTGTTGTTGTACTTGTAGTAGACGAGGTCGCCGACGCGGGTAAGTCCGAAGCATGCCCTGCGGTGGAGTTCTTTTTAGCAAATGATATCTTTATGTTGTAGGTACCTCATATTTTCTCTGTGGTTCCCACCTGCACGATAGGGAGATAATTAGAATGAGACCCACAAAGCAACATCAGGGGATACGCCGACACCTTCGCGACAGGATTGACGAATGTGTTCACCAGACTGTGTGTCACTGTTCCCGTCCCAGTGTACGCAAAAACATAAGTTTTGCTTGGAGACGCGATGCCAAGCTCAACAGTCGTAAGAGAGGTGGCGGTAATCACCCCACCCCAGCAGAGGAAGCCGCTAAGGGCCCCAGTTGTGCGATCTAAGAAGCAGAATGCGCCATCATTAACGTCAAAGGTGTAGTCTCTGGGACAGCACACCGCCGCGCTTTCCCCACGCGTCATGGTGGTAAGCGGGTAGTGATACCAGAGTCGAGACGGTGTGGTTGTCAAGGTTGAACCTGAAATGATGTACTGCTGCTCGGCCTGCAGGAGTGTCATGGCCGTGTGCCAGCCGTAGGGACAGTGGAGGCCCGGTGAGAAGGGGCCGTTGAAAATGTTGCTTCCTGTTGTTATGGTAGCTGGGATGCAGCTGGAGACATCTTCGGATCGATGGCCGGGAGGTGGACAGTACCAGTATTTCTCAAATATGCCGGCGAACATGGTTTGGAACGTGCTGTCGCTGCCATAAGGCCAGAATCGGGTTGATGAACAGTGCTCTGGCGCTCTGAAGACGGTTGTAAGCTGGCCTTCGATGATCCGAGCCTTTGAATGCGTCGCCATGATCTCTGTCGTTTGTAATGCTGGTTCATCGCTCATTTTCTCATGGTGAGTCTTTTTTGAAAATCTCGAGGCGGGGTATCATAGTTGTGGCTTGGTCTGGAACATGACATGGGCCAATCCGCGCCACGTTGGGCGTCAGCTGGCATCTCGGACAGGAGCGATACTATTGGTCCCTCTAATCAAGATGATATGGTATATGGTAGGTAATTGCATAACGATAATCTCTGTGAGTACCCTGTGCGGAGCTCCCAGCCATTTTTTAAGGTAGAAATCGATGTTTGATGCTGTTAGCTCCGAAAGCGGTGTCGAAATTCAGTGGTTCTTCCCTCTAGTGATAGAAGTACTGTCCCACGGTAGCCGTAAGGGCTGGGAGACACACATCGCGAATGACTGAGCTTGTGGCGGGCCAGAGAGCCGCGCAGAGCAAAAGAAATGCAATAAAACAGCTCCAAGTCCCATCAACTCCACCAAATCCAGTGTCCTGTGCTTCTAGCAGATTAAAGTTTACAGCTGTTCGACAACTTGAACAGTTGCTTGTAACAGCCGTTACAGGGTATGTAGGCACTTGTTCAGGGTTCTGTTCTTTATATTAGGCTTAGTTATTGTTATGTAGCCTATAATGATAAGTTGTTCACTTGATAAAAGTAGACCACTCGACCTAAGGCGCTGTGACGACCTGCATGACGGGCCGAACAATCCCCCGCAGGAGAATCGTGCGAGGTAACAGTGTGTGGGGGAACACACTGGGCCAGGGGTGCAAAGACCTAAAGCCCCTCCGACATCCACACCACTGAACAGGGAGGTGTTTAGTGGTTTTCGTTCAGCACCCCACTGAACAGAACAGACTGAACAGGCACGACACGCCTGCAGATGCAGTAGTATAGATACCATCATCGTGCCCACGATGGAGTGAGGAACTTCTTGGTTCCTCACGCTAGTAACTTCATTGTTCAATTGAGTCCTATTGTTTGGAACTTCTGGGACTACGTCGTGCTGACAGTGAACCACTCTCGAGAGTTGTGCTAGCCTGCATTCAGTCATCTTGCCCCTTCCGTCTTTGGCAGTCGTTGCCTACGATCTGTCTTCACCTCTGTTCACCTCGGTGTACTGAGGACAGGCCGTAACAGGCGCATTATATTCAGAGACACTAGAAGAGGTCTAAAGTAATGCTTTCGGAATCCAACTATATAACACACATAATTTATCGACATATTAAAATTATAGTTTTTCCTCCCCTGTAGTTAGAATAAAGGGAAGCGCGGCTAGGTAGTGGTAGAGGTCCCAAAACTGGGTCCACGTAACTCCACCCCCATTTTAGATTCATGGCAACTGTAGCCGAGGTAGCCCAGAACTGTGACTCCCTCGCTCAGCCTGACTCAGCTTGGCTCAGGCTAAGATGGGAAACTACTTAGTCCCGAAGAAGGAAAGGGAAATTTGTGTTGTCGATTTTAGGGTAGTGAAATCGCTGTTTCCCGGCGATAACGCCACGGGAAAGTGCGTGCACCATCACTTAGGCATCGTAGCTATAAGTAATTCGTCCGGCTGCTTAGCCATCTTAGGTATTGTCACACGTGACCGGTTCCACCCCTGAAAGGTCGCCTAGCGATAGCTCTGACAATAGTTCCAAACTCCATCAGACCGTCAGGGGCACGCAGTGCCCTAACACCAGCCAGAACATCACATGCAGAGCCGCACGGAGATTCACATGCGGAAGCCGCATAGCCATGACAATAGCCATGACGATGGCTTTAGGGATGGTTCCGAGCTTCATCAGACCGTCAGGGCACGTAGTGCCCTGGCATCAGCGCCAACGAGTCGCTGTAAGTCCGCGCCGCATTAATGAATCGGAGCGAGGACTACGCGAACCCCTGAGGATCATTGTATTTAGATAGCTCATCAGAACCAAGATTGCATCTCAAAGGACAAGGACCTTCGAGGCCATAGTCAATTATTGTCGATTCAGAATAGATTTGTTCAGCGCCCACAGGGCCACATCTCGTTCCAAGCCGCAACCCTAGCCATCACTCGATATCAGACCTATGCTAGTATCGGTCGAGTGTTAACTGTGTTGCCCCTTGTCACAGGTATAGACCCTAACTTCAAGAGCTAACAAAATATTAGCACAAGATTAACCCACGGTATATTTGTGTAGTTATAGTAAAAATTCGCATTCCTGGTTAATCCTAAGACGGGGAAGAGCTGCAGCACCAAGCCTTAGCGGTAGCTTCCTCCATTTGATGTAACTAAGGTTATGAATCCACAGGACACAGGCGACGCACTGGTGTCTCCAGAACCTTCCGTCACCCTCTGATCAGACCAACACCGTCATGTAAATGGGATGGGCTTCGCCTATCAGGTCTCTCTTCTCTTCTTTTCTCCTCACGTTTCGTGTTTTCGTCGCGCGGCTTAGCTAGTTGCAATATACTACCTCAGCCCTTTACAATTACGACTAAAATTCAGGTCGATCAAAACCACGCTTTGGCCGGCTACTTATTGTCTCAGAACGCGATTGTCATTAATGGAATGGATTGAGCGGGGCGCACCGCCGGAGTTGACGACCGATGGTCGTAGGGTAATGACGTCCGGATTCTCCTGAGCGGAGAATCGCTCCGCAATCGCCATGTACTCTACTGGCATCCGGCGCCGCGGACCTTCGCAGAAGGATTCCTTCTGCAAGGTTCAATCAATGGAACACGGTGACTTTAATTTGAAGCCCCTAATGATATTATTTCTCTTGGTGAAGCCACCTTACAACTTTACTCTGGAGAAACCTTATTGTAGAAAAGGAGCGTTCTGAAGGCACACTATTAGCTAGAGTAGAAAAGACTCTCTTAGCCAGAACGGCTAATTTTAAGTCCATAATGCTGTGCCGGAGCCAGAAATCGTAAGGTTTGGCCTCCTGGTCTGCCACGTGACTCACTCTAAAGTGTACTCTATCCCGGTTTCTGAACTGGTAAAACTAATAGATTACTTTTAACCAGGACTCTGCAGTACAAAATCGCTACAGAAAGGCCTCTACGTGTGTAAGGGTTCTGATAAAGAGGGCCTGTCAGAAAATAAAGGGTCTAGAAACAACCAGATCTATAGATTTTAAATAGTTGCCACAGACGCGTGGCTGTTGCCACAGGACTTGCCACTATACAAAACTATAAGAAAGGCTCTCTAGCTTTTCCAGAGAGCTACAGAACAAGCAATACAATAAAACAGTTACAACCCCCATCAATTCCACCGATTCTAAGAGTACAGTGCTTTCTAACAGGCCTTGTTACAGGTAGAAGGATTTAAAAGCTTAAGTAATAAAGTAGAGGTCTAAAGTCTGCTTCTGTTACCTTACAGTAATTATATGGTACAGTTAGTGCCAGTTAACCTCTGGCTACTTTAAGGACTGTTTTAACTGCTGCCACTTAGCTTGGATCGATTGCCAGTTCTTAATGGTGTGGCTAACGTATAGATAGTCCGATTCTAAGCGTTCCTAAACTGCGCTAACTAGCTTTAAAACCTTTATAAAAACGTCTACAAGACGCCAGAAATTATAGTTTAAGAGATACCTGATAACCTTAGCTTAGTGTTATAGTATTTTGTAATTGTTAGTAAAGACTGGATTACGTGCTTATTCTTAAAGTACCTCCTTACTTTTAGAAACAGAGCTAAGAGCTTGTAATTACATACCTTACTAAGTGATAACTGAGCTTATTTAAGGCTTTCTTCTTGTTATGAAGCTGTTATTAGTGGTTACGTAGAATTACTAGTTAAAGCTTAGATTTCTTAAAGAAAGCCGTAACTTTCAAAACAGCAGTTATAAGCTTTTTCAACTTTGTATTTATAAGATATCCTTAATTAATAACTAAAAGCCGTAGGAATTGTAAAGTGTATTGTGACGACCCTGTAGGCTGTCACTTAGGCCAGGGCAGCCTGACAGATCCCCTGTAGAAGGAACAGTGTAGGAAGATAGTACGTACAGTACTGCACATTAGGCCAGGAGTGTAAAGACCTGAAGCCCTTACAACTAACTAGCAGTTGCTCAGTCTTAGCAGGAGTGCTCACCTACTGAGCATCTGTAGGACCTCTAAGCAGGAGGTGCTTAGCGGCAGAGTGCTTAGTCCCTTATTAAGTAACAGACCGCTGAGTAAGGTACGAAGTACCTCTTAGTTAGTTAGTATAAGTAGCTATAGTTATGCCCATAACCACTGTAAGGGACTTTAGTTCCTTACGTTAGTATTCAATTGTTCATTTGTGTCCTACTGTTCAGACTCACCTCTATACATTATAGCGACAGCGACCTACAGTGACATTAAACCCCCCGTCTAGAAGTGCTAGCTTAACAAGCCGTCTTCAGAACACCCTTTTATTACGACCTGCACCCGATACAGGCCTTAAGAGGACTAGCGCAGGTTAAGACAGAACGTATAGCAGGACGCTAACAGGTAAAAGGCGTTCTGAAGACGGCTTGTTAAGCTAGCACTCTTAAATAGGGGGTTTAATGTCACTGTAGGTCGCTGTCACTATAATGCATAGAGGTAAGTCTAAACAGTAAGATATAAACGAATAATTGAATACTAGCGTGAGGAACCAGAGTCCCTCACGGTAGTTGTGGGCACAACCATGACTATCTATACTAGCTGACAGGAAGTATTTCGTACCTTGCTTAATCTGTAATGCTTAGTGGTGCACCACGCAGTTACGGCTAAGCAGTTAACTGAGTGGTGCTTGGTGTTACCAACCCTTAAGGGTCACCAAGCACTTTCCTACTGGCCGTAGGGGCTTTGGGTCTTTGCACCCCTGGCCCAGTGTGTCAGGACAGTACACACTGTCCCTCTGCACTGTCTCTCCTGTAGGGGATTCGTCGGGCCGCCCCGGCTCAAGTGACGGCCTGCGGAGTCGTCACACCCTTATCTGTCAGCGTCCTGCCGTATGTTCTGTCTTAACCCGCGCCAGTCCTCTTAAGGCCTGTGTCGGGTATAGGTCGTAATAGTAACACCACTTTTCCCTTCTCGTAAGGCATATATCATTGATCTTCAGGCAATGGCTAGGTGTTATAGTCAACTCTAAAAATGTTAAGCGATTAAAGACGATATTCTATCAAATTCAAAACCGGCAATATTAGAATCATTAAATAGGACCTGATTATAGTTACACGTCATCGAAGTAGGTAATCGAATATTTGTTACATCTAGATTAGGTATACACCAGCTAGTAATTTTACTAAATTTTTTGCTACTGTACTAGGATAGTAAATAATAAAAACTATTGCTTTAAATACCAATATGATTTAACCTGCTTAGCACTTACTTATCCCTGCCAAAATCCATCTATATAAAAGCTGACATAGTATTTCTCATTAAGCGACTCGCTTATTACACTGATTGCTAACCCTTTTGATAGGAGGTGAATCGTAATCTCTATCACCTCATCCTCTTCCTGGCCGTTCATCTATGAAAAAATAGTACTACTATAGCTATCTAACGAAATTAACAGTGACTTTAATAAGACTTTTATAGATAGTATAAGGTCTGAAGAGCTATTAACGACAGGTGGAGTTGGGTCATAGTAATAACTTTATACTAAAACAGGCTGTCTAATACGCCACAACACTGCATATAGTGCTCAGTTCCAAGATTAACAGTTTATATAACTACAATCCCTGACGTTACATACTGTGGGGAAATACGACACGGGCTAGGGGCTGACATCTATCCCTTTTTAGCAAAACTTAACTACTTAATAGGCGGGAACGGGTCGGGACATCTATAATATATTCCCGTATGGCTAATAAACGACTACCTATATCGAGTGGCGGGGAAGAAATACATTTCTTTAAGTGGCGTCGCATCCCTAGTGTGTTCCGCAACGTCGCTCCGTTCAACCTCACGTCTTTGTTTACTTTAAACGCTATAAAGCTCACATCACTTTCTCTCACATGGTTACTCGCTATTGGGACAGCTAACACCTAAAAGCCATTATCTCTCGATTGGATCGCCCGGGATGTGCAGCGTATCGAACTGTGTAGCTTTATTAAACGACACTTCTACTGTAATGTGTGACAAATCTAGGCATATGAAATTTCCTTTTTCGTATCCCGAGCACGTGACGTTACTTCCCCTGGCTTAGGGCTCGGCTTAGTCCCTGCTTAGGATTTGCTCGGGTTAACTTACCTTTGCTCACCTTAATCACCATTCTTGATAGGCTACGCTTACAGCATATTAAATTACTTTAACTTTAGCTGAGTGGGCCTAGAATTAGTCCTATAAATAAGATGGCTAAAATGAGTTTCTCTTTAAGACCTAGTTTTCATCACTAGTGCCAGGTTCTGACCTTACAGAGTCTAGATTTTTAGCTTAGTCTATACTGGCTGTTAAGATATAGCCCTTAAATGCTCTGCAGCCCTAGATATCTTTAGGAGGCTTACTCTCTTTTAATGAGAAGCCCTATACGGCATGAAGTTGAGTTTAGCCGGATGTGGTGGTGCCTGTCCGAAAGAAAGAGGTTTAGGGGCACTGCCTAAAGACAGGTAAGCCTCAGCCATAGTGTTAATAAAGCTGAATCTTACGAATTGGTCTATAAAGAAGGGGGTTCTGGCTTTCAGCCAGAATCTCCACAAGCAATATAATCAAGCAATTGCAACCCCATTAATTCTACCATTCCCAGGCGTGTAATGTTTTCTGATAAATTCTAATCTGCAGTGTTTCTGATAAAAGCTAACCTTAGTATAAAGAGTTAATAATAAGATACAGCGGCATGAGGTTAGGTGATCTATTAGTGCAGAGATTCAAGTGATCGAATAAGCTACCTGTTGACTACCTCATTTTGCTTACAAGTCGGGCTGGTTTCGAGGTACTGATAAGGTAATGTGTCCCTGTTTTTTTATCAACCGCTTGCCACCCCAAGGTAAGTATTCCCGTGAGGAACCATAGGCGGGTTTTTTTACACCCAAGTGGGTGATCCAAAAAAAAATAAAGACATCAAAGTCGCTCTCCCAAAAAATACTATCATAATATCGCTAAATGGCCATTATAGCAAGAGTTTCGTTTAAAAGCTAGCGATCTGCAGCGCCAAGTACCTGTTTAAACTTCATTTGGTGTCTATTATTTTGTTACCCACTTAAACCCTTAGATCTGCCATTTAACAGCACCTTTACCCTCTTTTTCAGCGTTAATTTCTCCTACTACCGGTTATAGTGACAGCTAGCCGCCGGCTAACAGGCCCCACTTAGTTTAATTAAAAAAGATAGACATAAATAAGGATTAGTGTAGTAACCCCTCACCACCGCTTCCTTCTTAATCATCACTGAATAAACCACATTACAATACTACACCTATTCTATTATTTATTTTTATATCAGAGATTAAAGTTACAAATAATATGTCTTATTAATAATTACACTCTGTAACTCGTAAGCCCTTTCCTGCCTGTAGAGTTACCCTCCTACGCCATTTTATCGCACACATAGAGCTGAGAGGAGTTGTGCTATTAAGATATGGCGGACATATCGCAACATAAAGACAAGCTAAAATAAAACGCTTTTATAACCACGCTCTAAAAGCTAGCTACATCTACGGCTGGGTGGATATAGTATATATCAATAAGACCAGCAGCGCCAAGCTCTCTGAAGCCATTAACTCTATGTATAAGTAGTACGTAAAATTAGCCGTTTATTACGCCGTGCTAAAAGACCTTTACACAGATAAGGACTTAATTACGTTAAGCGAGCTTAAGAAGTGTAGGTGGTTCTTTAGGGGTTAGACGTTATAAGAACTTCTTACTTTATAAAATGTCTTTTTCCTAAATACAGGTTAGGCTGAGATTAGCTTAAAGAGGGACAGTGTTAAAGGAGTCGGCTTTATAATAACTGAGATTACGGGAATTAATGGAGGTACCTTATTAGGACTTTCTGTTAACCGTCTTAACATTGTAAAACGTATGTTATAGATATCCCAGAGGTAAACCAACCAATTAAAGGACATTACGTACTCCCTTTTCGGTCTCTTTAGAATTACTATACTACTTCTATACAGAGAGGGTGGAGATAAAGCTTTCATTTATTTATAAGAGGAGATCTTCTAAAATACGGATAATCACACAATATTCGTCTGGTTGACTAGTATAGTGCCTAACTAAGCGAAATCTGAGTATTACAGTCTACTTGCCCCATCTCTGGCATGCTTCAGTGGGATGGACACACCGATCCCCATTCGGACAAATGAGATCGGGGCAGAACATGCGATTACCAGTCAAGGCGTGTATCTCAAAGTGTTAAAAGGCATGAAGGTGAGCACAAGTCATTGGAAAGTGAGTGTTTAAGGTGGTTAATTGTTTCTATCTTCAAGAGCGGAAGCCGTGTTATTATAGCCGTAAGGGTGGCCTGTGCACGAAGTGTACTGGCCACACTCGCTTCTGCGAAGCGAGGTTGGCTGACTGAATACGAGGTTGGTTGCGGAGCCTGGCGTTCTTGGCAGTGCAGATCCACGGAGCCAGCCGCTTTGCGGCTGCGTGGATCCGGCCGCTTTGCTCCGGCTGCACCGGCCGGGTTAGGGTTGTAAAACCCAACATAAAGTGTTGAAATGCAAAAGGGGTCAAGGCATTGGAAAGCAGTGTGTGTTGAAGGTGATTGATACTTTCTATCTTCGAGAGTGGAAGCCGTGTTATTATAGCCGTGAGGGTGGCCAGTGCACGGAGTGCATTGGCCACACTCGCTTCTGCGAAGCGAGGTTGGCTGACTGAATACGAGGTTGGCAGTGGAG
>Ga0247758_1001348_pt1 | contig 18770 bp, 25 predicted proteins | sample UWRJL156409C4_FD_180950 | JGI IMG/M metagenome (GOLD analysis project Ga0247758, IMG submission 180950) | Plant litter microbial communities from Arlington Agricultural Research Station in Wisconsin, United States - UWRJ-L156-409C-4 | ecosystem: Environmental > Terrestrial > Plant litter >...
CACCCCACCAATCTCCCCCATCCCAACACCCATTCTTCAAACATCTATTTCTCAGCCATTATTCTAGTAATCCAAGTAAAAGTACTATTAAAATAAAGCCAATAAGACACTATTCAATATTTAGTATACCAGCCTCTAGCCCTACGGACCGCAAGCCGCCGACGAGGAATCGAGTCCAAAAGGTCCCTAATAAAGTCCAGATCTATAGCATCCCACGCCTCCTTAATCCACGCTTTTGCAAGCTCTTTATCTGCCTTATTCTCCTTCAGATCTTGAAATTCAGGATGCATTTAATACACCAGCTCTTTCAAACGCTTCCAAACATACTCTATCGGGTTCAGGTTTAGGCTATAAGGTAGCCAGTTAATAGGCTCAATCCCGTAGCTCTCCAGATACCCTAAAGAGTCCCTAGAACGATGAATAGATGCACCATCTTGTTGAAATAACCTCCCTTTAGCTCCGCCAGAGTTTAATACAGGGAGTAAACCTTCTTCTAATACCTAAATATAGCTAAAAGAGCTATATCCCTGCCTTAGGAAGTCCTTATCCCTCTCTATGAAGATAAGCTCAGATTTACCACCTTTCCAGATAGCTGCCCACACCATAAATGAAAAAGTAGTAGCTTGTTAGGTCTGGTTGACAAATTGGCGATTAAACTTCTTATAGCCAAATCGAAAAACCCATCCAGAGCCTTTGTTCAGATTGTTCTAAATAAAGCATTCGTTAGTATAAATCGCATTAACAAGCTCCTACTCTCGTGGCCTCCAGGCACGATAATGGGTATATCGACGGTGTGCACGATACTCAGAGAGCTTCGGCCGTTCTGTAGAACGCTAATAGCCTAACCCAGAAGCCTGAATAACACGTTGAAGAGTGCTGAAAGAGATGTTGACACTATTTTGGCGTATAAGACGGCGAAGTGATTTCCACTTGATTTTCAGATCCTGACAGATATAACGAATGACCTTACGCTTATCTGTAGCGCTGAATTTCGTAGGGCAGCCACTTTTAGGCAGAGAATCTAAGGTGTGGTGGTGTTGCACGCGTTCTAAGGTCCTGGTAATAGTGTTGCGGTGGACGTGATGATCGTGTGTGATTTCAGCCTTTGGTGTGCCGGCTAATACAGCTGAGATAATAGATGAACGAGCTTCCTTTGATAGTTCCTGGTTAGGGCTGTGATTTCCGGTTATTTCAGTGCTAAAGGCTCTGGAATTGAGTGCCATGGCGGATAATTGTGGGTGGTAGTAAAAAAAGGGTGGTCGCGACGTGTCGCGAGATTTGTTTGTGGGGGGGCCCTGTGCACACAGACTTTTGGACAGGGATTGTACGTTAGTGAAAAGACCGTAGTCTTTCAGCTACACGGGTGAACCTGGTTGTACCCGATTCGTCGCCGCAAATCGGTCCGTGACGGCGAGGATAATGCCAATGAGGGACTTTTTCGTCACGACCGGATTGACTCGCATAAGCAAGTCGCGGTGGAGCTCTCTGAGATCCAACAGCAGCTTCCAGCACTGTTGGTGCATCCCGGTCCATGGGTAAATAAACTCTGGTAGCCCCGCTTGCAGGGGGTGTGCAAGAGATTCAATGATGGAGGTTGGCGTGGCCGGGTCGTTATGGAAGACCCGCTTCCCATTTCGAAGGGCAAGAATTTCCTTTATGTAGTCGGGTGTCCAGTTGATGCAACAGTGCTATTTTGCCTCCCGCAGTACTAGAGCCACTGTCCCTATTGCGGTGCCGGGCTTGAATCAAAGGGCTTCCCACAAAAGCGGCGTCCACGGGCGTCGGGCAACGAAGTCTCAACCGAGTTTGGACTTTCACGGATTCCACCCAAGGGCACACGCGAATAATAGAAGTATAAATATATACGCCCACAGTAAAGCCAAGAAGCTATCAAACCTTCCTGGAATGGCGGAAGCCTCCACCCGACCAATATCTACATCTCAGTACAAAGGACTCGCCCTACCTCCACCAAATTCTCGTCCCTCTTACTCCGTTTCTGTCAGGGACCTTTGGCCACCATTCTGTATCTCCAGGCCGAAGGCCGAAGGAGCGAAGCAAGCGCGAAGCGCGAGCGCCGCTTGAGTGTATTTCTAAGCAAATCCGCGGGGCCTGGACACTATAAGAATACGGCCGAAGGCCGTAGGCAAGGAGGGGGCCAGAGTTCAAAGTATATCCTACGCTACTAATACCTTGAGCGAATCTTGAGCATCTTGCGGCTTCTTCACTCTGGTGAAACCCCCTTGATAGTTTCCCCGCTGTAGTCGCACTTCGCAGATACCCTGGAAATGGCCGCTGAGCCACAGCGTCATACACATGCTCATCCTGCAGCGGTACCCAGGATCGCGCCAACGCATACGAGTGACACGACACTCCCGGTATATCCCGCACCGAGGGAGGTCTAGCCCCAAAACTCATCATCCTACAACCCAATCCACCAGCCGGGCAGACAATGCCTCCAATAGCCCTCTAGCCTGTACGTTTCCTGCGCATTATGTCCCCATACAGTCAACCATTACACAGCCCAACATCTCCACCCCTCCCATTATCCCGCAACACTCATCTTGTCATCCGTCCCCTGATTCCACACCCACCTCGCCGTCTGAGTCGATCCCATAAACGCCTCGCTCTTCCCACCAGGTTCCCTAAGTTCGAAATCATTCGTGAACCCACCATGTCCGCGCACCTTCTCCTCATTTCCCCTCCGTCTCCGCCGATACCTCCAGATTACCCAGCCCGTCAAGGCCAGCACCAGTATCACTCCAACTATTATCCCTGCGATGATCCCCGCGTTGATAATCGTGCTCGAGGGACCGCCTGAGGCGGCTTGTCCCGGCCCGGGGTTTGTTGCATCTCCTGAGTTGCCGTTGTTTGACGAGCCGGTACCTCCTGGGTTTGAAATTCCAGTGGGAGCACTGCGAGTGTTGGTTGGGTTGGTTGCAGCCCCTTTGTTTGCCGTCTGTAGGATGGTTGTTGTCGCTGGGGCGTCGCGGCAAGCCCAAGAGGTGAAGGCGTCTATTTGGGTACCGGTGGGTTGGACAACGTAGGTTACGGATGCTGTTGGGCTGGAGGTGGGCGAGGTTAGTAGGTACGTGGAATTACCTAGGTGGAGGGTGTGGTGTGGGGATAGAAGTCTTACCAACTCAAAATCATCATGTCGTATGCCGAGCAGTAAATGCTGTGTTGTGCACATGTTTGTGGAGGCGTCTACGCATGTCAAGGCCAGTCCCTGGCAAATCGCATTGTTGTAACACGCAAAGATTGGCAGATTGTCGATGGTTTCGGCGGCGCATCCAAAACCGCCGCTACACTTCACTGGGGCCGCTGTTTGGGGGTTAAACTTGCATGCTGTGATAGGGGGTATCAACACAGGGGCATACCAGGATCGCCGTTGATGTATCCGCAGAGCCGAGGATCATCCGCCTGTCGTCCAAACAATGCATTGTGATGGATTTGCGGGGAGTTGGTGACAATGGCATTGGCCCGGGGCGTTGGGATGGTCTTGGAGGAAACGGCGTTGGGAGACTTAGCGGCCCGCTCAACGGTGATGGAGGAAGGCATGTTGAAAGGACTGGAGGGGGTGGGGAGGACGGAAAAGAGAGGTGGATGACTGGAGTTCCAAGACGGTGGTAAGTCGGGGATAGGCAGAAACTGCGAATCGGGGGAGGACCATCATTAAAGTCAAACAGGGCACTCCTCGAGCCTCTCGTCCAGCACCTGCACGGACCGTAGTTGGGGTGAACTGAGCCTCAGCCAGGCGCGTTATTTCGCCCGCTATTTCGGGACTCAGAAAATAAGGGGCGTGCCTGAAGCGTCAATCCTTCAGGTTCGACTGCTCATACTTCAGAGCACACCAACTGAACCTCATCCACGCCTTTGGCTCATTTAGTCCTGACCGAACGGCAAAACCAATATTTTGTTCGAGATGTCCCCTTGAGACAGGGGGCGATCTCGGTCAAACCCAATGGCGGGCCAGAACCAATGTTCGGTGCCTCCGGCTCCCAAGTGGCTGCAGATGCCCGACTGCTGTGCATCACCGAAAACTATGTTGATTTTTCAGGTAACATATGTGGGCAAATTACCTGTCGGCTTTGTGTGTACCGCCACAAGCAAACCAGTTGCCAAATATGGACGACTTGGTACGGGCCCGAATTTGGGCCCCGCAAAGTGGACAAGATTTGCGTCAGAAAGAAGGCGGTTCAGAGCCCCTGGGCATCTAGCCAGCGGAGCTGACTGGATGCCTGGCACTGCCAGAACGCCAGTGAGCCTCATCCACTGGAGTGACGAAGCCTGAATCCTGCAGAATAGTCTATAAAGAAGCCTCTGGCTTCCAGCCAGAGCCAGAGGAAGGGAGAGGGAGGACAGGCAATACAATCACGCAGTTGCAACTCCTTCAACTCCACAGAATCCAGAGTGCAGTGCTTCCAACAGTTAAGCCACCGTCCCTTGGTAGCACCAGCGAAACCTGAACGGTCTCTGTGTCTTCTGTCTCCTATCTATCTAATTGTATGCTGTGAAAGGTGAGTTCATTCAGGCAAACTCAGGCGACGAACTATTTCCCCTCCCAGTTATCTCCTAAGATTGCTGTTTGCACCCCAGCGTTAAACATTGAGACTAGGAGGGGGATATTAAAGCTTTCCCCGTATTCAGTGCTGAGGAGTTGCGGATAGAGGTTAAGGATAAAGACAGGTTAACTGAAGGGAAGGAACGTCTCAGCCTTAAAGTTCCCCGCACTCGTATAGCGCGAGCCGGGTGGGAGAATCTCGCACTTAAAAACTGGCCCAGTTATAAAGCCAAGATACTACGTACTATACTACGGATTAAACTAGAATATCATGTACTGTCCCACACTATGTACCAGTCTATGCTCGCGCACTCCTGTGAATAAATTGTTATCAGAAAGAAGGGTTTGGAACTGGCGTGCCGCGTCAGCTCAGCTGAGCTGAGCTCGCCTCGCCACCAGCATTGCCACTGACTTCGCCAGAGACCAGAGAAGGAATACAATGACATTTGCAACACCGTCACTTTCACCAAATTCAACAGTGTGTGCCAAGTGTTTGCAGTAAAAGCTTATTTGCTCGCCAAAAATGGACAATTCAACCTGAGCGCAATAGGCTCAGAGACAGTGTTAAGATTGCAAGTTTTTATCTCAGCCTAAGGCAGCAACTGCTCAGTTCCGAAGAAGGAAAGGGAAATTCGTGGCGTCGATTTTAGGGTAGTGTAAGGGCTGTTCCAGAATGAGGAACTTTGCCCACACGCCCGTCGACCACGCGCCCTTCCACTCCCCGTCGCCCATGCCTAAGGCAAGAGCCAGTAGCGTTCTGCGAGTGATCAACTGTTCGCCCGGGGTATAATCTGGGATGAAAACTACACCTGATCCCCCAATCCACGCGCTAATTGAAGACTGCGTATGCGGAGAATCATTGGCCTCGATATCTATTTCAGCTGTGCGGCCAGCAATCATTACAAACCCGCCACTAACGGGACTGAATTGGTCTGCGATCGGGCCAACGTATGTCAACTCCGACTTCCTGAGCTTCAAATATGGGTCTGGCTGGAAGAGAGAGCACGTGTATTCCCACTCCACCCGTCCGGAATGCGACGCCCACGACTATGACGGGCCATGTGGTTCGCCGCCGCCTGTCCGTGAGCCTAGGTTCCGCATCCAGGCCAGACTGGACGCCAGGGTGCCTTCCCAGTGCCCTGTCAAATACACATCCTGCATGCGATGTACCCACATCTTGGCCAATCCAACCACGGCAATAATTCGGTCCTCTGGCTTCGAAAATGTCCGGCTGGTGTACCCCTCGCCAATGATATTTTGGTACCAGTGGTCGGCAAGATGTATGGCCCAGTCGCTCGTCGAATAGTCAAGTTTTATGTCCTGTAGGATTATCCCTGCCATGGGACCGGAGTCTTGAATGAGAATCATGTCCTCCATCCAGTAGGCGGATCGACATTCCCAGATAAGCCTCTTGTCTGTAAAATAAAGTATTCTCGGCGAGAAAATACGTTTCTGGTAGATCCAACCTCGCTTGGCTAAGGGGACGACGTCTAGCAAGGAAGATGGTGTTGCTGTATGCTTGTCAAGGTTACTCAGTATGACGGCTGGCGTAGTACCGGAACGGGTGGTGTTGGTGCTCTCAAACAGAAGGTGAGTAGTCCCTGGGAGGGTAGAGTCGCTCTGTCTATTGAAGCATCCGCCTGAGTTATCCCCTTTCACCCCCGCCGCAATATTCAGAGATGCATTCTTGTAGATATCCCCCATCTTGGCAATCCCAATGGCCTTGTCGGCGTCGGAGTCTTGGATGATACAATGCATCGATCCAGAAGTACCGCTCGCCAAGTCTCCTGGTAATTTCAATGGCGTCCTAGAAATTCTTGCACAAAGAGGCGACTTTGATTTGCCGCTTCCGTTCTTCGAGGCTACTAGCCACCGTCTTATCATCTTCCAACAAACCGCTCCCCCAGCAGTGGCTCGGCGTGAGATAGCGGCAATAAAGGCCCAGCGCTAAAGGCGGAGGCGATTCGGTTTCGATTTCGACGTCAACGAGGCGGGCGAAGGAGATTTCGTCTCGTCTTGTGTCCTCTATAACTGGGGATGTGGCATCGATGGGGCGCGCGGGCAGGCCTGATGACAATGTCGTAACAAGCCCTGGCTTCATGCCAAGGAGTTCCGAGAGCGGCTGGGAGCAGTTGTGTGTTTCTGAACACCTATCGATACACTTCTGAAAAAACGTAAATGTTTCGTCGGATCGTGTATTGGTGAGTTTTCTGATGACTTGAGGAAAGTTGAATGATACGGCGACTGGATCGCCTGAAGATACCTAATTGTTAGTGCCGGTAGTTTATCTTTCAGTCCACTGGACGTCAACAGATGAAACGACATAGGGTTTTAACTCACCCAATGGAACCACCACGGAAAGCCGTAACCCCTCGGCCTCGGTTTCCCCCGCAGCATTCAACGACAACCCTGTGACCTCGAGAGAACTGTCTATTGTCGGGGGCGCCAGTGGTGGGTAGACCTTGAGCCGGAGATGGGTGTTGCCCAGTTGTTTCGTCGCGGGCGCCGCGTAGTTGGTGTAAATGATTCTGCATAATTGACATTTTGATGCAGTGTTTTTGAGGTCTTCCACCTTCACCACGTGCGCAAAGCCATCATCGGAGACCAAGGCCACTGCTGTGATGGCAGGACGAAGGTCGCAAGCGTGCGTGGCACTGGACGTGGCAGAGCTGTCGCTAGCCCATTAGTCGTCATCTTCATCCTCTGCACCTCGCGACATGTTTGGATGTTAAAAGTGAAAAAAGCCTTGGTCGTCGGCTTCCAAGTTGGTGTTGCGGTGTAGGGGAGAAGGTGGTCAGCGAAATCTCGCGCCAATCTCAACTCCGGCTCTTCAACCACTCGGGTGCTGTGACACCGCCTTCCGAATCTTGGCTTCGAAAGCACGTATGGGGACTTGGCAACTGGCACGGTATTCCTGGCAGTTTCCAATCACTGGCAGGGCTTTGCGATAACATAGCGCGCTTCTAGTGGTTTGGATCACTGCATGTGCAGTACCCCTACGCCCTGCATCCGATAACGCACCTCTCAGCCGCACCTTCCCTGAAACGGGGGCTCCAACACGGTGGCGTCGCTGCATTGATGTTCAACTGCGCCAACTCCCAGCGCTCTCGTCACAGGGGGCGCAAAATGCGACACGTCCAGAAGATCAGAGGAAACTCTGCAACGCGGTGGCTGAAGCTGAGCGCTTGCTCTGTCGCCAACACAACTGTTCTAGACCGCATGGCCTTATCTCTGGGACCCTCTCTGGTGCCCCAGAAGCACGATAAATGTTGGTGTCTCCCCGGCAGCGAACGCTGGGGCTCTCTACTCCTGCTCAACCTTTACTCACACTCTTTTGCTGTTCAGAAACTCGACATGGCCCGCATCTCCAATCCCCTTCTCTTCCTGGCCACGGCCATGGTGCAGGTGCAGCTCGCCCTGGCAACCGTCGTCTCGATCCGCGACGAGCCCGCTTTCAAAGCCATGCGCGAATGCGCCCGGGACTGTCTCGTCTGGAACGGCAGCATCGACCTCATCGGCGAGCTGGGATGTGTGTACCCCTATCAGAACGAGTGTCTGTGTCGACCGGACCTCGCATCCGCGGCCTCCAAGCACTTGAGCACATGCGGTTCGGCCTATTGCACCGTGGGTCCTGCGAGCGTCGATATTTCCACCGCCATCGGCCTGTACAATTCGTATTGTGTCGCCAACGGATTCGATGTGACGGCCGTTGCGGCGGTGGCACCGAAGACGACTCTGGCGACGCAGACAAACCAAGGTGGGTGATCAAGACTTCAGTTGGCCATGGACGTTGAACTAATGTGTTTCGATTTCAGGGAACGGTCCAACAAACACAGCAACAACGGGGCAACAGCCCGGAAACAACCAGCCAGCGACGACAGACCAAAGCAGTGCTTCTCCTACACCAGGCAGCTCGGGGACCACCTCCGGGCTGAGCACGGGTGCTATGATTGGTATCATCGCGTCCGTGAGTTCGGTCGTCATCGGCCTACTCGGTTTGGCCGTCAAGATCTACTTTGGGCGGAAGAGGGCGAAGCGTGACCAGCGTCAGCAGGACAAACTTGACGACTAATGTAGTGTACATTGTGGGTTAGAGAACAGCATACGAGGTACAGATAGGTTGTCTTTAATATCAAGGGACCTCTTTAGGTCGGATCTTGCGCATCGCTTCGATCGTCAATTCGAACAAACACGTCATGAGGTGAACACCAATGTTCTCAACCACCTTCCCCTTTGACTACCCCGGGCCCTATAACATCAACAAGTCCTGTCAAACTGTGGTGGAAACAACCCGATATCTCTCCAGCCCACAACACATGAAGTTACATCTCAAGCTAGGAACCTTTCAAATCACCCTTCGCCATGCCTCAAGGAGACTCATCCAAGCCCTCGCACTACACCAACGAATTCCACGAGGTAAAATTGGCATCGGGATACCTATCCAACCGTCTTTGCGCCCAGTGCCGAGTTTTTATCTGACCGTAAGCTCCAGCGCCGACTCACATTAGGAGACTCACATTAGCAGAGCAGGGCCCCAGTCGAGTGCGGTTGAAGTTCTCCGCGAGCACGCCTCGACATGTGACAGTCGCCGTCACCGGTGAGAGTACAGTCTACGATAATTTTGGCTCTTGTGGAAGTAAACATAGTGATTGCCACCCTCAACTACCCAAAGCGACAGTCCTCGACCCGCTGCCACCCTGCGCCCCCATCGTTCAGGTATTCCTCCACATCGGGCACCTTAGGCGACTTCTTCAACAAGGACACGGCGCGGATATACCCCCGATTCTTGTTCCGTGAGCGGCGCATGGCCGTGCCCCGTGCCCAGTCACCTCAGCTTTATGTTCATCCCCGGATGGGTGATGGGGAACTTCCGGAGGATGGCGTGCCCGAGCTGGTCCGTCAACTCGTCCATGGTGTGCTGCCTGGCCTCGTAACCCGGCGCCGAGTTGCCGAGCTGGAGGTCAAAGACGTGCATGATGCCGTACACGCGGTCCGTTAGGAGTCTGGTCATCCTGGAAGAGAGCAAAGGGGTTGCCAATCCGCCCGTCCGGCGCGATGGGTAGGTTCGCGACAAAGTCGCAATGGTCTTCTTCTGGGATGCCTTTGACGGGCTGGGGTGTGACGCCGGGATGAAGCGGTTCGGCTGCCCTTACTTTAAAGCGACCCCAGGTCTATGAAATGGCGTTGTACGCGGGGCACTTGAAGCCGTCGTACACGTTTCCCGGCTGCCAAGGATGGCTAGCAAGGGTGTCGACGTGGAGTAGGCGGCGAGGCTAGCCGCAGGCGTTGTCTCAAAGCTCATGATCGACAGAAGCTATCGCACGACTTGTAGCCGGTTCCCTAACACGGCATTGGCAGCCTGGATTTCCCCGCTTGCCTGTTCACCTTCCCCGGAGAGCCGTAATAGCTTTAACTATTTCCCAGCAATCTCTTAAAAGATCCCTCACGCCGTGTAAAGCATTTCTAGGGGAGAAGGGCTGGTCCTTGCTAGAAGACTAGTTACGGAACGCCACGAATGAAAATAATGGACTCAGTCCCTGCCCGGTCGAATTGCACGGCGTATACATAAATATTTGCAGATCCCCTTAAAACGTGCTGCGGTTGGAGGATGAATGCTGTGGGATCGACACATAGCGACCTAAAGCGTTGATTGTGTCGTACACCACTGTCCGGGTAGAATGTTACGGGTAAAGGATAATCGCGCATCCCCCTTTTTCACCTTCCGCGCCGAATAATCGGCCCCCGAATGATCGGTCCCCGTGAAGGACAACACCTTCCAGGTTCGTAGGTACCATGATCCAACAAAATATCCTCAGCTACAAATATGTCGCGTGGACCCAGCCATATTCTACTCTGATGTCATGATTATCACTCCTTCTCCCCACCACTTCACCCCCTCACAACATCATGCCCAGTCTACACCTTCTCGTCACTGCAGCCGTTGCGCTTGCAGCCACCATCAAGGCCCAGGTCATCATTGACCTTGGGACTGCTCTACCATTCGCGGTGCTTGCCGGCGAGGCAGTCACCAACACGGGACTGACCATTGTTGACGGCCATCTCGGCGTCTCCCCCGGCACATCCATCTCAGGATTCCTTCCCGGAACCGTCGCCTCCCCAGGCACGAGACACAGTGCCGACGCAGTAGTCCTGCAGGCCAAGCTGGACCTGGTGACCGCCTACGACTCGGCGGCTCGGCGGCCATCAACACCCCTGACGGGCGTTCTAGGCGGTCGTACACTCGCGGCCGGTGTCTATTCGTTCAACAGCAGCGCCCAGCTCACCGGGCCCTTGACGCTCAACGCCCAAAACAACACCCAGAGCGTGTGGATCTTCCAGACAGGCTCGTCCCTGATCACGGTCTCGTACTCGTCGGTCCGCCTGATCAACGGCGCCTCGGCCTGCAATGTCTTTTGGCAGATCGGCAGCTCGGCCACTCTCGGCACCAACTCTGTGTTTGCCGGCAGCATCTTAGCGCTCAAGTCCATCACTGCCTCAACGGGGGCAACAGTGAATGGGGGTCTGTATGCCCGGAACGGCGCTGTGACGTTGGACAATAATGGGGTTGGCCGTCGGGCGTGTGCGGCTCCGACCGCTGAAACCGGCACGCCAAGCACCGTGGCAAGACTTCCACGCCGGCGAGCTTGGATGTGAGGGTTATGGGACGGCAACATATAACACACGGGGGTTCAGACACACGGGGGTTCAGGAGGAAGGCCGGGAGGGGGCGCCCCATTGTTGTTACGGCTGGGGCGCCGAGAGGGGTGGTGGCTACATGTATCTATCTTTTCTAGGTCCGTGTCGAGGGTTGTGGTTGGGTTGGGGATTCTTTGCTGGTGGTCTCGGTATGTAGGTAGTGCCCTGTTATTCTCTTCTTGTTGGGTAGGTTGTAGGTGCATGTACATGTACCATGGTAGATAGAAACCTAGGTAGGTACCTTGAGTAGTTGGGTACCCAAGGTGAATCCCCGTCGCAATCTTCCACGCGGCATTATGCATCCACCTCTGCATCTCCTTGAGAGTTTGGAACTGCAACATCCACTCGTCGCACGCTGCTGTCCAGGACGGGTATTGGTGTGCGTGCATCCGTCTTTGATGTGTGCTGGGGGAGGGGGTAGAATGGGGAGGTGTCGATAGCCATCAATCATGATATCGCGCATGCGGGTGTTGGTGTTATACGCAGTGCAGGGTGTTTTGTCATGGCAGGCTTTGCGTCAGTTCTGTTCATGGGTGGCCAGGACAAATGTGTTTATCGGAGGAATACGCCGTTTAAGCTCGCATGGGTATCTTACCAACGACGACCATGTGTGGTGCGCAGCAGGCGTGCGATGCGGGACGCTGCAACGGCGGATGGGACGCTTCAGGGGCTCGAAGTGTCGAACTAGAGCAACCCATTTAGAGTAACCTTTTTGGAGCGATATCCAGTGGGAGTGACCCATTTATAGCGATTCATTTTAGATTTAGAGCAACCCGTCCATTTAGGGTGGCCCATTTAGAGCTGGGGCGAACGGGATCCATTTAAGGCACACCATTGGAGCTGGAGCGACCCCCCATTTAGAGTAACCTTTTTGGAACGATACCTATTGAAAGCGACCCATTTAGAGCAACCTATTTGGAATGATATCCATTGACCTTGTGGCGATCTCCAGTCTTATGCCACCTGTCCCTGCAAAACGACAACCAACATCTGCGGTCCCGCCAGAGCCGTGAGTCTGCTGGTTGCCAGGGCAGCACCAACAACATGAAGACCCGGGAGGTAGCAGCGAAACCGTAAAATTCTCCGCCATAACCCTCGGCGACTCCATCCCGCTCGCCACACTTCCATCCCTCTCCCCAAGCGTAAGCCACTTCGCAAAGTACGTGAAATCACAAGTATACGACCCAAACCAACTAGCAACAATCCACACCGGACACGGCTGCCCCTGCAGGGTATTCTCACCCCGCCCGCGGTACACTGCCCTACGGCCCTGGGCGGTGATTTTAAAGGGTTCGGCCTGTAGACCAGCGGGGTTAGAGCAATACCATGTCTGGTTGAGGCGGACTTCGCCTGTGGCAGGGATGAATTGGATGTAGGTCTCTATGTCCTTCTGGAGCGGGGGTATGTGCCCGTCTTGCGGGCCTTGGAGGGAGAAGCGGTCGGGGAAGCAGGGCCACCAGAGGGAGGATTCGGTGTCGAGCAGGGGGGAGGAGAAAGTGCATGAGGCGGTGTGGTTGATGGTGGAGTTGTGGAGGGAGACTTGCAGGGTGCGGTTGAAGGGGGTGGAGTCCTTGGGGTCGTAGGAAGGCGGGCTGGTGCCGGACGGGTTGAGGGTTATTTTAAGGGAGGTGGCTTGCTAGAGGAAACGGGTGAGGGTCTAGGGGGAGGTGTAGGCATCGCTGAGCTGGGAGGCCTAGAGGCAGTTGGATGTGGAGGTGCCGGAGGGGGGAGGGAGCGGGGCGGGGGAGAGGGAGACAGGGGAGATGAGACGGCCGCGGAGGGGGCCGAAGGGGGATGAGAGCTTGTAGAGGCCGGAGGAGTAGATGAGGGAGACGGTGATCACTTCGTCGTGGCTGGGGTTAAGGTAGACTTTGTGGATGGGGCGCGCGGTGAAGTTGGTTCTGTAGGTGGGGGATGTTAGTGGTCTTTTGGGGCCACAGTTGAATAGGGGTGGAAGTGGGAATGTAAAGCGAAATGGGGCGATGAGTTTGGTGGGGAACTTGGAGTGGGGGAAGGAATAGAGCAATCCAGTTGGGCGCTCCATTTGGGCGGCCCATTTCGAGCTGGAAAGACGAGCGCTCCATTTGGCCACCCATCTGGAGCGATCCATTTGGAAGAGCGACAAGTGCCTCCTCAGCATGGAAAAGGCCAACATCACCAGGCCGCTCGTCAAGATCAACTTGGCCAGGTACGCCTCGAGTGACTTTGTCGGCTCCAGCCTGCGGCAGCGCATCTACCGACGCGCCGCAAGGTCGGACATCCCAAGAGTTGCTTTGTGCATCTGTGGCTGGATGCGCAGTCGGGAGACACGGCTGTGCGGAATGATTCTGGAGGGGAGCGACGCATTTGAGCGATGCATTCGGAGGAGAACTTGGATAAGAAGTTGAACTGGGCGGCGGACTTTCGAGCGATGAAATGTAGTTGTGCTTCGCGATGGAGTTTCTTGTCATGGAGCGCTGGGCTGACCAGCGAGCCGGGAGTGAAGAATAGGCAGGACTTCCATCAGATGGGAATGGAGTGACGGATGGAGGGAAACAACGGGCAGCGGAGGTGCAATGGAGCGGACTAAATGGAAGCGGAGCAATGCGCTGGTGAAATGGATTTCGAGGACAACCTTGGAAGTGGAGTGAAGAATGGGGGACTTCTATAGATGGAAATGGGGTGGTGAGAGGGAAATTGAAGGCGATGAAAGTGCAATAGAGCGCAGCTGAATGGAGGTGAACTTGGACGGAAATGGAAATGGAGGACCCACGAGTACGTTCCTGCCGTGTCGCCGCACACCTAGCTGTGCTCGAGATACAGGAACCTCTGCGAGGGATTAAACTGTATGTCGAAAAAGCTGCTGCTGTGCAGTGGATCGGCCTCCACAACACACGACGTGATCAAGGTAAACTCCGTGATGGTTCCCAAGGACGGCGTGAAGCTGACGTCGTCTCCCCATCGACAGCGCACACGAGCACCTGTCGCGCGACTCGTCAGGCTCAGATTGAGGCTCGCCGACATGTCGGGGTCTCCATTGCTGTTCTTCCCGATCGGCTGCTTGTAGGTGAAGTCGTTCAGCGCCCAGTCCGGGTATGCGAAGGACACATTGGTGAGGTGTTGGATCATGGAAGGTTGCTCTCTGACAAAAAAATAATAATAATTCTTTTACAGTATCAACAGACCCTAGCCACCAAAGTTCTCGCTACCGCAATCGTCCTAACCTCTACCTCCCTCTCCCCTAGCGTCCCTGCTCTCTATTCTCCTACCATCACCTACCCCTACCCCTAACAACCCCCTCTAAAACCCCCACAACCCCCACATGCCCCATCTCCCTCGCAACATCCCCCGCCGTCTTTCCCTGCCGATCCCTCGCCAGCACCTCAACACCCATCCCGACTAACCCCCTCACCATCTCCCCCCTCCCCGCTCGGCAGTAACATGCAGCACCGTCCTCCCTTTTGCTCCCTTACTTCTAATACCCGCTCCCGCGTCTATTAGAGTTGGAAGACCTCCCAGCACCCATGACGCATCGCGGTATGTTTAGGTGTATTTCCCTTGTGGTCACGGATGAAATAGAGCGGCACCTTCGTCAAATGATATCGCAACACAAGGCGTACACATTCCTGAAATTTGATTTCGGAAGCTGAATATTCAATCAGGATGGAAAACAACTGGTCTCTACCCAAAGAATTGCGCGAAACCACTTAGATCTCGCTGGGTAGTTATCCCAAAGGCTTAAACAGCTCCCCTTACCTTGCCTATCGATATTAACACTCCAACTAAGGGTTTAGATGTTATAAAGCTATTTGGAAGCGAGGTGAGAACTCCTTCTACTTGGTTGATGGTTTGGAAAGTTGCGCTGGGCCTTGATAAGCAAGCATTTGAGTTGGTATTAAAGGATTGTGAGATCGCCAGCTTACGCGAGCAGATGGAGGAATCGAAACCACGAAAACGCTGTAAAGTACAGCAAGATCTAAACGAACGATTTATTACCCTTGCAGAGATTGCATAGAAAGTTAATATCGAGCCGGAACAACGCAGTGTTCACGAACGCAGCGTGATTGTAGCGACTGATGAAGAAGAGGAGTATACATCAGAGGATGAGGTTGCTTTGAGGAGGTCTAGTAGGCTAAGGAGGGGGACCCAGCGGTGTGAATTGCATTCCAGTGATATGGAGGATAATAGCGAGTAGAATAGTCGTTTCCGTGTATTTTTAGCTCTGAAATTGATGGAGTTGTGGCTGGTTATAATATTGTAGGTGGATGTGTGCAATAGGGGCCGGTTACTAGGGGGGGCCGGCTACCCCCTACCTAAATTTATGTCGTAGTAGCCAAACTTCACGGCGTGGTGCACGACCGACCGCCCGTCAGTGCACTCTAGGTTGACATCAGCACCACAGTTCAGAAGAGCTCTGAAGATCTGGGGGTTGTTGGGGTCGACAGAAATCTGGAGGGTCCGCTGACTATTGTCGGCATCAATTCGTTTGCGTCAGCCATCTAACAGTTCTGGTATTATTTCTAGGGGAGCTACTACAACGTAGAATCTGCACAGGTCGCCGGATGCACACAACCCTCGTGTTGAAGACGTGGGCTAGGCCTACGTAGGCACGGAATAAGCTCCGCTCTTGAGAGCCGGGGACGGGGAGGAGAGCTTGTAAGGTCGACCTGGTGTCGGCGACGCCCGGGACGGCCAACGGTGTATTCTAATTTCCCAGAAGCACCAGTTCGGCAAAGGCGGGGAAGATGGGCCGTTACTACATATAATAGCCGTCGAGGGGCAGGATCAGTGTCCGGTTCTAAGACATAGTAAAAGGTAGGTCTAGCGTGCTGTCCTTCGGTGTTAAGCCCTGCCCTAGATCAGGCAGTAACGCTGTCAAGGCGAACTGGAGCAGGCCAGACGAGACAGCAGCTATAGTAAGCATCGCCAGGACAACTTACTTTACCTTATACAGCGCCCTTGCGCAGATTCCCAGGAACTAGGGCAGCCCTACACCGTTAGCGACGACTATAGAAATAGACGGAGGTAGGGTAAGGGGTGTGTATACCCCCTTAAGGAGAAGAGTGGCGGGTATAGAAACGCAGACGACAACCTAAGTACCTACAGCGCTTCAAATAACAACAGCCCATTGTTATACCCTAAAGTTGCCCTCAGCAATTTCTATCTTCGTGCGTGATCCTGAGCCGCTCCTGAGCTAGGGTGAGCTATGGGTGAGCTAGCTTCGCCCAATTTTGGACCTTCGAATAAAGTTGCTATCCAGAGATTCCGTTAGTCGCAAAATAGGATTCTGCTGGCATTCATTGTAGCCTGGACGTTTGACTGTATGTAGCGAGGCGAAGCACGGAAAGAGGTGGAGGAAGGAATATACTCGATTCCTCATTGCTCTCTTGATGATTTTCCCGTCACATATTAGGAAGTACTTTAACGTTGGCGTGGTGAACACGAGAAATGACTACCTACACAGGGCGACCCAACAATGCAACGACCCCTCAATGCAATGCATCCACCCGTCTCCCCCAAATGCACAAAACATCCATTTTGCAGTGGATTTCTATTGTAAAAAATGTTCAATTCATTTCCTAAAGACTCTTACCTCCACCTAGGCCAACAATTATCATCTCCTGTACATCCTCAGCCACAGGCTCCTCTGCAGGTTGGTCGGAGGCCCTCCTCCGCTTTGGGGCCTTGCGACTGGCCTCCTCTACCGCAACGATGTCTTCTATTCGTGCGAATTTATCGTTGGGAGGCTTGCGTACCTTCCTTTTGCTGTAGGGCCTTAGAGGCCGTTGTTCCTCCCTTAGACGGTTATTTTCGGCAATTAGAACTGCCCTCTCTGCGGCCCCCACATCCAGTACCTTCTCAACCTTACGAAGGATTGACCTAACGCCCCTCTTCTCGGGATAAAGACTTCCTTCAAGGTATTTAATACCTTGCGAACATCCTAAGACCCCTTAGGAGTAGTGAAAATGGATGACTCGGTGATAGTATTAACCGGGGGCGTAGGGGTACGTGTCTAGGGAGGGGGGCATCTCCCACCAATACCTTAAGGTTATCCAGTATAGCTGACGGCTTATAAGACCATATACCAGTCTCCCTGAAGCCGCTCTGTATATTAGCAACACTGCAACCCAGCTGTAATACCTCCCTATACCAAAGAAGAAAGCGTTACTTGTTGGCTGGTACTAAGGCTCTGCAGTGACCTAGAGGTTTCGTTTCCTGCCTGAAATAGTTTTTCAAAGGTGAGAAAACGCTCCTATCAAGAGGCTGCAACTTGTAGGTGCTGTGGGAAGGCAGATAAAGAAGCTAAACTCGGTGTTAGTAGAGGTCTATAAACTCCGTACTCTTATAAGCGCTGTGTTTGTCAAGGATAAGCATTCGCCATTCAGAGGCATTTGACGGCTTTGTTTCAGGAAGGTAAACCTCCTTTAACTATTTAAGGGTAATCTCAGCGTTGCTCTAGCCTGTAAAAGTGTAAGTATACTTCCAATCGCAAAGATCCTCCTGTTCTGAAAGAAAAGGCGGGAGCCACTGCCCATAAAGCAAGCCACTGGTAAAGATGATAACTGGTGTAAGTCTACGGCCTTCAGCCATTACCGCCTCGATTATAAAGACCCACGTAGAGTTATCAGGGCCTATAACTATCGTACGGTCGGTAAGGGAGTCGCCTATTACAGTTCTGGCAGCCGTTTTGGTCTCCTACATACCGTACTCGTCCATATTCCCAATGTTGCACAGCTTGATGTTTTTGAGGCGTAATTGCTCGCCTAACTGATTGAAGAAATCTTCGTACTTGGCTCTGGTTGATCCGCGAGCTCTTATTCTTTCCAACAATACTGATTCCTTTGTTTTAACTCACTTGTGGCGCTTCAAAAACCGGTCCGGCCAACAGTGGCCGATGTGGTCATGGGAGCCGCTCTGCCGCAGGATTTCCTAAGCCATCCTAGAGATCTCCGCTTTGGAAGGGGCGGCCTCCTGATTGAGGCACCAGTCCACTGGAAAGGTCTCCTGAACTGGCAAGAGCTTCTGGGACTCGATTTTGCTACCTTGGTGCGATGTGGAGCCATAGAGGCGCCGGCATAGGGTTGAGGGATGGATGGCGAAGTCGCGGCATGCAGCTGCGTGCGATGCTCCATTTCCGACCGCTGCAATTGCATCGCGAATGTTCTGCTCCTTCACAGTAGCCATGGTGAATCTGGTGTGTTTTGGTGAAAATTTGATGTTTGTGGTGGCGTTTGGAAATGCAGGGTGGAAATTAGCTATGCAGGTCACGGTGTGCATTGTGGGGTCGTTGCATTGTTGGGTCGCCCTGTGTATAGTGCGAGGTCCCAAAACTAGGTCCTTACAACTCTATGACCATTTTAGACCGTGGCAACTATAGCCGAGGCAGGTCAGAACAATGACCCCCTCGCTCAGCCTGGCTCAGTCTGGCTCAGGCTAAGGCGGCAACTGCTCAGTTCCGAAGAAGGAAAGGGAAATTCGTGGTGTCGATTTTAGGGTGGTGAAATTGCTGTTACGAAATCCCTATAATTGGACC